>Ga0114974_10003910_pt1 | contig 11188 bp, 19 predicted proteins | sample S_130206_EF_Meta_FD_87318 | JGI IMG/M metagenome (GOLD analysis project Ga0114974, IMG submission 87318) | Freshwater microbial communities from Lake Simoncouche, Canada to study carbon cycling - S_130206_EF_MetaG | ecosystem: Environmental > Aquatic > Freshwater > Lake | place: Lake...
AATGGAGGCATCCGTCTTGCCGAAGCCCAAGTGGCGATAGGTTACGGTTCAGTCCGTATCGTGCAGAGATGGTATATGCAGTCGGTGTGGTGTGGTTAGCCATGTGTGTTCTCTTTCTTAAAGTAGTACTTTTAAATGTTGCCTTGGGCAATCTCTACCCATCCCTGCGACAGCAGGTCATTCCATACACGCCGCGCATTATCCGTGAAGAGAGAGATGTGCCAATCACGCTCTAGGGCATATGCACCTTTCAGTACGGGCAGTGGATTGTTGTCGGTGCTAGTAGCCGTGAGCCATACGAATACAGCCGAACGGGTGGGATCATAGAAAAAGGTCACAGTGGTGCGTCCCTGTGACCATGGCTGCATGAGGGTGACGAAGCGGTGGCAGCGGTGCTTGTTGACGGTGTTACGGAATTCCTGAGTTTTCATTGTAAGCATCCTTTTTTAAAATAGCACTGATGGGAGTCGAACCCACACTGTTTCGATTTTGAGTCGAATGCCTCTGCCATTGGGCTACAGTGCCAAAGATTTAATTGATGGGAGGTTTACTTTTCTTTTTCAGACGAGGTGAGGGGTTAGTATTCATTGCGGCATCCCACAGAAGAATTGCCGACAATACGAATGCAAGTGTGCCCGTGATAACGGCGAGTAGGGGTATGAGATGCAGTGCGATATGACTCATCGATTCATTTCCAATGAATGGGTTAGCAATTCAGAGATACCACTACCCGTGGTATAGTAAATCCTATCGAATACTTCATAACACCATGGGAGACACTTCGGACAGGGGCGACTGATTCGTTCATTACCGAAACGATTGAATCGAAAGTTCCAAAGTTCAAGCCCGATGCGTTCATTACATTTACGAAAGGCATCGAGTTCCGAATGCAGTTCGTCAAACAGATATCCATACTTCTTTGCCATGGGATGAGTCTTCATCTTATTTGTACCGATTGAGATGATGCGACCCTTTCGAATGATGATGCTGCAATGCCGCTTGGGGCGATCAATATGCAGACAGAGTTCCTTGGCAAGGTTATAGATGTTGCACGGAGACTCAATGTGTTTCATGAAGTTACCGCATGTTCTTTCAAAGACACTCTCCAACCATCAGGTGTTGGAGTCCAACCATTACCCGAACCCTTATCCGCTACCGTAAGGGCATTCCAAAGACTCCTTGCCATGTTCTTCTCAACAGTCATGGGTGTCTTATCGCGGAATAGATGAAAGAGTGAAGAGAGATGGGGGACTTTGCTTGGGTTGGCACTATAAAAGCACATTACCACCCAATCACTCGCATCCCATGCGAACTCCAATGTTCCGTATGAGGGATGGTGTAGATGCGAGGCTGTTCGTGTGCCGTGATTTTGGTATGGATTCATTTAGATATCCTCCGATTTCTTATTATCAGTGTCTAGCCCAAGCGAACTTGGGCAAGGACGAATCCCTTTCGACCCATGTAGTATACCATCAATCGATCACAAATGCAAGCATCACAATAAGCCCTAATAAGCCCTAATAAGCCCCAATCAATAGGGATGACTACTTGCGGGAGAGTCAAAGAGAGAAGGAATCATATACTGAAGAGCAAGAGTAAAGAGTGTAATCGCAAGGATGCTCCATACAATAATATAAATGTTTAACCATATGGCATCTCGTAGATCATGATTCATGCTGCTTCGTAGTATCCTCTCTCTAGCAAATCATTCCATACCTTACGAGCAAGATCCTTGGGTAGGGTGGTTGGAACATTCTTATAGAATTCCCAACCCTCCGATTTAAACATTTCATATGGAAGATGTGATACGATCACAACCCATCGATCAGGTGTAAACCATGCAAAGTTCAGATGTCCAATTCCTTCAGGATGAGACAGTGTTGCCACCGATGCGGTTTCATCATTTGTATGGTATCCCGTATGATGTCCAAGAGACTCTTCATTCATAGATCACTCCAAAGATTGGAAACGAGGTCATTCCATATTCCCCGTGCCGTATCCTTCATCACGGTCACGGGCTGATTGGCGAACAGCACATACTTGTTCGATGACCACAGGGGCATGGACGGATTGATGGGATAGAAGCACACGACAACGCACCCATCATCCCATGCGAACTCAACCGTACCGATGGAGGGATGGTATAGGGAAGCACGGGAGCGGACATCGTTAGAGATGGCCTTCACGATTGGCATATGATCAGTATAGTCCAAATTTCCGAAGAAGTCAATCCCAATTCAAAGACATTCATCGGTGAATCCCATAGCAAGCAAACGATTCCAAATCTCTCGGGCTTCGACACGATCAGTATGGGACTGTTTCTTACTCAGGACGAGACTGTTATGAATGGCAATTTCCTTAATGCCTCGGTTGTTGATGGGGATAAACCATATATTCATCACATCGTCATCAGAGTCGATGGAGGTTTCAAAGTGGACATCTCCCATGGGGGAGTAGAGGGTATGGACGATGGTATGGCGAATGACCATATGTCACAGTCTTTCCAAAAAGAGGCGTTGCATTCTGCGCTTGGATTCAAGATAGTCAAACGGAATTATTGGAATCCCGACATGACCCGCATTTGCTACTATCGCAAAGGATGAGTATGGAACCCTTTCGGCAGATAGTCCATCCCCCTTTGCTTTCACATACATGGCAAGGGTAGACCTATCCACAATTCCAACAGTCGTGGAGTCGGATAGGAGAAGGAAGTCTGCATAGTCGGGAGGAAGGGATGAGTGAGAGCATGTACCCAATGAGTTCATGAGACGAATGTTGGGGATGCACTTGCGTGTCCTGCCGTTCTTGCCACGAAAGCAACCACCCATAAACTTCATCTCCAATGTTCTTCCGTCCATGAGTTGAAGATCCCGTCCGATGAGGTTGATCCATTGAATCTTACCATCACTGTATGACTCAATCGATTGCTCCAATAGGTCACTCTTGTCGAACCGATCCTTGTGTGAGTTGAGGGTATTACCGATAGCAGAGACAAGAATAAAGTATCGATTCCAATTCATATCCCGCTGAAGTATAGCAGCGGCTTCATGAGTGGGAGATAGTGGAGTATCGGTAAAAAGCATGAAAATTGGAATTCAAAAGGGAGTAAAGTGCCATTACCCCGTGTGGGGGAGGGTGGGGAGAAGTGGGGAAGTGTGTGAGTGTTAGCGAGAATAGCCTGAACGCCGCATTGCGTCAAGTTAAATCTCGAAAGTTTTCACATCAATTCCAATTTTGCTAATTCATGGCTTACCTCTCTGCTTACTCATGTGCCGAACGATTTCATGCGCGATGAGTTGGTCAAAACATAAAAGTTCTTCTTGTGGAGTCTGCTCGGCATCATAGATGTGTGCGACGATTTGTGTGGCAGGATCTATGAGTGCGATGTTCCCCGAATATGACTGAGACATAAGTTCGTTCTTATGCCATTGATCAGTCGTGAGTGCATTGAAAGTATCAGAGTCGATGCAGTGATACTGTCGAGTGTATAAGTCTTGCGCCATGAGAATGGGATTGCCTGTGAGATATCCCTGTGGAATACCTAACTGCTGCAAGGACATATAAGAAGTAGTAATTGTCATTTAAAGATCCTCGTCTTCTTCATCGTCCTCATCCTCTTCGGTAGGATCAAAGGAGTCATCCTCGTCCTCGTCATAGATGAAGTCATCATCCTCATCCTCATCGGTCTCCATAACCTCATCCTCGGGGATGTCATCGTCATCGTCCCATTCATCCTCATCGTCATAGTTGTCGGGATCGTTGGGGTCGAGGGCGAGGAGGTCATCGTAGGCTTCGTCATTCTCGGGGTCATACGGCATCGGCATGGAAGTCATATCCTTTCTATTGGAATCTTAAGATTACTTACTGATCAGTTCAGCGACACGAGTGAGCAGCGGGCGGTTGGCTCGACCTGCTGCCATCTTGGCAGTGAAGGTCTTGCGGAGGTGATTGATTGCTTTCTTATCATTGATATCGTTCACATCGGTGAGAACGAGGTGTTCATCAGTGCTAGTCAGTTGCGAGTTGATCATGATGTACTCGACATACCCGTGACTGTTCTTCAGGTTTGCCCAACCTTCATTGACGAACTTCTTCATCATGGCGGCAATGGCAACCTGATCGTAAGGATCGGGGCTGTGTCGGGGAATCAGAACCTTAGCCTCAGACTTGTTAGTCAGGTGGATGCAGATCTGATTTCCACCAACCCGATCCCGAATGATCTGAAGAAGCACTTCAGACTGTTCGATGCGACCAAGAGCATAGCAACCGTAGTGAGACTCCTTCGACATCTTATAAGTCTTCTTACTCTTGGTATCGCGCCACACGATAGGACGGCGGCGAGAGTTATTACTGTTGTATGCCGCATGATGGTCTGACAAGTCATCGGAAGACTCGCCATCGGTCAGGACGATCAGATTCATAATCTCGACCCGCTTGTTCTTCTTGAACTCAGCCATCAGTTGGGGCATCCCAAGCAGTGCGCCGTTAGTCGGCGTATTGTCAAGAGTCATCCATGCAACGGGCGGGCCGTAGGCAGAGTACTTGTCCTTGATGACCTGCGAAGTCGGATGCATGACACTCAGTCCTCCACCCGCAGTAGCAGAGGCAAGCAGCAGAAGACTGCAAACCTCAGCGAACTCAGTGGTTCGCATGCCATCCTGAAGCAGGGTGACGAGACGAGTATTGATTTCGTTACCGTTGAAACTGCCCGTCTTGAAGGAGGGCTTGTTATTGCCAACAGTCTTTGCCCGATCCGTGAACCCATAGAAGGTGAACGGGATGTTCACGCGGCGGCAGAAGTGAGCAAGGGTGACGAGTTGAATCATCGTATCGTGGAACTGAGCCGCCATGGAACCCGACATATCGAGGACGAGCATGAGACCATGGTTCTTGCCATCCTTCACATAGGCATTCTGAAGGAAGATATCCTCAGCGATGCGGTAGGCATGGAGACGATTCGGATCGATGCTGCCCGTCTCAGCCACAGCAGTACGCTTGTGGGCATCGGCGGCTTTACGGCGGTCGAACTCGGTAGCAAGAGACTGAACCGAATTCATATGATTTGCCTTCCATGAGGCATAGACGGCAGGAAGAACCGTTGCGACTCGCGGATCCTTATTCATCCAATCCGTAAGAGTCTGACGCATATCCTTGAGAGAGACCACATATCCCTCATCGATCAAGGGAAGATCGGCATAGACAGGCATGACCGCATCCTTATCGATCATATTCTTAAGATTGTCTTCGACAGAAGACTGAGTCTTACTCTTAGGAGCAGGAGCATCATCGTCTTCAGTATTCTTTTCGGTCTTCTCGGACTTGTTACTAGCGGTTTCTTCGCCCTCACCGTCCTCACCATCACCATCTTCGGCATCGTCATCGGAGTCGGTGCTGTTATCGCCACCCTCGGTGCTATCCTCAGCATCCTCGTTATCGGCAGATTCTTCACCCGACTTCGAATCCTTAGACTTCTCATCGGAGTCATCATCGGCATCGGTAGGCTTGGACATTGAGTTATCCTCAACATCGTCACTATCCTCACCGTCATCCCCATCAGTAGGAACGGACTCTTCATCCGTATCATCTTCGGATTCGGCACCATCAGGAGAACCCTGATCGCCCTTTTCTTCTTCCTTATCCTTTTGATCCTTAGCCTGTTGCTTGGCGAGATCGTAGATTTCCTTAGACAGTTTGACCACATCGTCCCATGACGAAGTAGTCGCGACTCGCTGAACCAAACTCAGTTCCTCAGCGGTGAAGGGGATGGTCTTGAGCCAACCGATCTTGTACTGTAGATTGATTCGATCCACGAGCGGAAGTTCAGCAAGATCGGAAATCTTCTTGATGCCGAACAGGTCGCGCTCTAGCAGATCGCGGTAACCCGCAACGAATGACTTACGCAAGCCAGGGAAGCGGGTCTTGATCATTCGTTCGATTCGTGCGTCTTCGACCACATTCAAGTAGTCTTTCGCAGTGTTCATGTGCTTCTTATCGATGTATTCGCATGCGCTCGTCAGTGGTTCGCGCCCCGCAGGTGTATGCAGGGCATGGCTCACTTCGTGACCGATGAGAAGATCAAGAGTATCGCTGCTGAGATTCTTCCATACAGGCAGGGTCAGGACTCGCTTCTCCATATCGAACATCGCAGTCTGAGCAGACGGATCATGCTCAACAGTAATGTCCTCAGTAGCCATCAGTTTGGCTAGGAGGTTCTTTGCTTCGAGGTTCGTTGAGGTTGGTAGAGTCGCTGTCATGGGAATTTCTCTCTTTCTCTTACACCCGAAGTATAGGGTATTCCAATAGAATTGCAAGCCGTTTGGGGCATTCTAATGGGGTTTTTTCAAATATATTTCACTTTCCATACCCATAACCTTCTCATAGAAATTCCTTAAGGAAAGATCATAATCCCCCTCTACTATAGGGCCCGCCGTGCTATGTCCGATAACAAATATCTGCACAACTTTCTTACTTTGTGACCCCCTAGGGGTTGAAATTCTATTGGAATACCCTATACTTCAGATGTGAAAGAAAGGAACTCTTCTATGACGCATCTAACCTCAAAGCAAAAAGCATTCGTCTCTGCCGCCCGTAAGGCATATCCGACTGCTACCGTCCTATCCCGTTCGCAAGTCGAGTCTGTTGCTACTGAGGCAGGTCTAAACCTCCCACAATGGCTCACCAACGATCCTGCCTATCGGGCGGGTCGAGGTCTGTATACCCTCCCCGATACGGATGACGGCACTCCTGCTGTCGCTGCTGCCAAGCCTGTGAAGGTCGCAGTGCCTGAGGCAGTTGCTCCTCCGACCGATGTTCCCGTATCAGTGGTCAAGACTGTTGCGGCTACCCCTACTGCCGATATGAGTTTGGCATTTATGGGTGGCGGTACTCTTGTTCCTGAGCGTATGGAAACATATGTTCCCTTCGGAGCGCATAAGGATGTCTCCGCAGTGGTCAAGAGCCGCAAGTTCTACCCCGTCTACATTACGGGTCTGAGTGGTAACGGTAAGACAACTACGATTGAACAAGCCTGTGCGGAAAACAATCGGGAATTCTTCCGTGTGAACATTACACCCGAAACCTCTGAGGACGATCTGCTTGGTGGATTCCGACTCGTGGGTGGAGAGACCGTATGGGTTGACGGCCCCGTGATCGTTGCAATGAAGCGAGGCGGCATTCTTCTCCTTGACGAGGTCGATCTCGGTACGGTCAAGATCATGTGCTTGCAGCCTGTCCTTGAAGGTAAGGCAATCTTCCTCAAGAAGACCAATACATGGGTCAAGCCTGAAAAGGGATTTAATGTCTTCCTGACGGGTAATACGAAGGGTCGCGGTGACGATACGGGCAAGTTCGTGGGTACGAATTCCATGAATGAAGCCTTCCTTGATCGTGTTCCTGAGACGGTCGAACAGGACTATCCGTCCGAAGTGGTGGAAACCAAGATCGTGAAGGGCGTTCTGAACTACCTCGGTGTTACCGATCAGGATGACTTCGCGGTTGTCATCGTCAAGTGGGCGCAAGCAATTCGTAAGTCTTATGCTGAAGGTGCCGTTGAAGATGTAGTGACTACTCGCCGACTTGTTCAGGCGGCTAATGCACTCGCCATCTACGGTGACCGTGCTAAGGCGATTGAGAAGGTGACTACTCGGTTCGATGTTGCGACCCGTGCTGCCTTCATCGACCTGTATCAGAAGATGGATGCATCGAACGATGCTGATACGCTCGGTGCTGCTCCGACTGCTGCTACTGAGCAGGTGGTGACTCCCAAGACCTCTACGGTGAAGGGTAACTGCCCCTTCTAAGTAAGGGATATGTGATGTGATGCTTCATTAACAATCTTTCTTTCACGCAAGACCCCTGCCTCTCTGTGAGGTGGGGGTTTTCTTATATGAGAGTTATGAAAATGATTTTAAGTATTGTGATGGCGACTCTCGTAGGCATGCTGTGGGCATGTGTGGGCATGCTGTGGGCTTATGAAAAGCGATTCGAAGTTATAAAAAAATATGGAATATGTTTTGAGATAGTGTCGCGGGAGACAGGTGGGAGACACTGTGCGATGCGTGAAACTTATAGAAATGGTTTTGAAATATGTCGGCCCACTTTATAATTTTGCGGTACATGCCATGGAGCCTCGGTGTGGCGAAGACCTCCCCTACCCTTGTATGCCAAATCCAATTCCAATTTCCCAATGCCCCCATATCCCCCAATACACATACAGGTTCTCCCATGAAAACAAAGTGGCCCCCACCCCCTTTCCCTTTTCATATTTCGGTATTCCCCATTTTCAAAAAAAATTCCCGATGGCCACAATGCCTTTTACAGGTTGAGGGCCAATGTGCCCCTTGTGAATGGCACAGGACTATAGTATACTAAATACCATCATGAAAACATTCAACGAAAATTGGGACGGCAGACTTCCCCGCAAGAACATCAACGGCATCAATACTCTCTCCGAGGCATCTCAGCAACTCATCGGTAAGTATCGCTTCACTCCCTTTATGGAGGACACGAATAAAGAAGGTGTTGCAGGATGGACGATCAGCATTCAGGGCAAGGGAGTGGTTGCATATATTGCAGAACCGAAGATTAAATCAGGCACCTCACCCTATCAGATCTTTCGTACCAAAGGCTTATCCTTCAAGAATTTCTTTCCAGGAGTGCTGAAGATGTCGGCATACCCTGGCACAGAAAACCGCATCGTCAGCGAGAAGGAGATTCGTTTTGTTCCCCGTCAGTTACTCAAGGCAGTTGCCATGTGGATGGACAAGTATGGCACCAAGGCATTGACAGAGGATATGGAGACCACAGAGGTGGTGGCAGAGATACGGACACCCGTGCAAGCAAAGTACTTGGATAAGGCAATTGCAGATTTTGCAAAAGATATGAAGGCTCTTGCAGCAAAAGGCAATCCTCGTAAAGATCTCAAAGCATTCAAGGCATATATTCCAATCATTCATAAGATTGAGAATGGCATGGATGCAATGGACGGTGGATTGACATGGCCGTATGACGAAGGAACGGGTAAGACCAAGGCAGTATTCCTTAAGGGATTATCTTCTGAACAGAAGAAGGCAGATCAGGCTCTCCGTAGCATCTCTGTATGGTGGTCACAGTCGGGTCTTCAAAGAATCACTCCAAGATCAGAGAAGATTTGGAATGACGGATGGAATAGTTATAGAAAGTATATGGGTGAACGGGTCACAGAGGAGACAGCCGCAGCGGACGGGGCGCAGTCCCTTGACGAAGTGCAGTTCATCACGCCGAAGGTGCCATTGACGGGCGGCAGCAACACCAAAGAGAAGACTGATTACAAACTATATGTCGAACTCAAAGATGTTGTAAGTGATGTAATCAAGAAATTGGAACAGGCAGAATCAATGATTCGAAGTCCAAGTAAGAATTCCAATCTGAGTATCTTGCATATAGTTAGTCAGGCAAATCAGAAACTCAAGATCGCGGTCAAGTAAAAGGAACTCTATGAAACAACAGTTCAATAGAAATTGGGATGGCATCTATCGCAACCTTGTCACCGAGGCAATGGCACATTATGAGGCGAATAGTCGTTTCCCCATGAGTCCTATTGGAACTCCTGCTAAGGAGGATACTTCCAATTCGCAAGCCAATGCAAAGACCTTTGTTGAAATTCTCTGTCAGCGAACAGGCAAGACGGGTATGGTCTTTCGTCTGATGACCGCAGGGCATCCGATGCATTTCCTTCAGATGGAAACCATCCCCACAAAGAACGGTGAGACAGAGGAGTCTTGGTATGTGTTCTTTGAGATGAAGCACTTTCATGGTGGACTTGCAGATAAGATGATGGCAGGGCGAGGAACCTTTGTACGGCGCAACAATGGTGCAGATTGGACGGATATGATGTTTGCCGTTCAGGATGTTTCTATGGCACGAACAAAGTGGGAGACTTTGAAGAAGTCTGCAATATGGGAAAAGACCATGGCTACGGGTAGGGTTTAAATTAACTTTAAGGAAACAAATGAAATCCTTTTCTTGCTATAGCATGGCAGAAGCCATCGGTAACATTCTCTACCTTGTTCGGGGTCTTCCAGGTTCGGGGAAGTCTACCTATGCAAAGACGCTTGTACCAACAGGGGCGCACTTTGAAGCCGATCAGTATTTCATGAAGGGTCAGAAGTATAACTTCGATCCCACAAAGTTAAAGGATGCCCATGCCGAGTGCCTTGCTCGTACACGCAAGGCAATGACGAGTGGCAGTCATAAGATTGTTGCCGTATCCAATACCTTCACGATGAAGTGGGAGATGCAACCATACATCGATCTTGCAAAGTCTCTCGGATGGACGGTGCATGTTGTTCGCACAACGGGCAAATACCAATCCATTCATGGTGTTCCTCAGGATGCCATTGACCGAATGCAAAGTCGATTCGAACCCTTTGCAGGAGAAGTGATCAAATGAAATCATTCGCTGACTATCTTTCCGAAGGCTCACACAGTTTCAAGGATTTCAAAGATCCATGGGCTATCATGTCTCCTGAGGATCGCAAGGAAGCGAACCGTCTGACCATACTGATCTTGAAGACATTCCCGAGTTCACCGAGGCAGAAGGAACTCCAAGCCAAGCGGGATGTGATATTCAAGAAGTATAAGATTGGCGAGGATTGGACAAAGGAATACAAGAGTTCCATTAACTGTAACAATCCAAAGGGTTTCTCTCAACGAGCACATTGTCAGGGAAAGAAAAAAAAGTGAAGACCTATGCCGAATTGACAGACTTGCTCGAACTCTTCAATGAGCCATTCACCTTTGCAAAAGAATGGTCTGATGGATATTCAATCGGGTATGAGTACAAAGGAGCAAAGGGTGGATTACTTGAAGTGACCTTTGGACTACAACCTGATACGGCGATTGTTAATTTTACTGTTAATGATAGTATTGCTATTCGCGGTGAAGGAGATGCACCGCGAGTGTTTGCTTCGGTGATGGATGCATTCAAAAGATTCCTCACGAAAAGACAACCCAAGTATTTGGTATTCAGCGCAAACAAGGCAGACTATGATTTGAAGAATCAGACACGCCGATCCACATCAAGACCGCGTGTGTATGGTGCGATGATCAAGCGACTTGCCCCACAGTATGGGTATAAGTTAAAGCAAGAAAAGGATGTTACGGATCGTGATGCCTTTGGTGGTAACTATGACTCTAGCACCTTTATCCT
>Ga0114974_10003912_pt1 | contig 11179 bp, 16 predicted proteins | sample S_130206_EF_Meta_FD_87318 | JGI IMG/M metagenome (GOLD analysis project Ga0114974, IMG submission 87318) | Freshwater microbial communities from Lake Simoncouche, Canada to study carbon cycling - S_130206_EF_MetaG | ecosystem: Environmental > Aquatic > Freshwater > Lake | place: Lake...
ACCCATAACTTAATCAGGAAGACCGGTCTCTATGGATACTATTAAATCCGGTTTAGGCAAACTGTTTGAATTGACAAAAACCTCTTATACAGAGTCTATGCGTGGACTCCCTGATTCTTTAATACTAGGATCAACACTATTTTCTCTCTTTACACAAAATTTCCCAATAGCAATTCTAGTTCTTGCAATGTTAGAATGGTCTATATTAGCTTGGCTATTATCTGGATTTACTGGTATGCTTGAAAATAACACAGAAAAGTTTACCAGCGCTGCTTGTTTACCAGGTATACCAAGCCCATATTTAATATCAATTATAGGCAATTTATATCCCAAAGTGTCCTTTCCGAGTATACCTATATTATTTGTATCGTCTACATTATTTTACATTCTTCAATCAGTATTGAATTTTAGAGAAGAATTAAAGGAACTCAGTAATAAAAATGCCGAATGGAAACTTCGTATTCCATTAAGTATAACCTTTACAATAGTCTTATTATTGGGCTTTGTTTTCTGGAGAGTATTAAACACTTGTGATGCACTTTGGATTGCACTAGGATCAGTATTTCTAGGAGCAGTGTTTGGCGGCCTTATAAACTTACTACATCTTTATTTATTTGGCCGTGATTCTATTAATTTCTTAGGAATTCCACTCTTGGCTGACCGAGCCGCAAATGGTGGTTCATTATATGTATGTGCAAAAAAAACTTAGTTATTAGAGTGGCTAATGACCTCAATCATCAGTCAAATTGTATGCGGAACAAGAAATTTATTGGCTCAGGGATTTCGTAGCCTTCCGGTTCTTCTTAGTAGTACAATTCTTGTTCTAGGAATGGCTCAAGGAAATATAAATTTATTATTTTTCTTTGTAGGACTCGCTATTTTATCACCTACTGCATGTCTGCTAGTAAATCTTCTATGGGAGTTAATATTCAGCAATACACCATCATGGTTAACAATACCATCGGTATATTGGAAGGTTAGTGGAGGAGATTCAGAACAATGCAATCTTTTTACATTAAATGATTCGTCAATGCCAAGTATAATAAATGTTGTTCCCTCTTATTGGCTAACTATAATGGCATTTTTCTTTACATATTTAATATCTAATGCAAGTTCATTATATAAGAAACAAGAAAATAGTAAGGCTCCAAAGTCTGCCACAGAGGCTCGTAAATTTCAAACTCTTGTAAGTATTGTATTATTAAGTGCATGCTCAATAATCTTTACTATCTTACGATTTGCTACACAATGTGAAACACCCTTAGGAGTTATAATATCATGGGTCCTTGGAGGTTATTTAGGTTATGGATGGTATACATTTATGAGAGGGTGTGGCTTAGGACGCCTTGATGACATTTTTGGAATCAGTAATAGACTCCTACCATTACAGAGTTATGAAGAACCAATGCCTACAATGTGTGTACCTTCAACTGCCTAAAACTTCAAAGATACTAATAAATATAATGCAAGGTAGTATTCTTATCCGTTTTATCCGTAATTCTGATAAGCATGACGATGACAAAATTACAATCAGAAAATCTACTACATGTGATGATTTTGACCTATCTATTAAGTATGCAGGAGTCGGATATAATAACTCAGAATCTGTGACTTTTTATCAGAATATATCACAAGATAACCTGAAGAAATATATAAGTTCTTTATTAGTTCTTATTATGCATGATGAGATTCCTTATTTTAGAATACAAGTAGATATGCCAAACGCTCCAAGTGTAATGCTATCTACTAATTCTTATAGTTGCGAGAGTGTTTGCGATGCAATTAATACACTAGTAGAAGTTACACTAGCTTCATGGCCAACAGATACACGCAGTTAAATACCATATAGTATTCTTAAGCGTGTCAATACATTTTTCCAGCGGTTCACATCTTCAGGTTGAAGCTGTGAACGCTCCAAGGCAACACGAAACATTTCATATATATCTTTAACAGGCTCTGATATTGATTCTTTCTTGTATAATGTGATTAATTCCTTTTCAGTAAATACCAACTTATTATTACGAGCATTTACGGCATTATGACAATTGAAGAGCCAGGTACGCAGATAGTTTTTTAAATTACCATTTTTCAGTGTACGAAGATCCACTAATTTATGTGTAAGTCTCCAATTATTATAATCATTTTTACAAAGAGCGCATGTCATAACAAACCCCTGTGCCTTTATAAGTATAGTCCATAGATCGGCCTCATCATTTGCAAGAACAGGCGAAGTCATAGATCCACTAGATTCTGCAAGAGTATGAAGAATTTTCCAGAATCTAGGTCCCCACCATTCACGAAGAAGACTCATTACTATTATATAAGTAAAATTGAAGGGCATAATGCCGCAATATATTTCACCATGAAAATCCCGAAAACCTTATTTGATAGTTTACAGTCTTCATTAAATCAAGAAGCAAAAAGGCTGTGCCGTGATGCAGCAAAGATTCTTGGAATTCCAGAAAAGGAAATCCAGGCTAAAATTTTGAAGGATATTCCTAAAATTACATTGTATGAAGATAATTCCATGCCATATAGTTGTCCGGTATTACTTGAAAAGAATCTTATAGAACGCTGCAGGCAGTCATGCTTACTCGGGACAGGCCGTTGCCTAGAACACCAGGGATCAACTATTCCAGAAATTACAACTCAAACAGTTTTAACACGAATTCAGACATCAAGTGATTATCCTAACCAACTTTGGTGCGATGAGGCAACAGGTAATGTATATAATAAAGAATTACAGGTCATTGGTTTATACAAAAATAGTTCTCTAACTTTGTACGATTTTGAGGAATAAAATTGAATTACTACATAGTTAGAGTTATAATAACTATGTCTACCACAAATATTGAATGGGGAGGAAGTGAACCATATGAATCCCAGTTTGATCAAGTATTCCCTTCTTTGTTATCAATATGTAAGGATATGCCACCTCAAATTAAGGTAGCATTTTCCTGGAATGGTAATGACTTTACATCACGATTTATGTTTATGAAGGCATTAGAGAGAAAGTTAACTACAACTAATACAACCCATTTAACAATGGAATATACAAATCTAAATCTTTGGAGAATGAAAGAACAAAGGGTTCGTACAAATATGAGAATACTTCTTAACAAATGGATTCAGAAAAAATATAGTAAACGGATTTTAAATACAGATGATCCTTGTACTCTTAATCCTCCAGTTAAATGTATAAAGGTCTTTGATTTTAAAAGCCGTGGAATATATAATTTTGAAGCAAGTTCTCTTAAGAAGCAGTTTGAAACAGCCCTTTTATATTCAGAATGGCTATTTTCTGTACCATCACATCCAAAAAACCCTTTAACAAATATTGAATTCAATGAAGGCCAGCGATTAGTTATTATTGATGAAATGCGCAAGTATGGTTATGGATCATGGTCTATTGAAGCTTATAAACAATCACGGTGGAATTTGAGAAATTTCTCCTTAGACAATTCAACTCAGATTAAAATCCATTCAATTAATGAAATGTGTAAGAATCCAAACGAAGATACAAAGGAAATTCTAAAAGATTTTATAATAGAACAATATGAAGAAAATGATATAAATAATCTTTCGGTTAAAAATACTCTTAAATGGGCTGTAAAAAATAGACTTAATGACCCTTATATGATAGCATGGCTAAAACTCATGAAGGAATATTATACACTAAAATTTAGATATTTCATCTTATCAAGCGATGATGATAAATTAAATGTTATTTATGTTAGATCAATGATATTATTTGATGATTATGATAAAATAAATGAGTTTAGAATGCAAATGACTACTGGGCCGCATACACCTCCATTAATATCACAAATACCAATCCTTGATGATTCAGAATCCGAAAACATAGAGATCTATTCATCAGTTAATTATATTCCAGGAACTTCAACAGTAGTATACTATCAAACAATTGAAGAGATTGTAACTAATATTATTAATAATTCAAATAATATTGTTGAAACATATCTTGAAGATGACAGCCTCTAAGAATACATTTTAATCAATCTATCAATACAAGATGCTTCAACATTTGATGATTGCATTTTTACCCATTCATAAATTTCATATTTACAAGCAGGAGGAATCCAATTAGAATCCTCAACAATCCATGCATTCCACCATTTACTAAGTGAACCTACTGCATGTACACCACGGCCATGAGACAGGTGTTTTTCAACACTTGACCATTCATCAGGAATATCTTCAGGAAAGTAGGTATCAAAGAATGATTCCTTCATAGTATCAGAAATCCATGTGTTATTTTTTGTATAACTATTTAAGATCTTCTTCCAATATGGCGAAGAAAATAGTTCAAAGTTATTAAGTTCTTCTGTTGTATCCCCACATGATCCACGCCATGTCATTCCATATAGACAACCATGGGGAATTTCATAAACTCTTCCTTTACGAATACTTAATATATCCCATGCTTGAATAGTCTTTTGTAAGTCAATAGGCTCTTCAGTTGACAATGCCTTCCATGAACACGCTTTAATTTCAGAGTTTAGACAAAAGGCAATAACTCTTGCAAAAATCTCATATGCCTTCATATCATTCATTAGTGCTTCTGTAAATGGATGTTTGATTTTAGACCAAAAGTCTTCTGAATTACAAACACTTCTCCATTTATTAACAAGGTCATATTTACCAAGATCTACTGGAACCACACCAGACCATAAAAGCCACCAGAGACTAGAATCACGCTCCGAGCATCGTAAGAGTTGCCAACAAAGACGAAGCCGTCCTTCACGCCTGCCAGAATGTTCTGACCATTCTGATAACCAGGCCATCCGAGAAAGTCCAATATTCATAGACCAGGAAACAAGAAGTAGTCTACGAACTTCCTTTCCATATAATGATTCTTCCAGTTCTTTTAACCAGAAGATTGTTTCATCAAATCGTCTATTTTTAAGACAGAAAAGAAAGGCAGCACGAACCTCATCATGGCGGTATAATCTTTTCGTAAGGTTCATAAGATTAGTTAATGGGCTGCATGCGACGAAATCTTATCAATTTTTTTAGTAGTTGTGTTCAGAGGCTATTCAGTATGAATGGCAATAATGCAGATATGATTATTCCAGGAATTTGGCTAGGTAATCGTAAGGCTAGTCAAGATACTGACTGGTTAAGAAGTAAAAATATAACATCAGTCTTCAATGCAACAAAGGACATCCCGTTTGCCCCAGGCACCCCATCTATGTATAGAATTCCAGTTGATGATAACCTACAAGATGATGAAATTCGTAATATGGAACATTGGTCATGGGAAATTGTATTTAAGGTTATAAAAGATCATAATGCTGGTAAAAATATCCTTATACATTGTGCAGCAGGCATGCAGCGTTCAGCCGCAATTACTGCAATGGTTCTTATAGCAAAATATAGATGTAGTGCGGACGAAGCTATAAAGTACATAAAATCAAAACGACCAATTGCTTTTTATATTCAAGCAAACTTTTACAGATCCATAAAAGGATTTGAAAAGAGTTTTATCAAAATGATCGTTGATTCAAATTCATATGCATCTTATCCTAAAATTCCACTACCGCCTTGATTTCCCCCCTTTTCTTTTCTTCGTATAATTTATTCTAGAATTAAGACCCTGTATCTTCTGGCTTGTTACCCAATTTAATATACCAGGAAATTTCTTATTTGCTTCTGTTTTCCCAAGGCGTCTAACTGCATTTGCATAGGCTCTAACATGAGGTGGACGATGATTGTTTCGGGTTCTGCTATTAAAGTATCCAGGACCAAGGCTCTGCATCTCTATTTACTGCATTTCTTTTGAATATTCCCAATATGCATCTTTCAAATAAGTTCGGTGACCTGAAATATTTACTCCAGACCAAGGATTTGTCCCGTTAATATATACAGAATACATCATATTATCACATTGCCCCTGCAAGGAACATAGAAGCTTAGGATAATTTAACATAGATGTAGGTGAAATTTTATGAAGTCCCACCGATACAAACGGAGAAGCATAAGTTAACCAGGCAACAGGCGTTTCTGATGCAGCTGTTCTATTTAATATCCAATCAACCTCGGAATTTATAACATCATTGAAATTGACCTTAGTCATTTTTACAGTTGTTTTATCTGATGAATATGTATATAGCGCATATTTATCCGTTTCATAAAATATTGGCGTTAAAAGAAGTTGAACATCTGGATCCTTAAGTTGAATATATTTCTTATAACAGATTTCTGTATTTTTCAGATCCCATGAATTTATACTTTCTATACACATATCGTATTTATCAATCCATGTATGCTTCTTGTCATTATTATCTGAAAGTTCAAGATATCCAGGAACCCAATAAACCTTTTCATAGGTATTATCGCACCACTGCATAAAGGCCTTTGTTTTTAAACAAAAAGGCATGCCGATATCTCCGAGCAAGGCAATAGATGATGCACAAGGATCCAACTGCTTCACAGATTCCTGAAAAGTTTTTCTATGAACATTTAAATTACTTGCAAATTGTATACGAAAAGCCTTCTTTAAATTTACAAGTGCCATTAACTAATTATCATCGCACAACATTTTTAAGTCATTATAGTAGTGATCAATGGCAAAGAAAACCCGAAAAAATAATAGACCCTCTAGCAAGGTTCAGCATCATCACTTACTCTTGCGTATGGAATTAGAAACCTGCCCACTTGAAAAGGATAAGGAAAGAGTTGGACATATGATTGATAATATCATTAAAGATATTGGTATGAAAAGTCTTGCAAAGCCACATGTGTATTATATGAAGTATCCAAGATTCAATGAGGGCCTAACAGGAATTGCGCCTATTGAGACAAGTCATATTGCCTTTCATTTCTGGAATCGCCCAGATCCCCGATTTCTTAATACAGCAAATAGCAATTGCCTTTTAGAATTTGATATTTATACTTGCGGAACACTATCAACACACAATATTGGCAAGGTTCTTCATCATTTAACAGTTTATAGGCCTGTTTATGCGGATGTAACTCTTATAGATCGTAGTCAAGGACTCACAATTGATAGACACATGCACTGGAATTCTGAAAAGGGCCAGGGCTGGTTGGATTGGTTAAAGACTAGAGTCTTTCAATAGTGACCTCCGACTGCCACTGATTGATTCTAACCTATAAGTAGATGTTTGAGTGGTTAACCGGTAAAAAAAATCCCTTGAGTTCAAAAGGATACAATTCTTTGAACTCAAATATTGTACAACTAAATCCAATGTACGATGAAGAAAGAGAAATTCTTGTTTCAAGTCTTATACAAGGATATAAAAAACAAAATACTTCTGTTTTCAATAAGGTAATTCCACCTTTAAGAAGATATGTAAAAGAGAATCCACAATTTGCCCAGACTTTCTTAGAAACAAGATTCAACAGAAGTCAATCAGACTTGAGTGATGTTTCAGACAATGATATAGAAGATATGAAACGCCAATTAACACGATCAAATATTAACGGTGGCAGAAGAAAGACTAGAAAATATAAAAAGAAGTATACAGGCTCTAGAAAACATAGATAAGAGTTCAAGAATATAAAATTGACATCCTACTACATAATATAATTAAGTAGTAAGATGTTTCCTTGTGAAGTATGTTCAGTCTGTAGTGAGCGTGGTCACAGTGCTATCAAATGCTCTGAACTTTACAAGGATCTTCGCTCACCATCGGCGCCTGAACCAACTGGACCAAGAGGTCAGGGTGATGATGATGAATAAGTTAAGCCAAGGTTCGTGCGCTAGGGTCAGTCGCCTTTACCCACCGTGGCATCCAGAAATAAGGTATACAGGTCTCTGCAGATCCATAATACTGATTAAAAATACTTCTATAATAATAAGCCTCTGCAGTCTTTGGTGTCAAATGCTTAAATTGTGCAGCCTTAACTGACCAATCAGGACCAACAACCGCCTCAGCACGCTCCTGGCATTCCTGATACCATGACTTATCAAGTCCACTTACACCATCACTAAAAGCCTCTTTTTTACGATACAAAACCTCTTTAGGAAGAAGGCCATCGTCAAAGGCCGTACGTAAAATCTGCTTTTCTGGCCAAGAAAGTGTTGGTTTACGCAATTCAGTTGAAATACTCTTAGCAACACCAACAAACTGTTTATCTAAGAAAGGTGTACGAGGCTCCAAACCATGACTACTTATACAACGATCAGAACGAAGAACATCATACATATGAATATCCTGCAATAATCTGCTACATTCAGATTCAAAAGCCTCGTAAGAAGGCGCTGAATAAAAATACTTATATCCACCAAAAACCTCATCAGAACCATCACCATTAAATACAACCTTGCAATCCGTGCGTTTCAAAATCTCACGGCTCACAAGCCAATTTCCAACAGAAGCACGAACAGTTGTAATATCAAATGATTCAATATCCTTGATGACTTCAGGAATAGCCGCAAAAAATTCAGAAGGTGTCATAACAATCTCAGTGTGATCTGAGCCTATGTGATCTGCTACTAAGCGTGCATGACGAAGGTCTTCTGAACCTTCAAAGCCAATGCTAAAAGTCTTCAATGGCGCCTTTTCTGCCGCCATCAATTCTTTCTGAACAAGAGCAGCAATCAAACTACTGTCAAGGCCACCACTTAGAAGGGCAGCAACAGGCCGTTCAGTCATCATACGCTTTCTTACAGCACTAACTAAACCAGTGTAAAGAGCAGACTTCGCCTTAGTAAATGATGCACATAATGGATTTTTTAGCCAAGGAACTGTGTGGTAAGGTTCAAAGCCAATACGGTTAAGTGTCTTCAAATCATAAGCTGCATAATGTCCTGGTGGAAAGGGTTCAATAATAGCACATGTAGTTAAATCAAGCGCCTTTAATTCACTTGCAAATAATATACGATCAACGGGCCGTAAAACATTCTTATAATTGATAGACATATGATCCAAATTTGTCCCCTCTTCACCAAGAACATATCCAACATACAAGGGACGAACTCCATAAGGATCACGAGCCACATAGGCTATTCCTGCAGCCGCATCAATAATTACTGTAGCAAAAACACCATCAAGGCTCTGAAAAAAAGTGCGAGCATCGGTCATGCTGCCAAGTTTCTTAAAAAGAGGACCTAGCACTGAGCAGTCTGATCCAGTAAGTGCAAGGTCATATGACTTAGCAAGTTCCTTGTAATTATAAATTTCCCCATTACACATCCAAGCAAGTCCATCCCCCTGCATTGGCTGCATCCCTGATGATTCTAGACCATTAATAGCAAGTCGTGTAAAGCCAAGCTGAAAAGATGGACCTTCTAAAATACGGCCACCTTCTGGACCACGGGCAGCAAGTTGTTTAAGAAGTGATTCTAGCCGTTCTTTTACAATCTTTGTTCCAAGAATGGCAAGTATGCCACACATTCTTATTTTTAAGATACAAATATTGTTTAAACCATTCTTAATCTGAAACAGTATTATAATAATCAATATACTCTTCTAAGTCCATACGATTAATATCTGTCTTTTTTACAAAAACTGCAAGGGTATCACTATAATCAATAATTGTAAAAAACTCTTCAATACACTTATATTCAGGACGCTTAATATAATCGTGTATTAATACATGTGCTCTTGAATCTATAAAATCGTATAGTTTAAGAGTACATGCAACACGAAACCGTCCATCAATAAGAATTGTATCAAAAGTTCCTTTAGGATAATTGCTTACAATATCAGAATATACCTTATACATATGTTTCTTCTCGTCATTTATAGGCTTTGCACAGTCATCACCTGCATTGTAATCAACATAATGGAAAACAATCTTATTATTTTTCTGAAGGTTTTTTATTTGTTTAAGGCCACTACACTTTGTTATCCAAGACTCCTGTCCCTCAACACTTGCAATAAACTCAATATAAGGATTTAATGAAGCAAGATAAGTACTTCCTCCACATCCATATTCAAGATATTTTTTAGCACCCTGTATATAATGTGTAAATAATTCAATTTCAGGTTTGGTCATCATAGGAATTAATTTTTGCATTGGCTTCTGTTTCCGTAACATTGATGTCATTCAAATTATCTAATGTGTTAGTTAGAACATGCCTTTAGACGCAAGTGATAAAATTCGTAAGGTTCAAGAAATTGCACTTTTTAAAGGATATGCAATCAAAAATCCCAAGGTCAATGTAAGCTCCTGCACAACCTTTTACAGCTCATCAAACACAAGAGTATTTAATACCTATGAATATAAAACACAATTACAAGAGGGGCGTATTTATTTTACTAGTTGTCAGGACCAGTAATTAGGATGGCCCCCCCACTAAGGGCCGTTATTTTAGATAATGATGAAACAACGGGATCTTATATCTTATTACTTTCAGTCATGAGGGCATTAAATAAGATAGGAGATGTAGATTATCTTCTATTCACTCATATTCTTGAGAACCTTGCAATCTGGATGATAAGTAAACGTGTCTTCCGACCTGGACTAATTGAATTTTTGACTGTACTCATGAACTTGAAAAAAGAAAAGAAGATTGATGCAATTATTATGTATACAAACCAACTTGAAACAGATAAAAAGCTAAATTATAGCCTACCACGCTGTATAAGTTATATGTTTAGTTATTTAGTTCCAGGGTTTACCTTTGATCATATTTTAACACGGCCTGATGACCCTACAGTTCTTAATAATATTTTTCCTAAACAATTCAAAAGAGTATTAGATTTATATCCTAAACGGCCTTTGAATATCCGTAGGATGCTCTTTTTTGACGATTTGGCAATTCCAACTTATGTAAGAACTGACGGTATTGATCCAAAATATGTTTCAAAAAAGTCATATGTTCTTATTGATCCATATAGGGTTAATCTATCTTCAGAAGATATAACCGAGTGTGTTAAATTTTGCCTTGAAGGCATTGTGGATATTGATCCATTTATTATTTTAGTCAATAAATGTTATAGTGAATCATCATATAAAAATTCTATACCATCAATTGATTTATTGAATTTCTCGTATTTTGTTGATTTATTAAAAATAAGATATGATTCAGATGGAAACAAAAACAGAAATAGAACGCCTTCAAGAAAGCCTACGGATATTGAAGAAAATAAGGGAACTGGGAATTGATAAGGATGACTATTCATATCAAGAACTCAGCAAGGAATTTAATAAATGGATAAAGACTGGAACCCCTTGGGAAGGTACA
>Ga0114974_10003913_pt1 | contig 11179 bp, 25 predicted proteins | sample S_130206_EF_Meta_FD_87318 | JGI IMG/M metagenome (GOLD analysis project Ga0114974, IMG submission 87318) | Freshwater microbial communities from Lake Simoncouche, Canada to study carbon cycling - S_130206_EF_MetaG | ecosystem: Environmental > Aquatic > Freshwater > Lake | place: Lake...
CGAAAAAGAAGATGTCATATTCATCCCGAATATCAAGAATAATAGTTGACAAACACTAGTTCTTCATGTATAGTGAATACATGGAAAACACTATAGACGGTCTTACAGCAGAAGAGTGGGCGCAACGGTTCCTCATTGAGTTCGTTCAGAAGGGGGTCATTGTAAAGTGACGTACGAAGAATACATCGACAGCATGATTAAGGAGAAGGGTTTGCTCCTTGTGCATCAGTTAGCCTGTGCGGGGCAGATAAAAGAGTTCACTGTTAGTGGCACACTCGTTACCTTTATCGTTGCTGACGGCTGGGAGGAGAGTTTTCGCTTTGAAGACAACCAAATCCTCCACTGGACTGAGGACGACACATTCGTGAGTGTTGGCTGGAACGATGCCTTGAAAATCCTACTAGGTTTGAAGGATGCTAAATCAGAGGCTGAAACAGACCCAGACACACTACTTTTTGGTCAATTAAAGGACAAAATGGTCGAAAAACCATTAGATGTTGACTAAAAACAACAAAAACGGTTACATTTGGACGGAATTGCTTATAATTCCGTCCATTTTCGTAAAAGCCATTAAAGCCCTACCTGAGGGGGTGCGGGGGGGGTGCAAGTTTTCGCACCTGCAATGGGCATACAGTTTGTGGAGCCTAGATGCTGTTTCAGGCTCCGCTACAAGATGCCTATGGCATCTGTATATGACTGAGCGTCATCATGGTGACTGAGCGTCACATCCTGTGATAACTCCAGCTCTTGAAAAGTATTTACAAAAAGTTCTTGACAAACTGCCTAGTACCATGTATAGTGAACACATGGGAAACACTAAAGTCAAATTGACGAAGTTGAAGAAGGAAGACGCAGTGAAAATCTTCGAGCACTACCACAAGCCGGAGCACTGCAACATTCTGAAGGTGCACTTCATGGTGAAGGCTACTCACGGTGAGTATCACGAGTGGGTTATCAACGAGATGCGTAACATCATGCGTGACGACTTCTTGAAGTTGCTCACCAGCGACAACGCAACGCACCGTCAGTTGTGGGAGTATGATGATTACGACGAGATGAACTTCACTCATCGTGATATATCCATCCAAATCGACTTCCCGCCAAAGGTCAAAGAATGACAACCGAGAAGAAGGCTCACTCACTTGGACTTACCATCGTGAGTGAGCTGACCTCACTAAACCCAGTAATCCTTGTTTTCAAGGGTGAGAAGTGCGTGTATGGCAGCCTCAGGAATGAGTTCATAGAATCCTTCCTTGACTCTTACGACGCCTCACACGATTATGCAGCTCCTAACAAGAGCGCACGAAAGCCTAGGCGCGCTTGACATGGGAGTGGGGAATGGCTATACTTAGTATGCCTAGGATGGTTCCCTTCCCCTTCCCATTCCCAGCCTAGGTTGGTGGACGGTTTAGTAGTGTTTTCCGTCCACCTTTTTACTCCTCCATTTCTGGGGGGTGCCAAGATTCCGCACCTGCATTGTGCAAATAATAAAACACTTGTTCAATTAATTAAACAAACAACAGAAGACTGATGACTGCCGGTCACATGACTGAGAGTCACCTCCTGTAAAACTCCCAAGTTGCTTACTAAATATATTTACAAATGTACTTGACAAAGTACCAGTAAGGATGTATAGTGAGTACATGAAAAACACTACAACCCCACACAAGATTGAGTACTTCTACGGACACAAGGCGTATCGCTTCATCGTCGAGAATGACTTGATGGTTAGGCTCGCTGTGCCGAACGGTGTCACTGAGAGTCATCATCACATTGACATCTCCCGTGAGACGGCTTTGACATTCTTTCATGATGCTGGGTATGTACTTCAGTACTACTCTGATAGCCGCAACGGGATGTACAACCTCATCATCTACCCAGACTACAAGCCATAGTCTGGGTACGGCTCCCGCTCCGCTGGGGGGGGGTGCGAAGTTCGCATACCTGCATTGTGCATATACATCGAGCAGCTTGGGTTCAACTCAGCTGCTCTTTTTGGGTTGTTGAGTATGCAACGAACAGTTGTTTGTGTGACTGTCGGTCACATTACAGGACTCTCTACCTATCATCAGTCCTGCTACTCCAATGTTCTTTGTTGTTTGAAAATAGTTGAAATACTTGTTGACAAAGTAGCATGTAGGGTGTAACATAGTGTCATGAGTGCAAAGATACTAGACAACCTACCAAGAGACCGCTCACGGTACGAAATCATCAACTTCAAGACTTCGACGCCGCAAAGTCTTATCGACATCAAGCATTTTGTGGATGTGTACAGCGTCCGCAGCTTGTTCTACACGTCAAGCGTCAAGGGGTACCAGTTCGACGGTATCACCGTCAAGGATGGCTCCTACACCGTCAAGGGGCGGATGCTCTGGGAGATGACTGTGCCTCAACTTATTGAGGTCACATTTATTCTAAAATAGTACTTGACAAAGTGTGATGTATAGTGTAACATAGTTGTGTAGGAAAGGGAACCACGATGACAAAAGTTGAAGTATCGGGAACGGACATTGAGACAGAGGTACTGACCTCTCGCACTGAGGGTATGGATGCTGAGCGCTTGACACGCTTTGCACAGTTCTGGATGAGGAACTACGTCGGCGGTGACGTTGACAATATCGTCTGTGCGCCAGACGAAGACGACTTGACAATCGTTTTCCACGACGGATGGGACGGAGAAATCATGTTCCGTGTGCTGGAAAATAGTTGAAATAGTTGTTGACATACTGTCATGTATAGTGTAAGATAGTAGTGTAGGGAAGGGAACCACAATGAACAAATATCAACTCTTAGACACGCTCCGCTTGATGAACAATCACGTGCGGGCACTCGGACAGCAGATGCAAATCGCTGAGGCGAACTATGGCGATAGCATTCAGTTCAAGCCAATCTTCAATTACTCGCTCATTGAGTTCAAGGATGCGTTTTACGCTTGGTTTGAGTCAGATGACGACATCGAGTTCGTTATCATCCGCAATGGCATCTACATTGCTTCCAAGGGTTCACCCGCTTGGAAGTTCAATGAACTCGTAGCGACAATCATTATCTCGGAGGAGGACAAGTAAATGACGAATCAAGAAAAGCATGCACGACTCAGATGGGCGATGGAAAATCCAGAGCTCGCCGCCTTCGAAAGCGACGCCTTTGAAATGCTGAGTTATCTCGCACTCAAGGGAATATTCATCGATGGTGAAACCAACAAGGATGTCTTGTTTGACATGCACAAGTTAGGTCAGAAGTTGTTCAACACGGCTGTAGATGCCCTTGAGAAGGACTCTGGAGTCACCGACTACGCGGTAGCCAGCCAGATGCTAGTAGACGTCGCATACTCGGAAGAGAGCCTTCGTAATGCGTTCTACAACACGGTACACGACAGCCAGCTTGAAGAAGGCAGCCTACTAGCCCGTAAGGCTCAAATCAACTTCAGTACCAAGGCGCCAGATGACCTCAAGGCTATCTGTGACCCTCAGTGGTGGACGTTCCGAGTCCTTGACTGGTGGATGCGAATCAACGAGTTGTACAAGACGCCAGCGTTTGAGTAGGAGCCGAAAGGCTCCTTTTTTTTGGTGATTACAGGTCAGACACCTACTCATCTATCCTGTGATACTTCTCCGTGACTAGTTGTATCCATCATAAACAAACAACAAAAAACTACTTGACAGCGTTGACAATGTGCTGTAATATATAGGCATGAACACTACACAAGTTACCTACGGTACCGCCGAGTACATCCGCTTCCACGTCAATGAGCAAGCACCAGAGTACATGTTTCACCCTTGCTGTGAGGGACACACGGGATGCTCTGCTAACCACCTTGAAGGTGGACCGTGCATTGAACAGTTGGAAGCGGACTGCGACCACAGCGTCAACGTTTTCCAAGCAGCTCGCATCATCGATAGCATCTTCACTGAAGCGGGTGTCTACGCCGAAGCGGTGTAGGCTCTGCCGGGGGGCGGGGGGGGGTGCAAAGACTCGTACCTGCATTGTGCAACCACTAGGCTACGTCTGGTGGTTTTCTTTTTGCTTTGGACGTGACTGATAGTCACTATGGTGACGGATAGTCACATCAGAGTCGAACCTGTAAAGATACCCGTGACTAAACGTCACCATACCTATCACTGGTAAACGTGCAAAAAATAGTCAAAATAGTTGTTGACAAAGTCTAATCCGTGCCTTATTATGTATGTGTAGGAAGGAACTGACCTAGCCTACTGAGGGAACCAAAATGACTGAATTGCAGACTCGTTTGATAGAAGTGGTAATCGCCGATAGCCCGTACGAAACGGCAGAGCAACTTCAAGGTGACAACCATTCTTGGTTTGGTGCGTGTATGGTGTCTAAGGTGACCGGCTGGAGTGCCGAGAAGACCGGCGGTGTTATCTCTGGCGCACAAGAGGCTGGACTAGTCGGCTACGAACCAGACATGAAAAAGTACGGCTGGTACCTCACAGAGAAGGCTCTAGAGCTCGCTGTAGAGAAGGGGATGTAATCCAAGCCGGGAGAAATCCCGGCTTTTTCTTTGCTCTGGTATGTGACTGACAGACATCATGGTGACTCTGGGTCACATCCCGCCTTTACAGGCTTGACTATAGGTCACCTATCCTGCCAGAGTCTTTTGTTGTATATGCAAGTAAAAAATAGTTGAAATAGTTATTGACAAAGTCTATTTTATGGGCTAACATATAGTCATGGAAAACACTACACTCACAACGAAAGTTGTCTTCATGCTCACAACGAGCACGTACCCGACTCCTCTTATCATCGATGTCATGGATGTAGACGTAGCATGGCATACCCGTATGGATACCTACGCTAGTCAATACGCATCCGAAAACGGCTATGTGTTGCAGAACTGGTCGGAGAAGAATTACGGTCGTGCTATCGACTTTCAAGTCAAGCACATCAAGTCTAGTATCATTGAAAAATGGACTATCCAACGCTCACAACCGGCTCATTTCCACGGTGATGCTCAGTTGAATGACACATCACGAAAGTGTTTACAAGCGACGGAAATATAGGAATCCGTCGGTGGTGCGACGGTAGAGAAAGCCGGTAGGTCTACAGCCTACCGGCTCTTTTGCTTTCCATATGGCAGGTTAGTATGCTGGTAGCAGCTCCTGCTGAAAGTGCTTTGAAAATACTTCAAAAACTCCTTGACGTAGTATACAAAGTGCTGTAAGATATAGACATGGAAAACACTACACAAACCCAACCGTTGACAATGGCAGAGTACACAGCAGAGCGTGAAAACATCGCTGTGGATGCCGTAGGCGAAATGTACCTCTTGCTGTGCAGAGCAAGCGTAAACAAGGAAATCCAACGGGATGAGATGCTTGACGCTCTTGTCGCCACATGGAACCGCTACACAAAGCGGTCGGATGACTTGTATGAAAAGGCAACGGGTCACAAAGACATTTATGAGACTTATTTTCAAAATAGTTGAAAAAAGACTTGACACATTGACAAAGTAAGGGTAATATATAGACATGGAAAACACTACTACCGACTACACGCAAAAGCGTCTAACAGTCGCAACGCACCACGCATTCAATGTTTCATACGTCGTAAATGACGTTGAATTCGACGACACAGTAAGCAAGGCGGAACTAATCCGCAAGCTACGGGAAGAGTTCCGGAAGTATACGGAAGCAAACGATAGACTCTTTAACCAAGTAGTCAAAGAGTTCAACGAAGGGTTATAGGAGGAGGAGCCGAAAGGCTCCTTTTTTCTTTGCCTGATGGCAGGATAGCAGCTTACTATGGCAGCCTGTAAAGCCGTCGCAGCTCGTTGATTAGTCAACTAACATTCTTCATTTATTTTCGGTAATTCACTTGCACATTGTCAACATATGCTGTATATTAACAGTGTAGGAAGGAACAAGCCTAGCCTACAGAGGGAACCGACAATGAGTGGATATAACGGATGGAAGAACTGGGACACATGGCATGTATCGCTGAACTTTGGCGAGAGCCTCCTAGACATCGCCAATGAAGCCGGAGCCGATATGGAGCCGGACACCGCCGAAGAGCTCGTAGCCGAGTGGATAGGCACCGCCGGTAATGATTACGCTCAGTGGCTCATAAACAGCCACCTAGGGCAAGTGGATTGGCGCGAAATCGTCAAGCACATCAACGACGACCGGGAAAAGAGCGAAGAGGAGGAAGCGGAGTAGTGGGAAGGAGCCGAGAGGCTCCTCTTTTTTTGCCTATCTACAGGCTGTGTGACCACTAGTCACATCCTGCCTCCTCTGTTGTTTGTTGACTATGCAACTAAAAATACTTCATCTATTTTCTTGACATTGTCTACAGTACGGGATATATTAGTGATGTAGGAAGGAAGAAGCCTAGCCTACAGAGGGAACCGAAAACACTATGGAGTTTACAATCACGGGAAGCGTTAGCATCAACTTCCAGATGCACGGGACATTGACGGAGTCGCACCTTGAGTGCATCAAAAATGAGTTGGGTATCGACTTGGTGAATACCGCCGTCGAAGACCTCAACGCTGTGCACATCTCTGCACTTCGCCACTGGTTTGAAGTCGCTGTGCAAGAAAACACCAACGATATCATCGTGGATGAAGTCTGCAACGACCCGTATCTTGACACGATGATTGTCGGACACGCTGACTTACTAGCCAAACGCTAGTATCTGATGTCCCTATGGTTTTCGTGGTGTTTACCATAGGGATGATAGTGGATGCTAACCCGCTCATAGTTAGCATCCACTCTTTTAGCCTCTAGATTTGTCAACTGTGAGCCTACACGATATAACCTTTATAAGCCTAGAGCATCGCAGCTCGGCGAACGATTGTCGGTTGGTTCCCGACTGGAGGAGGAGGTAGAGAAATCTACCTCCTTTTTCGCTATCTGAACTACTACAGGCTGCCACAGCTGTCCCTGAACCGACTGAAAATATATCTACAAAAACAACTAAAGCCTATTGACAATGTGTCTGTTATGGGCTAATATATAGGCATGGAAAACACTACTACCCAGAGCCGAACGATTACAGTCGGCGACATCATCATGTGGCGTGGTTGCTTCGGTATGGAACCGGAACGCCGTGCCGTGGTAATCGAAATCGAAGCCACTGGCCAACAGCGAGCCAAGGATGGTTTGAAGGTCAATAGGGTGAATCTAGCTGAGCAGCTCGCTGTGTTCACTATAAAGGTCGTTGATGGACCACACACTAGCGGACTCCGTTGGTGCTACTCGGACCAAGTTATCGAAGTGATTGGATAGGAGGAGGAGCCGAAAGGCTCCTTTTTCTTTACCTCCTTACAGGCTGCCTTATCCACTGAATAACCTGCTATCGCTGTACAGTGAATAATCAACTAAAATAGTTCTTGCAATGTTGACAATCTATGGTAATATATAGTCATGGAAAACACTACAGCACGATTCTTAGTAATCGAAATCTTCGAAGGCACTCCCGGCGAAATCGGATACGGTCAACCACTTAAGGTTGTCGGTTCCGTAGACGCTAACACAAATGAGGAACTTGAGGCATGTGTGCACGAATACCTCTCACGGTATGGTATGACATACGACCCGATGTTTGAAGGGTCACTCTACGGCGATGTGTCGCTAACCGTGCGACTTGACAATAATGAGGAGTATTCCTACACGGTACTTGAACTGTAGGCTCCCCGTTGGGGGGAGGGGGGGGGCGAAGACACACGCCCTGCATTGTGCAAAGCCTAGGTGGAATCCTAGGCTTTTTTGTTGTTGATGGATGTGACGGACAGTCATCATGGTGACCAGAAGTCACATTGGCAGGACTCATGAGTAGGCTCCAAGCCTGTCAACTTCTGCTTGAAAATAAATGTTCCAGAATGCTGGCATACTTTGTCAACTATGGTACTATTAGGTATGGAAAACACTAACAACCCGCTGAACATCAGCGAAGAAACTCGTAATGAGTACGCTTGCATCGCATCCTACATCCAAGCCTTCGAAGGCTTTGTGCAATATCGCACCACGATGATGCTAGGTGGTTTCTTGGACGCAGTGCTGAGAAATGACCTAATGGATGCCATGAATCGTGCGGATAGATGGAGTGCTACGAACCTCCACATCATCTGCAAGTTTCTCTACAACCACGGCGGCGTAATCCGTGCAACCTTCGACGAAGTCAAGTAGACAACTAAAAAGGAGCATCCTAGGATGCTCCTTTTCTCCATGGAACGGCAGTTGTTATGATGCTCGGACAACTGGAGAATCACCCGGCTGCTTAGTCTAACAGGAGATGTAACCTCTAGCCAATCCTGTGAACAAAATTTAGTTGCTAAATCAAATACAAACAACTAATAAGTAAATGCTAAAAATAAACCTTGCACTTTGTCTACGTGGGCTGTAATATTATAGTGTAGGTAGGAAACAGCCTAATCTACTAGGGGAACCAAAGATGGAAACGTACAACGGTTGGAAAAATTACGAAACGTGGAATTGTGCTTTGCACTTCGTGGATAGTTTTGATGGTCACACATCCAAAGTCACTGCCGACGAAGTATCGGATTATGTATACGAATACGTGCAAATGTATGTCAAGGCAAATATTCCATTCGTGAGTGACGTAATCGAATCGTTCGTTGGTGCAGTAGACTTCGACGAAATCGCAAAAGCGATAAACGAAGCGAACGAAATCGAAGACGAAGACGAAGGGTAGGAGGAGGAGCCGAAAGGCTCCTTTTTTTGTCCGGCTTACAGGCTGCCATACTGAGTGGTAGTCCTGCCATCCAGCCAAAGGTAGTTGCATATTCAAATATTACCTAATAACTAAATACTTCTTGACTTTGTCTACTAGGTGGTGTATATTGTAGATGTAGATAGGAATCAGCCTAATCTACAAGGGGAACCAAAATGACAGTACGATTTGAGTTGACGGACACGTTTGGCGGTCAAGCCAACTACAGTTGGGTCAAGCGTGGTGAGTTTGAAATGGCATCGGATGCCACGCAATCGCAAATCATGCGTAGGGTCAAAGCCGAGCTCGATTTGACGGGTCAACGGTTTCGTGTAGAGTCGAACGGTGACATGCTAACCTTCAAACCTACCGGATGTTGCATGATAGGTTTCGTGACGTTCGAGTAGAGCGTCCAGCCTAGCACAAGGGGAACCAAGCCGGTTCCCCTTTATTTTTGCCTCATGACAGGCTGTGTGACTGTGAGTCACTCCTGCCACTTCCGTTGTAGTTGCACAATCAACTGAAAAATAGTTTGTCTATTTTCTTGACATTGTAAACGGCATGGTGTATATTATTGATGTAGGAAGGGAACCGATATGAAGTTTTATTATTTGAGCCGGGAAGTAATCATCGATGGACTCACTGAAGGTTATGTATTTGCATACCTTAACGTGTATCCAAAGCCAGAGGGATTTGAGTATGACTCCAATGAGCGAAATGACTATTTCATCATTCATGCAGAATTGAATGCAGAGTGTGTGCCTACCATCTATGTGGATGGTGAAGCGGTAGATTCACTCATTGACTCGAATTACTTTGACAAATTTGAGTTTGCCTCCAGAGTCGGCAGACAAACGAAAATGTCCCGTGCTATCTTAGGCGAATACGAAGATGCACAATGGAGGGTAAACCGTGACGCCGAACACGATGCACGTGGTACCGCCAATGCAACGGCTGGCATCTTCCGACCATCGTATTGAATAGCCTCCACAAGCCCCTAGGTGCCGAATCTAGAGGCTTTTTCGTGCATGACGGGACTTTGTTCACTAAGCTCGTAAACCTAGCGTATAGCCTAGGAATGACGGTAGGAGTTAGCCTCTACCCTTACAGGAACCGTCGTAGGGTCACGCTGTTCACCGATGGTAGAGCTGTGTATACCGGAGTGGATTACAAGCAGCTCATGAAGTGGCTTGAACAGGAGTGGCTACCTATGATAGACCCTGCCTACCGGACGCCTGAAAAATAGTTTATATATTTCCTTGACACGTATACAAAGTATGGTAATATATATGTGAAGGAAGGGTACAAAGAAATGCCACTCGTAAATGTTCCAAATCGTGACGGTCTCGGATACACCGAATACTACGTCAACATGTCCGCTGAGCGTGGTGAATCTATGGTCGTTGTCTACGATGAGACCGAAACCGTAGAGATTTGGTACGCAGTCACCGAAGACATCTTCTCAGATATTGAGGCTGGGTTCTACAAATGGGATGCACGTGATATCGCAAAGTATGTGCACGAGATGGTAGAGACCGGACAAATCACTCACGGGAAATACCTCTCTCTCAGCTAGAGGGGGGGGTGCAACCCATACGACCTGCATTGTGCAAAGCCTAGGTAGAACGCCTAGGCTTTTTTGTGTTCTACATACGTGACGGATAGTCATCATGGTGACGGATAGTCACACCCCAGTGGCAGGACTGTGCCTAGGTTCACTTTCCTGCTAAGGTTGGTCGTTGCATATGCAAGTAAAAATAGTTCATCTATTTCCTTGACTTTGTCTACCAGTATGGTAATATTAGTGTATGGAAAACACTACCGCTAACCCAGTAGGCTGGGACATCGTAGACACCGCTAGTGATAGCACCACCGTAGCCGTAGCCGTCGAAAGCGAGCCGGTTCACATCGGTTACAAGCTCGGTAGCATTATGGCAATCGCTGAGATGTCAATAATGGCAATGCTCAGTAGTAATGACCCTAGTACCGTCAGTCGTGGCGAGTACTTTGAAGGTAGGTTCAAAGATGCATGCAACCTCAAAGTAGACTACAGTCGCTTCTAAGGTGTGAGCCGGGAGAAATCCCGGCTTTTCTTTTTGCCTACTGACAGGCTGCCATCACTGCTGCTAGTCCTGCCATGCCAGTTGTTTGTTGCACATGCAACTAAAAATAGTTCATCTATTTTCTTGACTTTGTATACCACCGATGATATATTACTAGTGTAGGAAGGAAGCAACCTAGCCTACAAAGGGAACCAAAATGACTAAATACAAGATTGTTCGGATGTACTTCAAGGGCGGGAGCCGGATTATCAAGCGTGGCTTGACGCTGGAGGAAGCAAGGAAGCATTGCAGTGACCCAGAGACATCCTCTAGCACGTGCACAAAGCGTGAAGGGATAAACCGGACACGCAACTTCGGACCGTGGTTTGACGGCTACACCGAAAACTAATCACAAAGTAGCCGGGAGAAATCCCGGCTACACTTCACAA
>Ga0114974_10003914_pt1 | contig 11179 bp, 10 predicted proteins | sample S_130206_EF_Meta_FD_87318 | JGI IMG/M metagenome (GOLD analysis project Ga0114974, IMG submission 87318) | Freshwater microbial communities from Lake Simoncouche, Canada to study carbon cycling - S_130206_EF_MetaG | ecosystem: Environmental > Aquatic > Freshwater > Lake | place: Lake...
GCAGAGAATGCATACGATGTTTTTGCTCGCATCAATGGTGGTGGAGTCTCCGGTCAAGCTGGTGCACTTCGTCTAGGTGTTGCACGTTCACTCAATCAAATTGATGAAGAAGCAAACCGTCCAGCACTGAAAAAAGCTGGATTCCTTTCACGCGATGCACGTGTTATCGAGCGCAAGAAGTACGGCCTAAAGAAGGCACGTAAGCGTTCTCAATACAGCAAGCGCTAATCCATATTTAGTAAAGGAGTTCCAATGGCACTCTTTGGTACCGATGGAATCCGTGGTCTTGCTAATCGCGATCTAACAGTTGAACTCGCACTTGATTTAGCTGTTGCTGCTGCCCATGTACTTGTGGAAAGTTCATCCAATAAAGATCACCGCCCAACTGCAATTGTTGGCCAAGATTCACGCGCATCAGGAGAGTTCCTAGAAGCAGCTGTAGTTGCTGGTCTAACAAGTGCTGGAATCAATGTGTATCGCGTTGGCGTCTTGCCTACACCTGCAATCGCATTTTTAGTTGCAGAATCAAAAGCTGATCTTGGAGTAATGATTAGCGCTTCACATAATCCAATGCCAGATAACGGAATCAAACTCTTCTCACGTGGTGGCGGAAAATTAGATGATGTCATTGAGGCTCGTATTGAAGCGCGCATGGGCGAAGAATGGTTACGCCCAACAGGCCATGGAGTTGGACGCGTTATCAATGATGAGAGCGCGAAAGAGCGCTACTTAGAACACTTGCTCGCATCTGTATCAACACCACTTGCTGGAATTACAGTAGTTGTTGATTGCGCAAACGGCGCATCATCATTTGTCGCACCTGAAGCACTACTTCGCGCTGGTGCGAAAGTTATCGCTATTGCTGATACTCCAGATGGTTGGAATATCAACGATGGAGTCGGCTCGACACATCTTTCACATTTAAGAAGTGCTGTCCTAGAACATGGCGCAGATCTTGGAATTGCACATGATGGCGATGCTGATCGTTGCTTAGCAATTGATGCAACGGGGGCTGAAGTAGATGGCGACCACATTTTGAGCATCTTGGCAAAGAGTTTCAAATCTCGCGGGATGCTCAAAGGAAATACAGTCGTTGGAACAGTGATGAGCAATCTTGGTTTTATTCATTCAATGAAGGATGCAGGTATTGATGTCATTACAACAGCTGTTGGCGACCGTTATGTCCTAGAGACGATGCTTGAAAAAGATTATGCACTCGGTGGAGAACAATCAGGTCATGTCATTATGCGCAACTACGCAAATACTGGCGATGGAATTCTTACAGCCCTGCAGTTGATTCAAGAAGTGGTTCGATCAGGCAAAACACTTGCAGAATTAGCTGCATCGATGGTGCGCTTTCCTCAAGTTCTCATCAATGTAAAAGATGTTGCAAAAGAGAAGTTAGATGGCTCCGCCGTTATCGCTGCAGCGGTCAAGAAAGCACAGGATGAATTAGGTAGTAATGGCCGAGTTTTATTGCGAGCATCAGGGACTGAAGCCCTTGTTAGAGTCATGGTTGAAGCACAGAGTGATAACATCGCTACTAATATTGCGCAGCAACTTGCAGATGTAGTCAAAGGCGAACTGGGGTAATAATCACATGTGCGGAATTGTGGGATACACAGGTCCGCAATCTGCCGTCACCCCACTTATCGAAGGACTTCGCCGCCTTGAATATCGCGGCTATGACTCTGCAGGAATAGCACTTGGAACCCCCGGAACTCTCTTTATAGAAAAGCGTGCAGGTAAGTTAGTCAATCTTGAAGAATCCCTTGATGAATCTTTGCCAGTTGTTCACTCAGGAATTGGACATACTCGTTGGGCAACACATGGTGGACCAACTGATCGCAATGCGCATCCACACGTTGATAACGAGGGCAAGCTCGCAGTTATTCACAATGGAATTATCGAGAATTATTCAGCGCTGAAAATCGAACTTGAATCTCGTGGACATACATTCAAATCTGAAACAGATACCGAATCTGTTGCTCACTTACTCAGCGATCTACGCAAAGAACATAAAGGTGATCTCACCGCTGCAATGCGCGCAGCCGTAAAACTACTTCGTGGCTCATTCACACTTCTTGCAATTCATGCTGATGCACCAGATGTCATCGTTGGAGTTCGCCGCAATTCTCCACTTGTTGTTGGTCTTGGCAAAGGCGAGAACTTTATGGCTTCCGATGTTGCAGCCTTCATCGAATATACAAAGCGGGCAGTAGAGCTTGGCCAAGATGAAGTTGTAACAATTACTCCACAAGGAATTTCAATTACTGATCTTGAAGGAAAAACAGTTGCTCCCAAAGAATATGAAATTTCTTGGGATGCCCAAGCTGCACAAAAGGGTGGCTTTACGCACTTTATGCTAAAGGAAATCTTCGAACAACCAAAAGCAGTTGCCGATACTTTGATTGGTCGCCTCAGCGATAACAACCAGATAGTTCTAGATGAAATTCGTATGAGCGCTGCAGAGATAAAGGATCTTAAGAAGATTTTAGTTATTGCTTGCGGCACTGCTTATCACGCAGGAATGATTGCAAAATATGCTATTGAGAAGTGGGCAAAGATTCCCGTAGAAGTTGAAATCGCTAGTGAATTTCGCTACCGCGACCCAATAATTGAAAAGAGCACACTCGTTATAGCAATTTCGCAATCAGGTGAAACTATGGATACATTGATGGCAATCCGTCATGCAAAATCTTCGGGTGCTCGGGTTTTAGCAATATGTAATACAAATAGTTCTACTATTCCTCGCGAATCTGATGCAGTGCTCTATACCCACGCGGGCCCAGAAATCGCTGTCGCATCTACAAAAGCATTCCTCACTCAAGTAATTGCCGTGTATCTCATCGGCCTGCACTTGGCTCAGGTTCGCGGCGTTATGAAGGATTCACAAGTTGCGCAGCTCTATTACGAGATGCTCGAACTTCCAGGAAAGATTGAACAAATACTTGAAACTGTAGAACCACTTCGCACTCTTACTCGCAGCTTTGCGCAATCCGAATCTGTTCTTTTCTTAGGAAGAAATATTGGTTATCCAGTTGCACTAGAAGGCGCGCTCAAACTCAAAGAGTTGGCATATATGCATGCCGAAGGTTTTGCCGGTGGCGAACTCAAGCACGGCCCCATTGCCCTCATTGATAAAGGCACACCAGTAATTGCAATCTTACCGGCAAGTCATGAACACGCACTTGATGAAAAAATGCTCAGCAATATTCAAGAGGTAAAAGCGCGAGGTGCTCGTGTCATTGTTATCGCACAAGAAAGTGATGCAGTTGTGGGCGCTGAGCACATAATTCGAATTCCTCACACATCAGCAATTTTTCAACCAATACTAGCGACAGTTCCATTGCAAGTTTTTGCATATGAAATGGCTATTTGTCGAGGTAATGATGTTGATCAGCCACGTAACTTGGCTAAATCTGTAACGGTTGAATAAGTGGAACAACTAGTTGATCAACGGAAGGCTCAATTCAATCGAGCTCTTAGATGGTCAGTCTTACTATTCATTGGTTTTCTTTTCATATCTGCTCAGGTATTGCGTAACGGTCCGCTCATCACGTGGGACGAAAAAGTCAATAAGACACCTCGTCCCCGATTCGATGGTTTTTCTGGCTTCCTACTCCGCCGAATAGATGATCTCGGTTTGCGGTGGTTGACTGCAACAGTCTTACTTATTGCTGCTGCCTACATTGCTTATAAATTCAAAACATGGCGACCACTGAACTTAGCTTTACTTTCTCTGCTTGCACTCAATTTAATTGTTGGATCTTTCAAACTATTGCTAGGACGAACTAAACCGCGGCTAGGTATTGATTTAATTCATGCTGGTGGAATGTCATATCCCAGTGGTCATGCATCTAATGCAGTGTTGTCATGGGGGATTTTGGCTTACCTTATTTTTCGCTATGCAAAAGTAGATAGATATCAAGGTCGTTTAGCATCAGTAGGGGTAGTTCTTTTATCTCTGACTATTTGCATCGTTTCTTTGATACGTCACACGCATTGGTTTACCGACCTACTTGCGGGGCTATTCATAGGTACATCTATTCTTATCGCTGTGATTGCCGTTGACCGTTATGTGCCATCGAAGAGTCAACTCTCATGATCGATGGAATTGGAATAGACGTCGTAGATATTGAGCGCTTCAAGTCATCCCTTGAACGCACTCCTGGGTTATCCGAAAAACTCTTTACAGAAAATGAACGCACTAAACCAATCGCCTCCCTCGCTGCCCGCTTTGCAGCAAAAGAGGCTCTTGCTAAAGCACTCAGCGTTGGAAAAGGTTTGCCATGGCACGATGCAGAAATTCTCAATTTGGAGAATGGAAAACCAGTATTTCTTTTCCGCGGTGAAATTGCTGAAATTATTGATGGCGCAGATGTTCATCTCTCGTTATCACACGATGCAGGAATAGCATCTGCCATGGTGATTGTGGAGAGATCATGATGCATAATCGCGCCGAAGCACATATAAATTTACAAGCCATCTCTCGAAATGTTGAACTTCTAAAAAAGAAGTCAGGTACAGATTTACTGGCAGTAGTAAAAGCTGATGCATATGGCCATGGACTCATAGAAGTTTCAAAGACAGCTCTACTTGCTGGAGCAGACTGGTTAGGCGTTGCGCTGCCAGAAGAAGCAATTACCCTTCGCAAAGCAGGCATCACTGCGCCGATTCTTGCCTGGCTTGTTCCACCAGGTTCTGATTTTCAGTCAGCAGTCACAAACAATATTGATATTGCTGTTTCATCAATTGTTGCATTCAAAGAGATCGCACTTTTAAAAGGTAGAGCGCGTATTCATATAGAAGTTGATACTGGAATGACACGTGGTGGTTTCTTGGATGAATGGCAAGAATTCTTACAATCGGATTTTTCTACAGTAGAAGTTATAGGTTTCTTCTCACACTTTGCACGCGCTGATGAACCAGGTGAGCAACAAAATCGTGAACAAATCAAACGCTTCAAGGAAATGTTGGCAGAACTTGAAGCAGTAGGAGTTCGCCCACCAATCAAACACCTTTCCAATTCGGCAGCAACTTTGGCAGATCATGGATCTGCACTTTCAATGGTTCGCACAGGTATTGCTATGTATGGGCTTACCCCTGATACGCAGATGGGTAGTAGTAAATCTTTAGGACTAATTCCTGCAATGACATTGCGCGCAAAACTTCACTTAGTAAAGAGCGTTCCAGCAGGTTCACCAGTGGGTTATGGCGCCACAGAAAAGACAACGCGCGATACTCATCTAGGAGTTGTTGCAAGCGGATACGCCGATGGCATTCCACGTATTGCGCGCAATGCGGGAGTAACTTTCAATGGAGAACGTGCACCAATAATTGGCCGTATTTCCATGGATCAATTTGTTGTCGATCTTGGTCCACACTCTTTAGCTAAATCGGGGGATTGGGTCACAATCTTTGGCGATGAAGGATTTAGCGCAGATGATTGGGCAAGCGCATCGGGAAGTGTGAATTACGAAATTGTCACCCGAATCGGCCCACGCGTGCCTAGAATCTACGACCATGGATAAGAGCGAAAAAATATTATCAATCAAAAACCTCACTATTAACTTTGGTGGATTGATTGCACTCGATGATGTTTTTCTCGATATTGCTCCCAATCAAGTTGTTGCCCTCATCGGCCCTAATGGCGCAGGAAAGACAACACTTTTCAATGCAATCTCTGGATTAGTAAAACCAAACTCAGGTGATATTTCCTTTGATGGTAAATCAATAAAATGGCCAAAACCGCCACAACTCGCAAAATATGGAATCGCACGCACATTACAAGGAGTAGGTCTATTTAGCGGACTCACTGTTTTAGAAAATGTAATGATGGGCGCAGATAAGCACAGAAATTCATATTTTATAAAGGACATGCTTGGACTCTCATCATCTAATGAGAGTTCCCTCAAAGACCGTGCAATGGATGCACTTGCGTGGGCTGGCGCTGCAGATCTCTGTGATCTCTCTCCGAGTGAACTTACATATCCAGATTCAAAGCGTGTAGCGATGGCTCGTGCACTGGTTATGCAACCAAAACTTTTATTACTTGACGAACCAGCTGCTGGCTTGGGTCAAGATGAAATTGATACGTTGGCTAAACTCATCAAAGATCTCAAGCGCAAATGTGCAATTCTCATTGTTGAACATCATGTTGATTTTGTAAGTCATATCTCGGATGAGGTCTACGTTCTCAATTTTGGCAAAGTAATTGCTAGTGGAAGTTTTGAGACAGTGAAACGTGATCCAGCAGTTGTTGCTGCTTACTTAGGTACAGATTCAAGTAATCATGGTGGGCAACTCTGATGCTTGAAATCAAAGATTTAGTTACCGAATACGGCAGCGTAAAAGCACTCAACGGTATTTCACTCTCTGCTCATGAAGGAAAGATCACCACAGTCATTGGAGCAAATGGTGCAGGAAAGAGTACGCTGCTTCGCACTATTTCAGCCCTTGAGCATCCTTCTTCAGGAAGTATTTCCTGGAAAAATAAGTCAATAGTTGGACTATCTCCAGAAAAGATTGTGCGCTTAGGCATCGCGCATGTGCCTGAAGGCCATGCTGTTATTTCGCAATTGAGTGTTGAAGAAAATATTGAGATGGGCGCACTATTTCGCATGCGTAGTAATAAGGCCGATGTGCGCATAGCGATCCAAGAGATATATCAATTGTTTCCTAGACTTGAAGAGCGAAAGAAGCAATTAGCTGGCTCACTATCAGGTGGAGAGCGCCAGATGCTTGCAATAAGCCGAGCACTAGTTTCTCGCCCTTCTCTACTTTTACTTGATGAACCCTCCCTTGGCCTTGCGCCACTCGTTGTTGAACAAATTATTCAAACCGTCAACGATCTCTGTAGAAATACTGGCCTCACTGTTTTATTGGTTGAACAGAATGCAAATACAGCACTAGGTGTTGCAGATCATGGAATTCTTTTATCCTTAGGTACCGTCGTCGCTGATTTACCCGCAGCCCAGATGAAAGCAGATGTCGCACTTCGCGCGGCATATTTGGGGTACTAATGGATATTTTCTTATCAGCAATCTTTGCAGGAACTTCGCGCGGCGCAATTTACGCACTTGCAGCCCTGGGATTAGTTCTTGTTTGGCGTGGCGCTGGTGTTGTTAATTTTGCACAAATGGGTCAAGCAATGTTCTCCACTTATATTGCCTCTACTCTCATTGCACAGAATTATTCGTACTGGATTGCATTCGTTGTCGCACTTATTTCTGGTGGAGCACTTGGTGCGCTAGTAGATCTGTTAGTCATGCGCCCACTGAATAGAAAGAGAAGCTCGAGTGTTCTAGATAGTCCTGCAATGCGCTCCACCGTGCCCGTTATTGCTTCCCTTGGAATATTGGGAGTGCTTCAAGCCGCTGCAGGAATGATCTGGGCGGCGGAGGAGCGCGGATTTCCAACCCCAGTAAATTCTTTAGGTCTTGTAATAAATGGAAAAATAATGCCATTTACAGCATTTGACCTATTTGTTATAGGAATAGTTTTTGTAACACTTGTTGCAACAACATATTTCTTCAAGGGCACAGGAATGGGTCTTGCAATGCGCGCGAGCGCACTCAATCCCGAAGTGGCGCGATTGAGTGGAATTCGAATCGGCTTTGTACGTACCTTGAGTTGGGTAATCTCTGGTGTTGCCTCATCTTTGGCTGGTTTATTGGTAACGCCAAGCGCAAATCTTTCACCTAATACTCTGGATTTGATTTTGATTATTGGCTTTACCGCAGCAGTTGTGGGCGGTCTCGATAGTTTACTTGGTTCAGTTATTGGTGGCTTTGTACTTGGGTTATTAGTCGCATTCGTCAATGTCTACGATGCACCAGAGGATATTTTCTTAGCCATTCTAGTTGTCCTCCTTACCGTCCTCATTATTCGGCCTCAAGGAATATTGGGTAGCAAGGAGGTTCGTCGTGTCTAAAGCTCACTCTTATGGACGCACGAACTTGATCATTTCAATTCTTTTTGCAGCAGTGGTATTTTTTCTTTCAATAAAGTTCGATCCATACAACCAGGGTCAATTAGCAGTAGCTCTAATGGTTTTTATTGGTGTCCTTTCTATTGTCTTGCTCACTGGTACTTCTGGACAAATTTCACTTGGTCAAGGCGCACTTATGGCTGTTGGTGGTTTTGCTGCAGCACTTGGAATTCTAAATCTTGGTCTTTCAATATGGCTTGCAATCGCACTGGCCATTATCGCCGCACTTCTTGCAGGTTTGTTATTAGGAATTGCGGCTGCACGTTTATCAGGACCATACTTAGCAGGAACAACTCTTGTTATTGCACTTGCTATTCCATCACTTGCTACGCGATTTGAATCTGTATTTGGTGGAGATGTTGGGCTGAATATTGCTTTCGGAGATCCTCCAGCATGGCTCACCTCTCTAATGAGCGAGGTTGGATACGAGCAATGGCAATTACTTGCAACCCTTCCATTTGCAACACTTGCACTTTTCTTTACTTCAAATATTTTGAGTTCCCGCACTGGCCGCACATGGCGAGCACTTCGTGATCATGAAATTGCAGCATCCCTTGCCGGGATAAAGATTTCGGAGACAAAAATTTTTGTATTTGTCATTAGTTCTGGATTTGCTGGTCTTGCAGGTGTTCTCTATGGACTTCGCGGAATCGTTGGACCAAGTGTCTATCCAATATCTCTATCATTATTGTTACTCGCTGGCGCAGTACTTGGTGGAATACGTAGCATTCTTGGAGCACTCATCGGATCAATACTTGTTGTATTTTTACCTGACCTCATTGAGTGGGCTTCGGGCTCTTTCTCCCCATCGGAGCAGATTGCCAATTATCTGCCGGCGATGATTTCGAGCATCTTGCTGATTTTGACCGTGGTCCTCAACCCTGGGGGAATAGCGCACGGCCTGCACCATAAGAAGAGGCATCATTGAGGAAATAGCGCCTCAACGGTGTGTTTTGTTCATTTCATATTCACTTTGAAGAGCCTGCGTGTTAGGTTCAGTCTGTTCTGGGTCGCCTGTGACCCAGCTACTGAGTACGAGACCCTCGTGCTACTACTCAGTAAAGTGCAAAAGAAAGAGTGAACGCAGTGAATAAAAGAAATACTTTCTCTCCTCTGACCCGCAGAGGAATGATGGCGCTTGTCGCTGGAGTCGCGGTTAGCACACTTGCTATCACTGCACTGCCAGCAACAGCTGCAAGTGATCCGGGCGTAACTGCTTCCGAAATTGTCCTCGGTATGCAATTGCCACAATCAGGCGCGGCTAGCCCTGGTTACAACAAGGTAGATGATGCAATGCGCGGCTACTTTGATTATGTGAATTCAAAAGGCGGAATTTATGGACGCAAGGTTCGTCTTGAAGTCAAAGATGATCAATACAAGGCGGGCCTAACTGTCTCTAGTGCATCATCACTTATCAATAAAGATAAGGTCTTCGCATTTATTGGAAGTATCGGAACACAGACACATATCTCTGTTATCGGAGATATCAACCGTCGTGGAATTCCTGACCTCTTCGTAAATAGCGGTTACAGCGGTTTCTACACTGATCCAACCGTGTATCCAAATTCATTTGCTGCTCTTGGAACATACGTTGTTGAATCAAAGATTGTTGGAAAGTATCTCAAGGATACTTACCCAACAAAGAAGGTCGGTATTTTGTACCAGACTGACGATTTTGGTCGCAACGCGCTCGCTGGTTTTACAACAGCTGGACTTACATTTGAAGCCAAGAAGACAGCAGTGAACTTCATTGCTGGTACTCAAGGCTCCCTCGGTCTTGCAAGCCAGCTCACAGCCCTCAAGGCAAATGGAGTTGAAATCGTCATTGTTGCCGCTGTCGCATCAGCAACAGCAATCGCAGTTGCAACTGCAGCACAACTTGGTTACAAGCCAGAAAAATGGGTAGTAACAAGTGTTGGCTCTGATGCAACAACATTCCAGACAATCCTAGGATCTAAGGGCATTACACCTGCAGTCTCTGCAGGAATGCTCGCCGGAATCATCAGTGCATCACATGCTCCATCACCTGGCGAAGCCACAGATGAGTATGTAGTTGCATTCAAAAAAATCAATGATGATTTCAACAAGGGTCCAGATAAGCGTTGGGATAACAACGTTCTTCAAGGAATGAATATCGCGTATATGGCTACTTCAGCACTCTTTGGTGTTGGCAAAAACCTAACTCGCAAGGGCCTTGTCTCATACATTGAAAACAATGGTTCAAAAATCAGCACTGCGGCACTTTCACCACTGGCTTATTCCAGAACAACTCACGAAGCATTCACTAGCTTCTGGATCGGTGCATATGATGGCGCAACTGTTTTGAAGCCAATTGATGGCACTCGTGTCCTATACACAACTGATTCAGGTACTGGACCAGTCACTGTTTCAAATTACGTGCGACCTGCACTACCTGCAGACGCAATTGCGAAGGGTGCATAAGCAACCATGAAAAATATATCAATGCGTAAGTTCATCGCAACACTTGGTGCAACTGCACTAATCGTTGGCGGAACAGTCACACTCATCCCTTCGGCAAGCGCTGCAGCCCCAGTTGTTGAAACAACTTCTGGAAAGCTCACCAATGGTGCTGCTTACACAATGAAGGTGCCTGCACGTTTCAATGGCACATTCTTCGTGTGGAACCATGGATTCCGTCCATCATTTCCATACCCTACTTACACACCCCCAACAGGTGTTGATGAATTAACTCCGTATAGCGTCAATCGCAAAGCAGATGTAACAGCAGAGATGCTCAAGGCCGGTTACGGCATTGCATCATATGACCGCGCATCAACTGGTGGTCTACATGGTTGGAACACAACTGATGGCGTTGAGATGCTCAAAGATATGGTTGATACCGCTCGTGCAAAGTACACAAATATCAAAAAAGTAGTTGTGTATGGCTCATCAGGTGCAGCGCCAGTTATCAATCAATTCATTGAGAAGTATCCAGATAAGGCTGATGCAGTTGGCTTATTGGCAGGGCTTTCAGCTACATCTGCCTCTATTCAATCTGCATGCGATTACTTCTACCTGCTCAGTGTCTTTGCTGACCCAACCATCAAGGGTTGCGCAGCATTTGGCGTTGCAAAGGGAGCTGCAGGACATATGGCATCCCTTGGTGAATTCGCAAAAGCTGGAGCACTTCTATCGGCATGGAGCAAAGATCTTGGCGCAAAGCCA
>Ga0114974_10003917_pt1 | contig 11175 bp, 14 predicted proteins | sample S_130206_EF_Meta_FD_87318 | JGI IMG/M metagenome (GOLD analysis project Ga0114974, IMG submission 87318) | Freshwater microbial communities from Lake Simoncouche, Canada to study carbon cycling - S_130206_EF_MetaG | ecosystem: Environmental > Aquatic > Freshwater > Lake | place: Lake...
AAGGAAATAATGGTGGTAGTGGTTTAAGAATTAATGGATTACCAGGTGGTGGTGGAGGTGGCGCTGGTGCTGTTGGTGCTAATGCAACTCCTGCACCTAAAGCTGGTGATGGTGGTGCAGGTTTAGCATCACCTTTATCTGGTTCATCAGTAACATACGCTGGCGGCGGTGGTGGTAATGGTAATGGAAATCGTGGTATAGGTGGAAATAATGGTGTTTCATCACCTGCAACAGCTCCAGGTGGTGGTGGAGGTGGCGGTAACAATGCCGGCACGGCTGCAACTGCTGGCACACCAAATACAGGTGGAGGTGGTGGTGCAGATAATGGAGCAACATCAAAAGCTGGCGGCTCAGGTGTTGTGATTGTTCGTTACACAGGTGCTCAAGCTGCTGCTGGTGGTAATTATTCTTCATCTGGTGGTTATTCTATACACACATTCAATGGTGATGGATCATTTAGTGCTAATGCATCGCCCACATATGTTATTAATTAACGGGTAAAAAAATAATATCACAATAGGAATAGCATAAATATAAGTATCATTTTATACTATTTTGGAGGTTAAAAAAATGGCACATTTCGCAAAAATTAATAAAGCTACAAACGAAGTTCTTCATGTATCCGTTGTTGATAACTGGAACTGCGTTGATGGCACAGGCAACGAAGTAGAAGCAATAGGCATCGCATACCTTGAAGGTGTTCACGGCGTGCATGATGATGTTTATTGGAAAAAAACAAGTTACAATAATAACATTCGGAAAAATTATGCCGGTATCGGTATGACATACGATGCAGGTCGTGATGCTTTCATTCCACCTAAACCATATCCATCATGGGTATTGGTTGAATCAACTTGCCAATGGAAAGCACCAGTTGATATGCCTTCTGATGCTGGCACAGGAAATCCACCTAAGATGTATGCTTGGGATGAAGCGACAGTTAATTGGGTTGAAGTTACATATTAATTATTAGGAGATATAATATGGATTTAAATAGCGCAAGTGATGTGATGAAAAACTTTTCAGCTGAAAATGGAATGCCAGTTGGCATTGATACTGCAATTAAGGCTTTAAGACCTGGTTGCACTTTTGAAATTGCAATGTCTGGTGGTGTTGTTACTTACCATAAGTGGTATCACCCCGAAGGTTTATCAGCACCAACAAAAGCTGAGATAGATGAAGAACTTGTTTTCCAAGAAAAGTTGGCAAAACATTATCAGTATGCATATGATAGATGCCGTCATTACCCTGATGGGTTTGAACAACTTGATATGTTGTGGCACGCTATTAATGAAGGTGTTGAGTTGAAAGACTCAGAGTGGTTTAAGACGATTAAGGAAGTTAAAGAAAAGTTTCCTAAATCTGAAGGCGAAGCACCAACAAAAGATTAATTAGAAAAACGGAATAAATAGACCACTATGGCACTTAATAAAGTAAACGCAGATTCAATCGCAGACGGCACAGTTGTTGCCTCTGACATTGCAGACAATACAATTACCTTAGCAAAGTTGCAAAGTGGTCTGTTGCCTACTGCAACCGCAAACTCAGCTGCAAGTTACGCTAACTCTGGATTTGCTGTAGCAAACTCAGCTGCAAGTTACGCTAATTCCGGATTTGTTTCCGCTAACACGGCAACATCTTCAATCCCAAATATTTTCATGTTATCAGGAATGTAAAAACATATGGCACAAACATATAAACGATTAGGCGCAATTAACCCATCTGCAAATACGCAGACAAATGTGTATGTTGTGCCAGCAGCAACTTCAACAGTATTTTCATCAATTACAATTTGTAATCAAACAGCATCTAATGCTTCTTACAGTTTAGCTTTGATGAACAATTCAGAATTTAATGCTTCAGCACCAACAGCAACATTTATTGTTCGTGGTGCAACTGTACCTGCCGCAGACACAATTGTTCTTACGTTAGGTCTGACCGCTAATGCAGGTATGGTACTTGCAGCAAATGCAAGTTCAGCATCAATTTCAATTTCAGCCTTTGGTTCAGAGATTACATAATGGCAGTTCGTTCCGCAAATTTATTTACAGCTACATCAGTCAATAGAAAAGGTATTAGACCTGACGGATATGCATTCCCGGTTGGATTGAATGGTAATATTACTACTCCAGCTAGTGGAATTTCAGTAGTTGACTATTTAATAGTTGGAGGTGGTGGTGGCGGTGGTGCAAATCACGGAGGTGGTGGTGGCGCAGGTGGTCTTAGAACTGGTTCAAGTTATCCGGTTTCTAATAGCACAAATTATGTTGTATCTGTTGGTGGTGGAGCTCCTGCTATAGCTCCAGCCGCAACTCCTGCCTCAGCAGGAAATTCAGGATCTGGTTCTGCTTTTAATGCTCCTGCTATACCTTCTGCTGGTGGTGGCGGTGGTGGTGGATCAAGACCTGATGGTGGTGGAAATACAGTTGGTACTCCTGGTGGGTCTGGCGGTGGCGGCGGTGGTGGTAATACAGCACAACCCGGAGCATCTGGAGTTCCCGGTGTTGGAAATAATGGTGGAACTTCTTCTTCAAATGGTGTAGCTGGAAACGGCGGCGGTGGTGGTGGAGCTGGTGGTACTGGCGGTAACGCTTCTGGTAGTAATGGTGATGGAACTTCTGGTGCTGGCGGTATAGGTACCGCATCACCTTTATCCGGTTCACCAGTAACTTATGCAGCTGGTGGTGCCGGCGGTCGTTGGAGTCCTGGTACGGTAGGAACACGAAATGCTCCGGGTGGTGCAGGTGGTGGTACATCACCAGCTGGACCAACATATGGTACAACAGCAGGAGATACAAACACTGGTGGAGGCGGAGGCGGCGGTTATTCAATTGGTGGCGGCGCAAGTCCTGCACAGGGTGGTGGCTCTGGTGTTGTAATTGTTCGATATCTTGGTGCTCAAGCAGCTGGTGGTGGTAACTATTCCTCATCTGGTGGATACTCTATACATACATTCACGGGTGATGGAACTTTTGCTACTAATACAGCTATAGCACAAGTAATTACATACAACATCAATTAAAACAAACTAAATAATCGATTATGGCAAATATTGGAAATCAAGTAACATCAATACCGTTTATCACAGATACCTTTTCTGGTACTGGTGCTCAAACGGCATTTACTCCATTAACAAGAGCACCCGCTGGTTCTGCCTCGATTGCTGTTTTCATTGCTGGTGTATATCAACCACCTTCTGCATACACATTAAATGGTGTTACTCTTACATTCAATTCAGCACCAACAGCTGGCACAGGCAACATTGTTATTCTACATTTAGGTAATGGTTCTGCGGTTCAAGTTCCATCTGATGGCTCAGTTACATTAACTAAATTATCTGGTGATACTTACTCATATATCAATTCTGCATTTACTGTTGCTAATACTGGCGGTGCAGCTGCATCATATGCTAACTCAGCTTTTACTACTGCCAACTCAGCATTCGCTGAAGCGGACTCAGCAGCATCATATGCCAATTCAGCATTTGCTTCTGCTAATACATCAGTAGCTTCTGGTTCATATGCCAACTCTGCATTTAATACAGCTAACTCTGCTGGTACATATGCCAACTCTGCATTTACTAAGGCAAACAATGCCATATCAAACGGTTCTTTTGCAGTAACAGGAACAGGTTTAGCAGTTTCATTAACTGGTTCAGTAGTAACTGGTTACAAAATTTTAGGTCAAATAGTAACAACGGCAAATGCAATTTTCAACGTATATGTGGTTCCCGCAGCAACATCAGCTTCAATCGGTACAATCACAGTTTGTAATGGCACACCAAGTGATGTTCTTTTAGATTTGGTAATGAGACCATCTACCGAAGCATTAGCTACAAAACATTATATTATTAGAGGCATTACATTGCCAGCTGCGGATACACTCATTATAGATAGTGGTGTAACATTAAATACTGGTGCAATTTTAGCTGCCAACACAACTGGTGGTAATGCAGCCGCTTGCGCTGCAGGCATATCAGTTCACGCATATGGAGTTGAAATCGTATAATGGCAAACGCATATAAAATTCTAGGTCAATTAAATCCAACAGCTAACACGCAAGGTAACGTGTATGTTGTACCGGCAGCTTCGGCAGGAATTATTGAAACAATCACAATTGCAAATCAATCAACAACAAACGCAGCTTATAGTATCATGGTGATGCCAGCAGCTAACTTTACTTCACCATCTGCAAATACATATTTTGTTGTTCGTGGTGGTTTAGCTCCAGCAAGTGATACGGTAGTTATTGACCTCAACCTTAACTTGCCAGCTGGAACAATCTTTGCTGCCAATGCAACCACATCTTCTATTTCCATATCGGCATTTGGTGTAGAAATTTCTTAAAGGCATTAAAATGGGTGTAAAATATTTTGCAGGTAAAGTAGCAACAGGTGCGTTTCTAAGACCTCAAGGATATGCATTTCCTGTAGGATTAAATAGTGTAGCTGCTAATTTATTAGTTGATTATCTTGTTGTTGCTGGAGGTGGCCATGGTGGAGGTGCAGTAAATGACTACACTTGCGGCGGCGGCGGCGGTGCAGGTGGATTTTTAACCGGTTCCGGTAACGCAATGGTAACAGGAACTTCTAGAGCTGTTACTGTTGGTGCTGGTGCTGCTGGTAGGGCTTATAATGTTGCTGCTGGTGTTGGAGCAGATTCGGTTTTTGGTCCTTTTACTGCTGCCGGCGGCGGTGGCGGTTCAAACTTTGCTGGCGGTGCTGCTGCAAGTGGTGGTTCTGGCGGAGGAGGTTCAGTTGGTACAACTCCTGGAGCCGCATCATCAAGTCCGACTCAAGGAACCAGCGGTGGTAGTGGTGGGTTCGATGGTCCTGGGAATTCCGCCAAAGGTGGCGGCGGTGGCGGTGGCGCTGGTGGTGCTGGAGGCACTAGGTCTGGTTCTACTGGTGGTACGGGTGGCCTTGGTACTGCATCACCATATTCAGGTTCACCAGTAACTTATGCTGGTGGCGGCGGTGGTGGTGGTACTGGTACGGGTGGTACCGCTCCTGGCGGCGGCGGCGGTGCTGGTAGTGCTTACAACGGAGATGGTACGGTGGGTACTCCTAATACAGGTGGTGGAGGCGGTGGTGCTGCTCGCAATAATTCTGCTGGAAGTCAAAATGGTGCTACTGGCGGTTCGGGCATTGTGATTGTTCGTTATCTTGGTGCTCAGGCAGCTGGTGGCGGAAATTATTCTTCATCAGGTGGATACTCTATACACAGATTCACGGGCGATGGAACCTTTAGTGCTAATTTAGCATTAAATTATGTTGTTAGTTAAAACAAAAAATATATTCTAAAGAAACCCCACTACTGTGGGGTTTTTTATTGGTAACATAGTAACCAATTGGACTAAATATACCGTAAATTTAAGGAGATAACGTGGCAGCATTCACAGAATTGTTAATTGAACAAGGTGCAACATTTTCAACCACAGTTAATGTAGAAGATACCGCTGGTGCTGCTATAAACTTATTCGGTTATTCAGCATCTTCTCAAATGCGTAAATCATTTTACGCTACATCAAACACAATAATTACTTCAACCATTACAGGCAATGCTAATGGTGAAATTACACTTTCTATGACGGCAGCTAATACTGCTAACTTGACTCCTGGCCGGCAAGTTTTTGATTTGCTTATCACCTCACCAGCTTCTGTGAAAACAAGAGTTGTTGAAGGAATTATTGTGATATCGCCAGGAGTTACGCAATAATGGCAGTCAATGCTAGAATAAATTCAAGTGGTAATATTGGTCAGGTAAAATTAACTCAGCAAACTCGGTCAACGATTGCTGCACAGAATTTTGCACCTAAACCTAATGTAGCTATATCTGATGTTGCTGGTGTTAATGTCGCTGGTGCTCAGAATGGCCAAGTTCTACAATTTGATTCCGTATCAGGTAAGTTTGTAGCCAATACAGTTACCGCCACAGTAGTTTCTGTTAATGGTGGTGCGTTTTAATGGCAAATACATTAATACAGTTAAAGTCATCTACATCTAATGCGACTCCAACCACATTAGATGCTGCTGAACCGGCGTATTCATATGTAAGTAATACTCTATTCATTGGCACTGCTAGTGGTACTGGTGTATTGCCAATTGGTGGACAATTTTATGTCAACCAACAAGGTCAAATATTCGATAAAGCTAACGCAGCTTTCAATGCAGCTAATACGGGGACTGGTGCTGCAGCTGCTGGTTCTTATGCTAACTCTGGATTTGCAACCGCCAATTCAGCTTCAAACTATGCTAATGCAGCCTTTGCAGTTGCTAATAATTCAACAGACCTTTGGGTAAGAACACAGGCGAACTCTGCATTTAGTCAAGCAAATGCAGCTTTCTTAAAAGCAAATACACCTGATTATGTTGCCAATAGTGCTGCTAGTTATGCTAATGCGGCTTTTTTAGCTGCAAATAATATTAGTGTTGTTGGTAACACAATTAACTTAGGTTCAAACACAGTTGGTCTTTTAGTAAGTAATGCGGTAACACTTACAACTTCAACAAAAGTAACTGATGGTTTGGCATTAATTAATAATGTGCTAGGTAAATTAGTTCCACCTGGCCCACCTGCTTTCCCATCTTCTAATACTATTTCTATTGCTTCTGTATCTTCTTACAGAATGACAAACTTCAGTCAGACGGATAGAACATCAAGTAATCGTGGTGTTGCCGCTGGTACGACAGTTACTAATACAAAAAGAGTTGCCACATATGCAATTACACCAACTATACCAGACCAAGGTCCAGGTGATAGTGGCACATTAACATTATTTGTTAATGGTGCAAACACCGTTGCTTATACATTTACATCTGCAAGTGCCAATGGTACTTACACAAGTGGTGGTCACTCATTAGTTATCTCTGATAGTGTTGATTATGGTTCTAAGATTGTAGGCACAGCACAAGGCTTCTGGAGAAGTTTTGATTGTAGTGCTAACGGCACAGTATCAAATGGTTGGAATGAATTATACATTACGCATAGTGGTGCATCTACAACAAATACTCCATTCTGGTATTATGATGATAGTGCGCCAGGTACAGTTACTATTAACAACGGAAGTTTGACGGCCAACTCAGCTGCATACTCTAACTCGTCAACAGTACCACATTATACAAACGCCACATTATTTAATTTAGGTTTTAATATCTCTAAGTTAAGTGGTGATATGTACCCAACTAGTGATACTTTTGTTACTTCTGCTGCTGGTGGTGCATTTAGTGCTAATGCAGGTGTAACATATGCACAAGCAGGTATCACTACACCACTTGCAAGAAACTTATATGTTTCAAGTGGTCAAGCTACAGTCAACTTAACATCAGCAATCATTTCGGGTTTTGGTAGTAGTGCAACTGGTGTTGTAGTAACAGGACAAAACAGTTATACCGCAGGAACATTATCAGTAACTCCAGGTGTTACCATACTTTATAAAACAGGCAACACAAGTTCAAATACTGTAATCGCTGGTGAAGATAATTTATTCTTTGGTTCAACAGTTGGTACCGGTTCAACGGCGGCGTTTCGTATCGTCAATCCTGGTTCTACCGACAACCCAGCATATGCGAATGGTGCATCAGCATTTGATTCAACAAATGGACCTTTACAAACATATGATGCAACATTGGTTGCTGGCACATTAAAACACGACCAAGTAAATTACGCATCAGGATATTTACCTGTTGGTCCAAATTTAAGTTCAAGTCGCACAGGTCCACAATATTTCACATTCAAATTTGTTAGAACATCTCTATCTAAATTTGATATTCAATTTACAGGTAATACTGCTGGTGTTTGGGTTGCGGCACCAGGAACTGTAATTGATTCTACTTCTTCGTTGAATGGCTGGTTATCTATGACTACTGCATATGCAGGCTCTGGAATTCCAGGTGCTAATGCTCCAGGTAATGGTAGCAACGGTTGTGCTTTAGGTGGAATAATTACTGCAAATACATCAGTAACAACACATAGAAAGACTTGCACTTTTGGTACAGTATCAACATCGAATTCAACTGGTAATGAAGTGTATGTGAGGTTTAAATTGTTGGCTGGTCAGACTATTACTGCACTTTCATTACAAACAGCGAATAATTAAATGGCAATTTTAGATTCCGCAAAAGTCGACCTACTATACAAGAAACTCTTTGGTGTTGCTAAGACAGACACGCCTGTTAACAAGGGTGCAAGTAATGAGTCGATTGCCAGTCCTGCAATCAATCGTGGCGACAAAATTTGGACACAGGCATCAAGTATACCAGGAACTGCTGCAGCTGTAGCTGGTATAGTTCAAGCTTATCAAACAACATCTGCGGTTCAATGTACCGCAGACACAACATCAACTGCTATCAGTAGTGTTTATCCTACATGGAAAACTAATCTAACGGATTGGATTCCACCAGAATTTGGTTCAACATACTTCATAGCGGTTTATTCTGACAACTCAGGAGTGGGTAATCCAGTATCGACTGGAACTCAAATGTTTGATTCTGGTATTGGTGGTGTTGGTGAATGGTTTTTTGATTACCAATCAGGTGTATTGAATTTCATTGGTGGTACAATTCCAGCTGCATTAACAGCATCTAAAGTAGTCTATATCACAGGATACAGATACATCGGAGAAATAGGATTACAGACAATTAAAGGTGGTAATTTCTAATTGCCGCAAAACATAAATAGTCTATAAAACGGATAGAAGCCTTACAAATTAAAAGGACATTATTAAATGGCAAATACAGTAATTCAACTAAAATGGTCTGATGTTACATCAGCACCGACCTCTTTAAATGTCGGTGAGGCGGCATACTCAAATACCTCGCATAAATTATTCATTGGTGATACTGCTGGTAACGTATTAACCATTGGTGGTAGATTCTATGTTGACCAACAAGGTCAAATATTCACCAAAACTAACGTAGCATTTGATACTGCCAATAGTGCGGCTTCTTATGCTAATGCTGCTTTTACTGCTGCTAATACTGGTGGTTCAGGTGCTTCATACGCAAACTCAGCATTTGTTGCTGCCAATTCGGCTGGCGTCTATGCCAACTCTGGTTTTGCAGTTGCTAACTCAGCATTTGCTGAAGCAGATTCAGCTGCATCATATGCCAACTCAGCATTTTTATCTGCTAATACGGCTGATGTTAAAGCGGTTTCTGCTGGTGTTTATGGTAACTCTGCATTTGCAGCTGCTAATACTGCTGATGCGAAAGCAGTAACGTCAGGTTCATATGCTAACTCCGGTTTTGCCGTTGCTAACTCCGGTGCATCTTATGCTAACTCAGCATATGTTGCTGCAAACTCTGCTGGTGTTTATGCTAATTCTGCATATGTTCGTGCTAATAATAGTATCAATGCAAACACAGGCGGTACAATTACTGCTGACTTGGTTATTACTGGTAACTTAACAGTTCAAGGTAACACCACTTATGTTAACACTCAAACAATCACCACACAAGACTCATTAATTCGTCTTGCTAATAATAATACTGTTGGTGATACAGTTGATATTGGTATTTACGGTGCGTATAATTCTGGTGGTGTAAAATATACTGGTCTTGTTAGACAAGCTGGTGCAAATTATTTCTTATTTCAAAATTTAACTACTGATCCAACTTCAAATGTATTAGCTCCAGGGTCATTAACCGCTGCTAACACAGGCACATTGACTGCCAATTTAACTTCATATGCTGTTTCAATTAACGGTGTTGATGTTGAAACAAATCAAAATAGAATCTTTACACAAGCAAACTCAGCATTTACAACTGCTAATTCAGCCGGTGTTTATGGTAATTCTGCATTTGCAGCTGCTAATACCGCTAGTTCAACTGGCACATCTGCTGGTACATATGCTAACTCTGCATTTACTGCGGCCAATACTGCTGATGCTAAAGCGGTTTCTGCTGGTGTCTACGGCAACTCCGCATTTGCTGCAGCCAATACCGCAGATAGTAAAGCAGTAAGTGCTGGTTCTTATGCTAACTCTGGTTTTGCATCTGCTAACTCCGCATCTTCTTATGCTAATGCTGCCTTCTCATCTGCTAATACTGCTGATGCAAAAGCAACATCAGCTGGTTCATATGCTAATTCTGCTTTCTCAACTGCTAACACCGATGTTACTGGTATAAGTATTAGTGCTGCTGACCACGGTTCAGCATCTTCTGTTGCTGCTTTCCGTGTTGAAGCAAATGGTCGTATTAGTTCCGCAAACTCAACTGCAATTGCAATCGCTGCATCTGCAATAACATCTGGTACATTAGGTGTTCCAAGAGGTGGTTCTGGTGCAGGCACATTTACAACTAACGCTGTTCTGTTAGGTAATGGAACAAGTGCATTTAATACTGCATCATCATCAACTGAAGGTCATGTGTTAACTATCAACGCTTCAGGTGTTCCAACATTCTCACACTTACAAGGTGGAACATTCTAAATTATTGTGAAAAGGAGAAATTATTATGGATATGAATTATGTTACAGCTTATCAAGAGGTTCTGCTTGAAAATTTAGATGCTATTCTTAAGCAGAACTTTCAATTTCAAACAAGATTAAAATTGTATGAAATGGATTCTAATAAGCAAGCAGAATTGCAGGCAAAATTTAACGAATTATCGGCAAATTATCAAGAGGCTGTAAACAAACTGGATGAGTTTAAAAACTCCTCACAAGTTTACAAAGTTCAAGCAGAATCAAGTGATGCAATAGTCCAAGAAAAAAATAGAATTCAATCTGCTCTCAATGATGCAATGAGAGAGATTACAGTATTGAATCAATCTATTCAAACAAAAGACAGAGAAATATCTGATTTAAAAGATATCATTGCTAAGCCTAAAGAAGAAGAAAAACCTAAAAAGGTTGCCGTTAAAAAAGTTGAAGATAAGCCTGAAGAAACGAAAATAGAAAATCTTGCTAAACCCAAGATTGATTCAGTTAATACGTTTTAATGGCCAATACAACAATACAACTTAAACACTCAACATTAACTGGCAATGTACCGTCATCGTTAGCTAATGGTGAAATTTCTATCAATAATCGTGATGGAAAGTTTTTCTATTCCACTCCCGCAAGTGTAATAATTACTCATTATCCTTATTTGGGACCAGCAGGTCTTAATAAGGAAATTCAATTCAATGATAGTGGTACTCTTGGTGCAAATGCTGGTCTTTCATTTGACAAATCA
>Ga0114974_10003920_pt1 | contig 11171 bp, 19 predicted proteins | sample S_130206_EF_Meta_FD_87318 | JGI IMG/M metagenome (GOLD analysis project Ga0114974, IMG submission 87318) | Freshwater microbial communities from Lake Simoncouche, Canada to study carbon cycling - S_130206_EF_MetaG | ecosystem: Environmental > Aquatic > Freshwater > Lake | place: Lake...
ACACCAATGGCGGACTCATGAGTACCGATGCCAAACCTTACAGCTGGACCCGAGACATGCCGTTTGATCTGGCCCAAGACTTGGTCAATCACTACAAAAAAGACTATCACATATTCCAATCAACCAAGATGAACAGTCCCAAATTGGAAGGCGCCGAACACATATTTGCCACACAACAAAAAGCTCTCAGCCTCATGGAATATTTCAGTGTGTTGTTGCATGCCAAAAAACGCATACTGATCGATTCCAGCATGCAACATGCGGCCGCGGCCATGAAACGTAGCAGCACGGTGTTGTGGAATGGAACCAGCCCCACAGTGTTTGGCTATGATCAGCATGACAACATCTGCACCCAGGTCCCTTATGATTTCAAATTGCCTGGCAGCTACCTGTTTGATTTTGACTTCAATGGCAACGAAGTTGAATACCCTTATGGCAGTGATGTCAAGCTGTATGACCGTGACCAAATCATCGCATCCGTAGACGCACAACAATAACCTTTGACCCAACCATGAAACCACGCTTGCATATCCTGGCCAATCCGCACGGCATAACCGACTTGACCTATCGCATGGAGCCATTCAACATAGCTGTGGCCAAAATGATAGCCAACATGGTGCCCATGGATTACGAAATCGTACACTATGGACATGAGCAGAGCCAAGTTGATTGTGAAAATGTTGCAGTGGTCAACAGCAACGAAGTTTCTCCACGCGGTGAGGACGACTTGTTTGAACACAATCCTGGTGTGGCCAAAATATTTTGTGGTCGAGTCAGAGAACAACTGAGTCGCCGCTATCGATCCGATGATTTCATCCTGTGTTTTTATGGCAACGATCAACAAGAAGCCGTGGAAGGTATCACTGATGCATTCGTGGTTGAACCCAGCATAGGATACCGACCCGAATGTGTGTTTGCACCCTACAGAGTGTTTACCAGTTATGCACAAATGCACTACTACTACGGACAACAAAACATGTTGTTGAATCCCAGTTGGAATGATGCTGTGATACCCAATGCATTCACACCCGACGAATTTGAATTCAATCCAACCAAAGATGATTATTGCCTGTACTTGGGCCGTATCAGTGCTGACAAAGGCATACACTTGGCCATACAAATGACCGAATACACTGGACAACGCTTGGTCATCGCTGGTCCGGGCGATCTTTCAGCCCTGAACTATCAATCAGTGCCCAAACACGTGACCATGTTTGGTTATGCCAATGTAGATCAACGACGTAAACTGTTGAGTGGCGCTCGAGCCTTGATTGCTCCTACCTATTATGTGGAGCCATTTGGCAACATGGTGGTCGAAGCACTGATGAGTGGCACGCCAGTGATAACCACTGATTGGGGCGGATTCATCGACACCAACGTAGAGGGCTTGACCGGTTTCCGTTGCAGGAATTTCGCAGATTTTGTCCGTGCCATGGAAAACATCAATCAAATAAATCCACAAGACTGCAGAGATTGGGCCGTGGAAAATTTCAATGAAACAGTGGTACATGAAAAGTTTGATAGATACTTTCAAAACATAGCCGCAAGGAACTTTTATCATGGAACAAATTTATAGTCGCGTAGATCCCCAGGTGCTGTGTCATCAGGTCATTAGACTTGGAGACATAACAGATCGACACAATGTCAGCACCGATGATCAATTCCTGCAGTTAGCTACCTTGCGCATGAACTCGGGCCATACCTTTCGAGCACATCAACATATCTGGAAACCCACTCCTGTGGATCAAATCATTGCACAGGAAAGTTGGGTGGTCATATCTGGACGAGTACAGGTCATGTTCTACGACACCGATGGTGCCTTGTTGAAAACCGTGGTCCTGAATCCCGGAGATGCCAGCATGACATTCCAAGGTGGACACAACTATCTCATACTCAAAGACGATACTGTGGTTTATGAATACAAGACCGGACCGTATCAGGGGCAAGCCTTGGACAAGGTGTTTCTGTGAAACTGGGGTCTGATGTTGTAATAGATCCCATGACTCGTTTTACCAGACCCGAACTGGTAACAATAGGCAATCATGTGGCCATTGACTGGGGATTTTATTGTACCACGGCATTGAAAATTGGGGACTATGTGCATGTCAGTCCACACGTGGCTGTAATCGGCGGCGCCGGAACTGGACTTACCATAGGACACTTTTGTTTTGTCAGCGTGGGTGCTAGAATGATCTGTGGCAGTGAACAGTTCATGGGTGCTGGCCTGATTGGTCCTTTGATTCCAGAAGCCTATAAAGATGATCAAACGCTGGAGCCCATAGTGTTGGAACCTTTCAGTGGAGTGTGTGCCAACAGCGTGGTCATGCCCGGTGTGATCATGGCCGAAGGCAGTATCCTGGGTGCCAACAGTTTTTTGAAAACCAGCACCGAACCCTGGACCATTTATGCAGGATCACCGGCCAGGCCCATCAAGACACGTCAAAGTGACCGTATGAAACAACATGCCAAGGATCTGGGCTATGACATCTGAACGGTTCAACAGCTGGCCTGCAGGTTTTGTGCCACCAGAAAAAAGTCGTCCCGAACTGGATCAAGTACGGGCCGCTGGCTATGCCTGGTCAGATCCCAGAGACGTAGTAGAAATATTTGAAAACAAAGTTGCCCTGTTTGCCGGCAGCCGCTATGCTGTGGCCGTGGACTGTTGCAGCCATGGCATATTTTTGTGCTTGAAATATCTACAAGCCCAGGGCGAAATAAACATTCCCCGACACACTTATCAAAGCATACCCATGCAGATACGTCACGCTGGTTGTGACATAGCCTGGCGCGACGAAGCCTGGTCGGGTGTGTATCAACTCCAACCATATCCTGTGTGGGATGCCGCCACACGTTGGCAACAGGGCATGTATCAAGGTGGCTATCATGTTGTGAGTTTCCAAATGAAAAAACGTGTGCCCATTGGTCGTGGTGGCATGATCTTGACTGACGATGCCAAAGCCGTGGACTGGTTACGACGTGCCAGATACGATGGTAGAGACCTTTCAGTGAGCCAGTGGGACGATGAACCCGAATGCCTGGGCTGGCACTACTACATGACTCCCGAAGACGCTGCACGTGGCATCTTGCTCATGGATCAAACTGCCACACACAATCCCGACACCGGCACTTGGGAAAACTACGCAGACTTATCTAAAAAAAGGATTTTCCAATGACACGCAAGGCACTGATCACTGGCATCACTGGTCAAGATGGCAGTTATTTAACTGAATACCTGTTGAGCCTGGGCTATGAAGTACATGGCATAGTGCGCAGACAAAGCGTGGCTGAAAATCAAAGCAGCCGATTGCAACACATCAACAATCAGATACACAGACACTATGGTGATCTTACCGATGAATACAGTCTCAGTTCAGTGATACGTCAGGTCCAGCCCGATGAGATTTACAATCTTGGTGCCATGAGCCATGTGCGTATCAGTTTTGAAGTGCCCAGTTTTACCATCAAGACCAATGCCTTGGGTGTGCTAAACATGTTGGAATGTCTGCGACAAGAAGCACCCGAAGCTAGATTTTATCAGGCCAGCTCCAGTGAGATGTTTGGCAACAGCATTGATGCTGATCACTATCAACGCTTGACCACACCCATGACTCCGGTAAGTCCGTATGGATGCTCCAAGGTCATGGGATTCAATCTCACACGTCATTATCGAGATGCCTACGGCTTGCATGCCTCAAATGGTGTGTTGTTCAATCACGAAAGCCCGCGCCGTGGCACAAACTTTGTCACAAACAAAGTGGTCAAGACTGCTGTGGATATCAAACAAGGCCGTGCCCACGTCCTAGAACTGGGCAATCTTGACAGTTGCCGTGACTGGGGACACAGTGCAGACTATGTGCGTGCCATGCACCAGATTGTGACGCATGATCAATCCCGAGATTGGATTGTGGCCATGGGCGAAAGTCACAGTGTGCGCGAACTGTGTGCGTATGTGTTTGGTGCCTTGGACATGAACTACCAAGACTATGTGGTACAGAATCAAAAATTCATACGTCCCGAAGAACTAAAGTTTCTCAAAGGTGACAGCACAGACATCCGACAAGTGCTGGGCTGGCAACCTACCTATACATTCGAAAGCATGCTAGACGAAATGATCGAATACTGGTTGGCGCAACCATGACCACATTGATCCCTCAGGGCTATTTGCCCGGTTACTGGGGTCAATTCAACTATGGATTTACCCAACAGTTCAATCAACGCATCACAGTAAATTTTGATGACTTGACCATTGCTTCAGGAGTAGATCGACGTGTGTTGGTACAGTGTGAGCCGCCCGAACTGTATCAGGCCTTTGCTGGACGTGTGGAAGCCTGTTATGATCAGTTTGATTTGATCTTGACCTATCATGATCGTTTGTTGGCTTTGCCCAATGCAGTGGAATTTTGTCCCGTGGGTGGCTGGATTGGTAATATAGCTTTGGAAAAACGCAATCAAATTACCTATCTCATGAGCAGCAAAATCTACACCAATGCACATAGATTGCGATTCATGATCCTGCGTCGTTGGGGAGACCGGAAAACCATTGGTGACTTTGAATTTTTTATGCACCGTAGTCCACCCCGAGTGCCCAGCAAAGACCCATTTTATGCCAATGCCAAGTTCAACATAGCCTGTGAAAATCAATTGATCAACAACATGTTTACGGAAAAACTGCTTGACTGTTTTACCAGCCGTACTGTGCCCATTTATTTTGGGTGCCCTAATCTTGGCAAATACTTTGATGTCCGCGGTGTCATACAGTTCAATACCATAGAACACTTGGAACACATCCTGGCCACGCTGACTCCAGAAGATTATGAACGTAGATTGCCGTACATTGAAGCAAACTATCAACTCAGCAGACCCTATTGTGACCAAAACATTTATCAGCGCATTGAAAAACTTGTAGCAGAAAAACTGGGTCTATAAATACTATCATGCGTACCAATGTTCTCATAGTGGATGATTTTTACAGCAATCCTGACAGTGTAAGAGATTTCGCGCTTCAGCAAGAATTCAAAGTACAAGGAAACTTTCCAGGTCTTCGTACTGCTACGTTTCTTACTCCTGATGTCAAAGAAACTGTACAAAGTGTGATTTGGAATGTGGCCGGTGAAGTAACCAACTGGAACGAATCCGATGGACTCACTGGCAGTTTTGAATTGGCCACAGCTGCCAATCGCAGTTGGATCCACACTGATCATTTCAATACCTGGGCCGGAGTGCTGTATCTCACGCCCAACCCACCACACACCGGCGGTACCGGCTTGTTCAGACATCGGGCCACAGGTGCTACCATGAGCCATCAACTGGCCGAATATGAAAGCCAAGACATGACCAAATGGGATCTAGTTGATACCATTGGCAACAAATACAATCGCCTGGCCATGTATCGCAGCGATTTGTTCCATACCAGCCTTGACTACTTTGGTCATGATCTGCACACTGGCCGCTTGTTCCAGTTGTTTTTCTTGACCACACAATTCTGATGTTGCATCAGGTTTCCAACTTTCTAGAACCCGAGGTGCTGTCAGCCCTGCAACAAAAGTTTGCTGATAGTCGTGGTCATGATGTGTTTGAAGTCAACAACATGGGGCGCTGGGGAGCTGGTCTTGAATCTGGAAGTTATTCTCCAGTGTTGGTATTGAAGCTGGAAGAATATCGTGATTACTTTATTCAAAAATACAAAACTGTTGACCCGGCCTTTGCAGAATTCAACAATCTAATTGTTTACATGCACATCTGGTTGCCGGGCAGTCAAATCAACTGGCACCATGATTCCAGCGACGAAGCACCAAGACTCAGCAGCACCATTTATATCAATCCCAGTTGGAACTGGAACTGGGGTGGATTATTTTTGTACGATGATCCTGATCTGGGACAACGTTGGATATTCCCACATGAGAACCACATGGTCTGGTTCCGACCACCAGTATGGCACAGCACTACCATGGTCACGCAGTCGGCAGAATATCCACGTCTAAGCATTCAACTATTTTTTACACCATGAGATTTCACATACTAGGACTTCCACACACTGTTACCAGCAAAGAGTTTAATGCTTGTGCTTACACCCAAAAGGTTGTCAAATTTGGCAAGATGATGACCGAACGTGGTCACACTGTGATACACTACGGACACGAAGATTCAGATTTGATCTGCACCGAACATGTCACTGTGCTGACCAACAAGGATTTTGAAATAGCCTATGGTGGCTATGACTGGCGCAAAAACTTTTTTACTTACAACACACAAGATCATGCCTATCAAACATTTTATCGCAATGCCATACGCGAGATTGGCCTGCGCAAACAACCCAATGATTTTATATTGCCATTCTGGGGATCTGGTGTAAGACCCATCTGTGATGCACACCCAGACATTATCACTGTGGAGCCCGGCATCGGTTATCCAGGTGGTCACTGGGCAAGATGGAAGATATTTGAAAGCTATGCCATCTATCATGCCTACTGTGGTCTCGAAGCCGTGGGCACTTGCAAACAAGACTGGTATGAAGTGGTCATACCCAACTACTTTGATCTAGAAGATTTTGAGTACAAAGAACAAAAGCAAGATTATTTCTTGTTCCTGGGTCGAGTATATTCGGGCAAAGGCGTTGATGTGGCTGTGCAGGTCACGGAAAAGATTGGTGCTCGATTGGTCATAGCTGGACAAAATCCCGAAGGCAGGACCTTTCCGCCACACGTGGATTTTGTGGGCTATGCTGACGTGGAAAAACGACGCGAGCTTATGAGCAATGCCAAAGGTGCATTTGTGGCCAGCCAATATGTGGAGCCGTTTGGTGGTGTACAGATCGAACTGTTGATGAGTGGCACTCCGACCATAACCACCGATTGGGGTAGCTTTGCCGAAAACAACATACACGGAGTCACAGGATATCGTTGCAGGACCTTTGAGCAGTTTGAATGGGCAGCTAGAAACATTGACAAAATAAATCCGCAAGACTGTAGACAGTTTGCTGAAAACTTCAGCCTGGATCGTGTGGCACCCATGTACGAAGAATATTTCCAAGCAGTGTTGGATGTGTATCAGGGCAAAGGATGGTACCAAGACCGTCCCGAACGCACAGAAAGTGTTTGGTTCCAAAGGACTATTCCTGCCAAGGCTTCATTAGCACCTGGATCTGTCACAAACGCAAAAAAAAAAAGAATAGTGATGTACACCGAGCCCGAGTGGGCCTTCGGTAGCATACACTATGAACTGACCAAGCATCTGTTTGCACACGGAATCAATGCCACGGTCCTGAACTGGGAACGCAGTTACAATCAGCAAGAAATCGCAGAACTGGCCGGCAACACAGATTACTTTCACAGCAGTCCTTACGGCGTGAACTTGTTGATCAAGAACTATGGCATAGCTCCCGAACAATGCATAGCCACGGTACATGCCAAATGGGATCTCAATCACCTGGTAGAATATGGCGCCGACATGGTCAACCGCTTGCATGGTTATACAGCCGTGAGTGAATGGTTGGTGGAGCAAAGTGCTCTAGCTGGTATTGCTCGTGTGCCCACAGTGACTCCGGTGGCCATCAACTATGACACATTCCATCATGAACCTGCTAAACAACTACAGACCGTGGGCTTTGCTGGTGCCACCACAGGTGTACATTTACAAATCAAACGCCCATGGTTGGTGGAACAAGCTGTGCGGAACGCCGGACTGGAACTAAAGCTGGCACATGGCCATCACAACAGTTATGTGACCATGGCTGGTTACTATCCCACAGTGGATGCTTTGATCGTGGCCAGCACCGAAGAAGGTGCAGGTTTGCCGGCCTTGGAAGCCAGTGCCGCTGGAAGATTGGTCATCAGTACTCCAGTGGGCTTGTGGAAAAGTCTAAGTGGCGGTAGTGGACACACCGTTCCCATTGACGAACGCCGCTTTGTAGAGGAAACCACGGCCTTGTTGGAGTTTTACAGAGACAATGCTGATGCATATCTACACAAATGCATCAGTACACAACAACATGCTCGGCGGTATGATTGGAGCCAAGTTGTTGATTCTTGGGTGAGGGCTTTTCAATGAAATATGATTTTGTAGAAATAGGAACCAGTGACTTCGATACCTTGATCGAAACTGCCACAGACGCTACTCGGGGTCTCAGCATAGAACCTGTGCGTTACTATCTTGATCGTTTGCCAGAACGTGCTGGTGTTAAAAAACTATGGTGCGCTGTGAGTGCCGACAATCATAAAGCCATGCTGGAAGTTTATTATGTGCCAGAAGCAGTGATACAAGCCAACAACCTACCACAGTGGTTGCGTGGTTGTAATCATGTGGGCGACTACCATTTTCAACACAAAAAACTGGGCATCGAACATCTGGTAGAAACCAGTCATGTGCCTTGCTTGCCCATTGGAGAACTGTTCGAACGTGAACAAGTCACAGAATTAGACCTGCTGAAACTGGATACCGAAGGCCAGGATTGTGCTATCTTGTTGCACTTGGCCTCATGGCTGGCGCAACAACCTGCCACTGCACGTCCACGTAAAATCATATTTGAAAGCAATGAACTGGCCAATTCCGATCAGGTCACAGACGTGATAAATCAGTATATCATGCTGGGCTACAGTCTTACCATGTCAGACTACGATACTGTGTTGGAAATCTCCAGCACATGACGGCAACGGTTTCTAAACTTGAATCCAGAACAGGTACAGGTCCATAAGCCGTGATTTTCAGTCACGGTATATGCGGCACCTTTTGATCCAGCCACAGTCCAGTTTCGTCCCTCCACTGGTTCTGTTTCATCCACAGTCACGTTCCAGGTATCAGGAACTTCTCGGAACTTGCGACCACGCACATGGAATCTGTAAGGTTTGGTAAACACTTCTACCCGACCATCGCTACGAACATAGCCGTACATCTTGTCACGACCGTCGTTTAGGAAATAGATATGATTGGGCCAGGCCCAATCAGTGGTTTCTTGAAAGGCCTTCATGTTATCGGCTCAGGTTCATCACTCGACCTTGGAAGTCATTGAAGCTGACTCTCCAAGGCACATACATTTCGATACCAACACGACCTTTGTCTTCACTATCTGACCAGCTGTCGCGGATCACACGGATCTTGTATGCTTGGTAACCTTGCTCATTGCTGTGAGCATCGATCACTTCACCTTCGATAAAACAGTCTTCACGACCCTGCATTGGCTTGAAGTCATATGCACGGATTACGTCACCATCTACTATTGTCAGTCCAACCATTTCGAGCTCCTTATTAATCACTATACATACATTATAAGCGATCGGGCATTTTTGGTCAACCAAAACTACCAGGGTTTTTAGGTGTTGTAAGTCATTGATTTATAAGGACTTTTATCCTTGTGTTTACAAGGTTTGCAAGTCCGAAATCTGGAATTCCATGCAGTTTTCTGGGTATTCATGCTCCGACGCATCGTCGATTATGACCGCACGATTGCCGATGATTTCCATGACCTGGCCCGAAATGGTTCGGTCCCGGTTGGTTACAAAATCGCTGATGTTAATTTTCATACTGTTTCCTTTGCCAATGAATGTTCATGTAACATGTGAGCCAGGTTCAAGGCCAACATGGCACCATACCAGGCCATGCGTTGTTCTTCTTTGCTACCAGACTCATTTAGCAACCGAGTCAAGTGATCCATGTCTGCTGGTGTCATCCAGAGATTGCTGTGTGGTATTGGATTGGTCATACTAGTTCCTCTTGGATGTAAACTGTGAATGCCCGAGCATCTTGTTTGAGAGTATCGTGTTCGGGTTTATGCGGGCCACGATATCGGATACGGAATTGGTAACCCAGTTGATGCAGGCCTGTTCTCACGGTTTCCACGTGCTCAATGGGCACCATGCGCAGACCTGGATAGTGCTTCAACAGCATGTGAAGATCTCCAAAGCCTGCGATAAAGGTTTCTACCGGCAGGTGTTTCATGCGGTTTCCAACAGGTTGGCTGGCACATTGTAACGACCTTGTGGCGTGTCTACCAGGACATATTTCTGCTTGATGCGGTTCACAGTGCCTGCGATGTAGAAATTCTGTTTGGGGTGATAGAATTTCACGCTTGCTCCCGGAGCAAGTTGACGCTTGACTTCTCGACCAACTTGGGCACGGGCATATTTCAAAGCCTGGGCTACCTGCTCAATGTCTTCGTTGGTCAGGGCACCGCTCATGAGTTCTGCCACTATTTGATTAACTGACATTTTCTGTCTCCTGTTCAATGCTGTCGATTTCAAAGTTGTCACCGTCATAGGCTGGACCTGTGTCGTAGTCGCCGATATCAATTTTGTTTTGCGCCGCTTCAATGCTGTCGGCTTCCACTACGAATTCGTAGAAAACAGTTTCGCTGGCTAGTACTTGAAATTTAGGCATACACTATCTCCCAGTTGGCAATACGACGTTCTACTTCGGCATCAATGAGTTCTTGGTACACCTGGTTATTGACATGAGATTCAGACAGGGTCAACAGATCCGCAGTGCTAAGATCACGAAGCATGGCTCGGTATTCGGGTGTGGTTTGATATTTGAACATGGCTTCTCCTTAGTTGGCTTCGTAAGCGATTCTAACACGCTCATTAAACTCGGCACGGACTCGGGCCGCTTGCTTAGGTGTAAGTTTCTCGTCATCAACTTCGGCTGCAATCTTGGAAATCTTGGCCTTGCGAGCTTTGACCTTGACCGTACTAGCTCGTGGCTTTGCAAATGGATTGTCATCCGCGGCAACTGACACCAACAGTGCTTCAATATCTGCACGACCATTGGCAAAATTACGGCTCAACAGTTCTTTGGCGGCCTGTGATTTGGTTTCACAACGGACATTGATCATTTCAACGTCTGTGTCGCCTAGTTTGCCCAACTGCTGAAAACGAGCTGGACTGGCAGAAGTACGGAACTTTAGTTCACCTGCTACACGGCTAACACCTGCGAAATAAATTGCTTTGCTCATTTTTGCTCCTTTTTGTTTACTATAGAACTAGTATAACAAATCGGGCATTTCGAGTCAACCGTTTGGTTTATACAACAGTTAAGGGTTGTAAGTCATTGATTTTAAAGAATATTTTACCATGGGCATACGGTCTATAATGATTTGCGGGCATGATAATTGACCAGCTGTAATACATTTTCTGTGGAATTCCAGTTTTTGTAACGACTCAGACTATCCAACAGTGCCGGAT
>Ga0114974_10003922_pt1 | contig 11170 bp, 6 predicted proteins | sample S_130206_EF_Meta_FD_87318 | JGI IMG/M metagenome (GOLD analysis project Ga0114974, IMG submission 87318) | Freshwater microbial communities from Lake Simoncouche, Canada to study carbon cycling - S_130206_EF_MetaG | ecosystem: Environmental > Aquatic > Freshwater > Lake | place: Lake...
CATTGGTTAAAAAAGAATACAAACCAGGAGATATCCTAATCCATCTGGGAGATGTTTATGATTCCAGACAAAGTATTAATTTAAAGGTTTTAAATCTTTGTGTTGAAATTTTTGGTGAGTTATCCAAAATATTTTCCGATGGTGTTTATGTTATAGTAGGAAATCATGACATTTATGCAAAAGAATCCAACGAAATAAATTCATTAGCTTCCCTTAAATGGATTCCAAATATTAATATATTTGAAGATCCAGTATCTATGAAGCTTGGAAAAAGAACGGCTTTCATGATGCCATGGAGATCAAATGAAGAAGTTGCAGTGGAATTATTGGCAGAAACGGAAAAACATGATTATCTTTTTTGTCACTCGGATATCAGGGGTTTAAGTTTTAATAAATACACCAAGATTGAGGATGGAATAGGCTATAATAAATTAGACAATTTTGATAGAGTATATTCTGGGCATATTCATTACTCTCAGAATTTTGGTAAGGTCCGAATGTTAGGATCACCATATCAGTTAACAAGATCTGATATGGATAATAGAAAGTCAATTCTAGTATTAGATTTAGATTCACAAGAAGAAATTCTTTACGATAATAACTTCTCACCTAAGTTTATTAAAATTGGGTTTGATCAGGTCTTAGAAAAAACACCTTTTGAATTAGAGGATATGTTCAGAAACAATTTTGTGGATGTTTTAATCGATCCTAAGATAGCAGTTAAAGCTTCATTAGGGATATTAACAGAAATGGTAGCTACACAGCTTAAAACCACCTTTACACCGATTAAGGATGTAGAGATGATAGATCAAAATTTAGAAGATGCACTTTTCAATCTTGACGGTAAGAATTTTTCAATTGTCGATTTCGCAGATGAATACATTAACGCCTTAAATGAGCCTGATGAGGTAAAAGATAAAATGAAAAAAACAATTAGGGTACTATATAAAAGAACAACAGATAAAGAAGTAGAAGCATGAGATTAACCAAAATAGAATGGAGGAATTTTGCATCGTATGGTAATAAGATCCAAAATTTATCTTTTGATGAAAATACAGGATTATATTTAGTAGTTGGGGAAAATGGTGCAGGTAAATCAACAATTTCCGATGTTATAACATATGGGCTATATGGAAAATTAGAAGGAAAAAAACTTAAAGATATTCCAAACAGAATTAATGGTAATGCATGGGTAAGAATAACTTTCATTTCTAATGGGGAAGAATATAGTGTAGAAAGAGGAATAGACCCATCTATATTTAATCTTTATGTCAATGGAAATTTGTACGATAAAGCAGGGTCTAGATCGGTTCAAGAATATCTAACCGACGATATTATACAAATACCTAATTACGTTTTTAATAACACAATATCCCTCTCGATTAATGATTTTAAAAGCTTTCTTAAAATGTCTCCTGCTGATAAGAAATCTATCATTGATAAAATATTTGGATTCTATGTGATTAATGAAATGAGAGATTTGTTGAAAGAAGAATCCAAATCGATCAAAGAAAACATGGCTAGGCTAAATGGTGAAATAGATGGCCTTACAAGAACTCTTTCTAGAACACAAGAAGAATTACAATCTCTGTCAGAAAAAATAAAGGAAGATTCTAAAGACAAAATAGGTGATTTAGAAGATAAGATTTCTAAATTCTCATCCTTATTGGAAATACACAAAGAAAAGGTTAAAGAATTCAATCAACTGGATTTAGAAATTTCAGGGCAGGTAAAATCTGCATACAGAGCTTTAACCACAGCAAAGGAATCTAAAAGAACTATAGAACAAAAAATTAGACTTTACGAAAATGATAAATGTCCAACGTGCACCACAGATCTTTCCGGAGCATTTCATCAAAGTTTAAAGGATGATCTTAATAAACAGCTTAATGATTTTGAAGATAGCATAAAATCTTCTCAAGATAGTTATGACGAAGCCCTAGAGAAAGAATCGGAAGTAAGAAAAGAAAAAGCATCTATAACCGAAAAGGGAAATAGAATAATGGTTAATATAAATTCAACCAAAGAAGAGCTTAAAAAAATAAAATCAGTATCTGCAATACAGGGATTAGATTCTCTAAAAAGGATATCCGAAGAAACAAGAGATAGTATTCAGGATTTCTCACAGGAGAGGGTTAAAGAGGATAAAAAATCTGAATGGATAAAAAAGATAGAGGATATTCTCGGAGACAGAGGAGTTAAACAATTAGCTTTGAAAACTATACTTCCTTCTCTAAACGGAAATATATCAGAATTAATGGAATCCCTACATCTTCCATATACTGTTACGTTCGATGAGGATTTTAACGCATCGGTTGTTCATATGGGTGAAGAGATATCAACATCTACTCTCAGTACTGGTGAAATGAAGAAAGTTGATTTTGCAGTGCTTTTATCGGTTATAAAATTGATGAAAATAAGATTTAGCTCAATTAATTTGCTTTTCCTAGATGAGATTTTCAGTTCGGTGGATCCTGATGGTGTTTATACTATACTAAACACACTTAGAAAAATATGTGATGATCTTGGTTTAAATGTTTTTGTTATAAACCATGCCCCCATGCCTACTGAGATATTTGATTACAAGATGGAAATACAGAAAAGAAACAACTTTTCTGACCTTCTTGTAGAGAAGGTATAGAAATTTCAATATATAGGAGTATGGCAATATCATCTAGAAACGATATAGAAAAATACTCTTATTTCTTTGTTACAAAGAATAATAAAAGATCGCTCTCAAATCTCCCTGCAAGCGAATTTCTAATTTACAAATTCGAAAATCCGGTGTCTGCCCAAAGAGGAAAGACCTTTTTGACCGATGAATATGTTACTAATGTATACGAGCTAGGAGATAATACATATAATGAAGGGTCATTTCTTCATCCAAAATACACGAATCAGAAGAATTTGCCCATAGAATTCAAATATAATGAACTCCCTGTTATAGATGTATTTGTAGAGGAGAGTAGAAACATAAAATAAAATTTATGAATTTTTTAGATAAATTTAATAGCGATGATATCTTCTTTAGGGGGCTTATCATAGGTATGCTTAAGTCGTTGAATGAAAAAATAACATACTTCCAAACAACTAGCGGGGGTAAAATACAAGAGATTTACATTCCCTTCTTTTATTCTTTAGCTGGAGATGAATCTTTTTTGCAGGATTTCTACATAAATTACGGGGATTGCGACGGTAATCCAGCTTTTGCAGAAGGAAATTATGATGTTATACCTAGGGGGGTTTTAGAATATTCAGGATCTAGGGTTAATAATGCATCTACGACGAATAAGTATGTAAGGGGAACATACGAAAAAGAAATCATGCAAGATAGCGGGGGTTCCGAAATGAGAGCGTATTCGGCTTATCTTGCGCCTATTCCAATTGATGCAACATTTAATCTTAAAATTAAAGTTGATACCACGACGGATGCACTTAAAATACAAGCAAGGGTAATTGAGGTTCTATTTAAAAATTTCATCTATTACTTTGAATACAACGGATTTAGAATTCCAGTCCAGGTTTCTTTGCCAGATACTGTTCCAGAAAAAACACCAAATCAGTTTAATTTCAGCTATGGAAGTACTAGAGGGGAGGGAATAACATTATCTCTTTCCGTAAATACCGAGACCTATCTTCCTCAGTTAGATATGTCCACTGAAAGATTTAGGGGTAATTTGATGCAAGGGGGCATTAAAGTAAAAACAGAGCTTGGTGTAGTTCCTGATGATAATTCTACTATTTTAAAGGGGATTGATATCCTTTCCGAAAAGACCATTAAATAATTCGCTGATATATAGAAGCGATGACAGATCCTATCATATTTTCGTCTATAGGTAACTATAGAATCATAAACTACAATGCTCCGTTCAAAGGCGTTGAAAAATTCAATGGGTGGATTATAGAGACAGAGGAGGAGCAAGAGCCAAGTAGTTATTTATTAAAAGAATTCAGATGGAGTACCAATAATAGCAATTGGTCCCTATGGATGCCACTTCATCAAGAAGTTATAGACGGATTGGAATTAAATCCAGATAAAGATCTTTATTTGGAATTTAAATTTACTGCTCATTCTAACGAGGATTCAAGCCCATATCTTTCGGAGGGGACCAATTTACATCCCCAGATAGTGTTAAACAACTTTGATTTGGATCTTAAATATAAGGTCATAGATTACAGAGATCTTGCTACTAAACCTGCAATAATGTGTTCTAAAGAGCTATACACAAAGTCTATTATTTTTAATAGTTGCTCTCCTGATAAGCTTTTTAAACCTTACGATGTGAATAGGGGTATAAATATCTACCAGGATCTAAGTAAGACAGTAAACACGCTATTTGGACATGAAGTTAGTTATTACTCAGTTCAGCCTAATGGTAGAGGTAAAGATGTTGTATTAAAAGAATACAGCTTATTTGATGTTGTTGATGAGAAGTGCATTAAAGTAATGGTTCCTGGAAATAACTTCCCTGATAATAAACCAATATTCGACACATTTGGTATTCAATTTGAACAACCATTAGAGATACACATAGACAGAAAATACTTTGAAGAATTTTTTGGAAAGGGTGCTGCTCCTAGAAAAAGAGATATTATTTTCTTCCCTTTAACGAATAGGATCTATCAGATAGAATCTACCTATCTGCACAGAGATTTTAATCTATATCCGGTTTACTTCAAATGTCAACTGATGAAGTATGAGGTAAAACAAAATACTCAGTTTAATAATAAAGTTGCAGAAAAAGAGCTCCTTGATTACACAGTAAACACCCAGGATCTTTTTGGCGAAGAGACTAAGAATGAAATAGAAAAGGTAACTAAAAAGCAACAGTATTTCGTTTCATCTCAAAGGAGAAATGAGGATCCTACCAGATCTTATATTGACCATTATCTTCCAATTATAGAATTTGATTTAAATAACAATTGGACTATAATATTAAATAGCTATTACGATTTAGAAAGATTTGTTTATGACGATCCTAATGCTACTAGTAAATCTGAGATAGAAAGACAAGCTGTTAGATATAAATCAATTCCTGCTTTAAGCGATGGTGAAGAATTATCTTTCACGTGTTGGTTTAAAACTAGAAATTATATAGACAAAACAAAATTAGTTAATAGACCAGCAGCTAAGGCTTCAATATCATCGTACACACAAGGAGCTGGATTTATAACATATTCAACGTGGCCCAATACACACAAATTAACAACAGCTGATGAGTATATTTCTATACTAGCTGATGCCCCAAGATCTGGAGGATTCCGTATATTAGAAATTCCTGACGAATACACATTTAAGGTAAAAGATAACGGAACCGAGATAACAGCATCTCTTGCAACATGGAAAGTACAGAAGGCACAGGCTAGAACATTAGTATACGGCAGAAACGATCATAATAAAGGGATCTGGATACAAATGATCTGGTCAGGAACAAATACAACACCAACAAGCACTGAATATATTCAAACGGGATCATTCAGAATTTTGGTTAATAACCTTGAAATTCTATCACCATTCGGAGCAGGAACCCCGACAGCAAACGGAAATTTCATTCCATCCCTTGATGAATGGTACGGATTTGTATTTAATTTCTCAAATATTTTTAAACAATATTCTATTAATGTTTGGCAAATGCTTTATGATCCCGAAAATCCAGAAGCACAAACATCAGATTTGGGAATTGTACATTACAAAGAGGGATTAAATACAGATAAGTATACATACACCTTAGAATCTAACGTCGAGTCAGATAACCAAAAGGTAACTTGGGGTACAGATAATAATGCATATAAAATTTTGGGAGGACCTTTATACTTAAGTAATCTAAGAATATTCCAAAATATGATAGAAAAAGAAAAACAATCAGCGATTTTAAATCAAAATGTAGTCGGTGATTCACAATTAGCAATCATTATAGATAATGCTAAGCCTGTTCTTAAATTACCTAAGATTGCTAAAAACCGATAATTTTATGCCAAGAAGACCCCCTAAAAATACCACAGAAAAACCTAATATAGAAGAGGCCCTTAAAAAGAAACAGCAGCTAGAGGACCTTATTTTTTCTAATGAGACATTAGATGGATTAACTTCCCCTGATATCCCAGCAATGAGACCAGAGAGGATAATGAATTTTGATGCTCTGAAAACAGAGGTTGAAGCAGAGTCAAAAGCTATATTGAATTCTTTAATCAAATTTCACATGGATACTGATGTTATCAGTGAGGATGATTATGTTAATTATAGAGCTAAGATTGATGCATTAAGTATTTCTACTATGGCATTTCAAATCAGAACAGCTCAGCACGCAGTTACTAAGATGCTTGACGAAATTGATGCAGGTGGTCAATATCAGGCAAGAAATTTTGAGGTATTAACATCTATGCAGAATCAATTAATGCAAATGCCTATAAAATTTCAGGAGTATCTTTCAAAGATGGAAAAGACCTATAAGGATCTAAACAATGAAGCAAAAAATTCAGGTAATGTCCAACAAAGAGAAATAACAGATAGCGAGGGAAATCCTGTTATGATACCAGGGATTAACGGAGAAGGTGGAACAGTAAAGGTGAGAGGGAATAAAACCCTAATGGAAGGATTACAGAATGTTATTAAAACTGAGGTTATAATTAAGAAGGCTCAGATAATAGAAGATGAAGATAAAAATCTAATCGATCCTAAAATGAAGGATCTAATAACTCCAGAAAGTGAACTAAAACAACAAATGGAAGACGAGACTAGAATAGATCTCGACGACGATTTATTTTAATATATGGCCGAGGAAAAACAAGTAAGTAATTATTGGACAACTGAGAGGGTCAATAAAATTATCCAGAATGCGGATGAAAATGGGGTAGATTTTAAAGATGTCGACAATCCATTTCATGAGAACGATCCTGAGTTAAGAAGGGGTGGAATATTATACGAATATACCGAATGGGAGGTTGATGAATTTAAAAAATGTGCTTCTGACGTTACTTATTTTGCTAATACCTATTGTAATGCTATGACTGATGAGGGTATTAGAAAGATCACTCTTAGGGATTATCAGGAGCAAATTCTTACCCAATACCAAGAACACCGGTTTAATATATTTTTAAGCCCCAGACAAAGTGGTAAGACCGTTACATCTTCTATATTTCTTCTCTGGTACCTTCTTTTCAATTTTGATAAGAATGCCATGATTCTTGCAAATATCGGTGATACTGCAACTGAATTAATGGATAAGATTAAGATTATTATGAAGGGTCTGCCATTCTTCTTAAAGCCTGGTGTATTTGTGTACAATGTCATGACCATGAAGTTTGATAACGGATGTAGAATAATGGCTAAGACGACAACTAAACAGTCCTCTATTGGTTTTACTGTTCACTTCTTGTATATGGATGAGTTTGCACACATCAATCCTAACTTTATAGGCCAATTCTTTAAATCTGTATATCCTACTATATCATCATCTAAAATATCAAGGATCATTATTACATCCACACCAAACGGGATGAATAAGTTCTATGAGATCTATAAATCTGCTATCGAAGGCCATAATGAATTTAATCCAATCAGGGTGGATTGGTGGCAAGTTCCTGGAAGAGACGAGGAATGGAAAAAGAAAGAGATAGCCAATTTAGGATCGGAAGAGGATTTTAACCAGGAATATGGAAATCAATTTTTAAGTTCATCTAAGCTATTATTGGATTCATACACTCTTAAAAAATTAAAGAAGACTGAGGTACAATTTGTTCATAAAGAACTTTTGCCTTTTCAAAATTCAATCATAGATTATAAAGACCTGACTTGGCATCCTAGTTTTGATCCCTGTAATTTATGGGAAGATGGGGAAAACAAAAGATTTATAATTTCAGTAGATACTGCAGGGGGAGGGGGAGGTGATTATAGTGTGGTCAATATATTAAAGATATCGCCAAAGCCTCTGGCAATGATCGAGGAAAAGAAATTTTTTGAAGACGAGTCTGATTTTTTCTCCCTTCTTCAGGTTGGTTTATTCAGATCTAACCTGATACAAATAGAAGAATTGAAGGTATTTTTAGAAATTTTATGCACCGAGGTATTTAATCCAGAACAAATAAAGATAGTAATGGAGGTTGACTATAGGGGGGAATATTTAATTGAAAAATTATTAAGTGGTGAAAAACTATTTTCCGAAATGTTCGTCTACACAAAACACACTGAGAGTTCTAGACAAATGAAGACTGGCGTTAAAGTTACACCTAAGACAAAAGAAAAGTATTGTGAGGACCTAAAAATTAACACAAGAAATTCAAGAATTATCCCAACAGAAATAAATACTATCCTAGAATTGAGCAATTTTGGTGAATCTAGTAAGGGAATTTACCAAAGCCAAATAGGTAAGGATGATATAGCAATGACCCTAGTTAACGCAAATTCAGTTTTTGAGTACCAAGATTTCATGTATCTAGTCATGGATATTTATGATACAGTTTCAGAAAAATACAAAAATGCAATCAATAAAAAGATAGCAGAATCCGGCGAAGGAGGCCTATCCGGAGATGCTGGAGCAAGGGAAATGGAAACTTATAATGTTTTTAGAGACTTCTTTTAGTGAATTATTTGATATATAGTTAAAGAGCAGGACTCCCCAAAGTTCTAGCCTCGAAAAGATATATACAAGTAAAAAATACAAAATGGCAAAGAAGTTAACTCTGGATCTATCCGTTTTTAAAAGTTCTGGTGTCTACACCTTAGAATTTGATGCTTCTGAAAATATTGTAGTAAATCCTCAGACAGTTAGATTGGTGGTTGGTTTTTCAACCAAAGGGCCTTTCAACACTCCGGTTTATGTACCTGATGTTCAGACAGCACTTAAAGTTTTTGGCGATATCGACAGATCTTTAGAGAAAAAAGGATCATTCTTTCATCGATCAATATTCACTTGCTTAAACAGCGGTCCTGTTTTTGCTTTGAATCTATTAAAATTAAATAACACCGTTACTGAATTATCAGAGCCTGATGTAGCAAACGGTGCTGATGTTGCAAGATACAGATCTTTCTCTTTAGATACAGCGGAAGTGAATGGTTTAAATCCAACAGAAGAATACACGAAAACAAATGCTAATCTTCCTAACCAGGATAAATTAGTATCATCATATTACAATAAAGAGAAATTTTGGTTTCCTGATCCTAATATGCTTCTTGCCACGGTACATACAACGGACAAATCAAAATTGTTTAGCTTAGTTAATATAAGCCAAAACCCAATAAGCGTAATAATCAAGAAATCAGTTGATTCTAGATTGCCTATTAAAGGTTTTGATATAACTGCTAAAGAATATTTTGGAGCTAATAACGTTCCTTCTTTCATAAACCCTAACGATTACATCTCTGATTATTTTGTAGATGTTATTGCAGTAAGTGGAAATTGGGCTAATTATTCAAAATTATCTCTAGATCCTTTATACTCTAGTTATTTCACATCAAAAGGATTTATTAAAGATCAGATTGATAATTTCTTATCACTTAAAGAAGTGAATGTAGTTTTCTCTATTACAGGATGTTTAATTCCTGATTTTATAGATCAAAACGGAATTACCCAATACATAAAGACATTAATAAATAATCAAATAGGAAGCACAGGAATTTTATGTGCTGTTAACGAAGAAGGATTAGATGATCTTGAATCTGGAGAATATTCATATTTAGATCTGGTTGGACACCACTTAACTGGGGTATTGGATCCTTCTAATCCTGTAATCACCGAAATTGATTTCTTAAGTTATAGTTCTCCTCTATCTGCAGATTTAACATATCAAATAGACGAACCAAATTCTCTAAATGATGCTAATAATCCTTCAGAGGAATTAGCAGAGGTTGCTACTGTATTCAGTAATGAATTTGAATCACCATCAACAACCGGTATGAACCAAGATGGATTTGTTACATATAGCAGTTCAGCATTAGATGGCGGGTATCCTTACTTACAAACAGCTATCAGCGGAGCTACTAAAGCAGATAGGCTAGCAGCTCTTAAAGGATTTTTAACGACAACAGCAGCATCGCCTGCTCCTAAATTTATAGTAGGTAAAGTTACTGGCAATTTAACAGGTAATTCTAATGCTTTAATAGATTTTGCAAATAATGATCTAGTTAAATTAAAAGTTGTAGAGGATAAAGAGGTAACAGTTGCACCAGGCAATGTTCAATTAAGAATTAAATGGTCTCACCCTTTATTCACATCTTCTGCTCCTTTAGTTAGTCCTTATTATGATACTAGTTTATCTGATAATCATTATCAATTCTGTAAATCAGATTATTTTGATCTTATCACAGATCCAACCACAACTAAAGATGCTTATTACGGATACGAGGAATCTTCTATCTATATGGATTATGAAAGGGGTATTATTAGCACAGGAGACGTTATACGTAAAACATATGACGGATCTTCAGTTCAATACGTTAAATTTGAAAAATCTATCGACAGAGACGATTTCAAAATTATAGAAATGAAAGCTTATGTAGATGACGTATTTACTACAGTAGAAGACGTAGTTGGATGGAACGCTAGTTACATGATTAATTCTAACGGATCAGGAGATACGGTAGAAAATCACATCACAAAGGCAGCGGGTTTAAATATTGTCTCTTTAATAGGTAATTTAAATGAATATGTAGATATCGTTGGACCTATCACAGACAATCAGGTAGAAATGACAACTACTCAAGTTGCTGACTCTGGTTTAAAAGTTGGTGATTATCTTGTTTCAGAAGAAACTGATCTATTCAGCAACTCAGTAGGTAACTACTTAAACAGATTAACAAAAATTATTGAAGCAAAGAGGGTTGCAGTACCGGGATCTCCTGGAAATTATACGATCTACGTTAAAACAGATAGACCTATTAAATTATTCTCAGGAAAGGTAAATAAATTTAAGCCTATTCACCAATTCATTGATACATTCAAATTTACATATCTTCCAGGATTTCAATTGAAAGCCAGCCATAGACCAAACGGAAGCGATGATAGATTAGATGAAATACTTAATGTTCTATCGGAAACTAACATTTCTAAGACATTATCAGACAGAAATATAATCACATTTAGATATGTGGTTGATACATTCGATGGTCAAGTACAAACTAATTCTAAATACAAATTAGAATTGCTTGCTAAGAACAGACAAAAATGCTTAGCAA
>Ga0114974_10003923_pt1 | contig 11169 bp, 19 predicted proteins | sample S_130206_EF_Meta_FD_87318 | JGI IMG/M metagenome (GOLD analysis project Ga0114974, IMG submission 87318) | Freshwater microbial communities from Lake Simoncouche, Canada to study carbon cycling - S_130206_EF_MetaG | ecosystem: Environmental > Aquatic > Freshwater > Lake | place: Lake...
AGTGGGGATAATGTAGACTCGGGGAGTGGTACTCCTCTTAACCAGTAACGAGTCGTTGACCGAGATTACAGATAGTAATTGACTGGGTCATGGAGGTACAACTGAATCCTCCCACTTCGCTTTATAGATTCGGGGAATTAGCTCATTCGGTAGAGCGTCTGCCTTGCACGCAGAAGGTGAACGGTTCGATCCCGTTATTCTCCACCAAGTTAGACCACCTATGCTGAACCCCACCGAAAGGTAAGAGAAAAGGGTAGCACTTGCTGTTGCAACAGTAAAGACTATCTGGGAAGATCGAAACGTCCGGACGTAATTCGATCAAGGCACACTTAGGTGGTCACTCTTTTATGCGCCTATGGTGGAATTGGTAGACACGCTGGTTTTAGGTACCAGTGCGAAAGCGTGGGGGTTCGAGTCCCTCTAGGCGTACCAAGTTAAGGGTCGGTAAAGTCAGTGGCTCTGGCAGTGAGACTGTAAATCTCATCCGTTTGCGGGGGAGGATCGATACCTCACTGACCCACCATAAATACATGTGGTTTGTTTGCATAGAACAGAGATAGGGTCGACCCTGTGAAACCCCATTGAGCAAACAGTAATACAGAGCAGCGGGGACTGTTCCACATTAAGTTTACTGCGGGTATGGTATAGAGATTGTGCCTTAGCCTTCCAAGCTAAAGAGGTGAGTTTGAGTCTCACTATCCGCTCCAATCCCAAGTATCACTCTCCATTACTCCTTCCTCTAATGGTAAGAGAGCGGACTTTGAATCCGTCAATCTAGGTTCGAGTCCTAGGGGAGTAACCAGAGTTAAATAGGAGAGGTGGCAGAGTGGTCGATTGCTCTAGTCTTGAAAACTAGCGTACTGAAAGGTACCGTGGGTTCGAATCCCACCCTCTCCGCCATTTATTTTTAAAATTGTTATTATAGGGCTTGACATTTTCTAATTTTCGAGGTATAGTGATATTATAGTTTGAAAGGAAATGATTATGGAAGTTTTTGCATTGTTGGCAGAATGGGATTACGAAGGTTCTCTGCTGTTGGGTGTGTATGCTTCTGAAGAAGAAGCACGGTCTGCGGTTGTTACCGATCGGTTCATTGATCGTTACTACATAGAGCGTCGAGTGGTCGGTGCACCTATAGATTTCGATCCTGTTCGTATCGACCTATAAAGTTTAACGGACACTTAGCTCAGTAGGTAGAGCAACGGGCTTTTAACCTGTAGGTCTTGGGTTCGAACCCCAAAGTGTCCACCAGTTAGGGGTTGCTACCTAATAAGCACGCGAGGGACCACGGTTAGTCCCTCAACTTTAATTTTACAAGGAAATTTGAATATGGATATCAAGACTTTTATGGCAGCAGCAGTTGTTGCGCTTACAGCAGCATGTGCTCCTACTGCGGAAACAGCATCAGTTGCAGAACGTGCTGGTCCAGCAGCAGACGAAGCACTTGCTGCAGCAAACACTGAAGCAGTTAATGATGACGCAACTGCACCAGAATTATCACAAATGTCAGATTCGCGATAATTTTATATGATGGAAGGTGGGCAGGATGGTAATGCAACGCACTGCTAATGCGTCAACCAAAAATGGTTGAGTGGGTTCGATTCCCACACCTTCCGCCATGGTGGGTGTAATTATGTGGCGTATATGGGCAAAAGCATTGGGTGGGAAAGCAACACCTTCTGATAGAGAATCTGATCGAGTTGCACTCATCAGAACTATTTTGATTCTACAGGGTGTGGTTGCGAATATTTTCCTAATTACAAATGTCATACACCATTGGTAAATTTTCGGGGATGTAGTCCAATGGCAGAGATAAGGGACTTAAAATCCCTCCAGTGTGGGTTCGAGTCCCACCATCCCTACCACTTATAAGTATTATCATGATAACTAAAAAGGTTGATCGATGCCAGTATATGATCTTATAAACACAGAAACAGGTGATGAGTGGGAACAGACAATGTCATACGATGACATGAAAACACTCACGAATGATGGAACAGTAAAGATTCTTTACAAGAAGATTAACTTCTTACATGCTCCTGGTTCTGATGGTGGGGGTAAGGTTCCTGATCATTTCAAGGAAGTCATGTCTCGCGTCGCTGATGCCAATCCTAACTCTGCTCTCGCACAGGAATATGGTTCTAAGTCCACCAAGGATGTTAAGACTCGTGATGCTGTAGATAAAATCAGGAAAAAGGCAGGAGGTTCATTGATCGGATGAACATGTTGGTTGCACTCCTTACTTCAAGGGATGTTGAAAAATTAAAACGTTGTATCGAGAGTGTTCTACCTCAAACCAGTGATGTGGTTGTGGTATGCAACACTCTCGATTTTTCATTTATAGAGCAAGCAAGAGTTGTTGCAGAGGCATACAATCTGGAGTTTCTAGTAACTGAATCCAACGGGACACCAGCGAAAGGAAAGAATTCTGTTCTAGAGATTTTCCGATCTCGCTCGCATGACTATTACATGCAAGTTGATGCTGATGATTATCTTGCTCCTGATGCATTGACCAAACTTGATAAAATTGTGAATGAGAATCCAGATGTTGATGTAGTCGGTTTGGTCGATGGGATGATGACTTATAATGGAACTGATACTACTGGTAATGCATTCTTCAACAGTGCGGATATCTATAAATTTGCAAATGTAAAAGGTTCACATGGATTGCGTCTAATAGAACTTGGTAAATTTTTGGCAGAAAATCTTCTGCAGAATAGAATGTTGCTGTATTCTAAAAAAGTAATTAACTCCTTCGATTTCGACGAGACATTTTTTGGTTCAGAGGATGTTGTAGCATCATATAAATTATACTATAATCCAGATATAAATTATGTTCTTACCGATGAGCATCTATATGTCTACGACTTGGAAGATAGTGGAAACTTCTATGCCTTCCTGAGTAATCCGATTGAAATTAAAAAAGTGCTTCGTGAATTGAAGGTTATTGTAAATGAACCTAGAATACAAAATTGACTATCTTCGTGCATATAAAGCATTTAAGAAACTGCGCAGAAATCCTGCAAATACGATTTTCATATTTGAGATCCTACATGCATTAAATCCACCATCATTGCGCTGGAGTCTTGAGCAGTTAATGAAGACTGAATCAGGTGGTGAGGTAGCATACATCTCCGAAGAAATTTCGGAGTATTTCTCGACACTTTCTGAAAGACCAGAGGGATCTGTTGGTAAAGAATGCCACAAACTATTTCCGAATCAAGAAATCTTACTTAGACTCAGCAGAAGAAAATCAAACAACAGCAAATGGATCAAAGCAAAGCATCCATACAACTGGATGGCACGCAGATACCGCGATACACATGACACTTGGCATACATTGACAGGATATCCTGCAAATGATACGGGTGAAATTTGTCTCGCGGCATTTTCGTATGCACAGACAAAATCGCTTGGTTGGTTTATGATATGTTTTCTGGGTTTGTTGAAATATGGTCTTACCTACAAAAATCTCTCCATGGTCAAGCATGCATATATACGAGGGAAGAACGCCAAGTTCTTGCTCGCAGAAAATTATGATGCCCTGTTTAATGAAGATTTAGAAGAAGCGCGAAAGCGTCTTAATATACTAGTATGATAGATCTAGAGAAAATTGATAGCAGTTATCCCATAGAAAAGATTCTTCCATTTTGTGAAGAATCCCTCGGAGATCCACGGTCAGGAGCAGAAAACATGAGTCCTGTTGGATGGGAGGAAAATAAATCATCATTTTTATATTTACTCTATAAACTAAAACGGTATGATGGTAAAGGTAATGGTTATATAATATATAAAAAAGATGATAGAATTTTGTGCGGCAGTGGTTTCTCTGTTTCTGATATAGATGAAAAAATGACACATTTAAGTTCTCGAAGTTATACAGTCCCTGGAGTCACCTTGCCTCGAGTACAGGGTGCTATTCATGATTTAGCCGTAGATATTAGTATGGAAAATGGTCAGTTTGGTGCATTCTCTTCAGTAAATGAATACAATTCTAGATTATATCCTAGATACATTGAAATAAATGATCCAAAAAATCATCCTGGATATTTTATGGAAAACGGTAAACATTATGCCAAACCTGGAGTAAGAATCCATCCAACAATGAAATCTGCTGGACCACTTAAGATTCGCGGTGTAAAACAGTGGATTGGTTACATGATTTGGAATGAGTCGCATAGAGAGTCATTTTTACAAACTCTTGAATCAATTAAATGGAATGAAACATAATGATCAACCTCGGATCTACTGATTATTACATAAGTTGGCATTGTAATTTAAAATGTGCAAACTGCATCACTGGATCTCCATACCGCGATGAAGAATTTTCTGATCTAGAAAGTTTCAAGCGAGATGTAGACAATCTCTCACAGTACATGCATGTCGGCGTCCTACGTTTGCTAGGCGGTGAACCGACACTTAATCCAGAGATCGCAGAATATCTAAAATATGCAAAGCAGAGCAAACTATGTGATGTTACTGCCGTTCTTACGAATGGAGTAAAACTAATGACGATGCCAGACGAGTTTTTTGACAATTGTGATATTGTCACTTTCAGTAAGTATGAAAATGCAGGGATAAACTACGAAAAGATTTTTAACTATCTAGATAGAAGAGGACAACGTTGGAACTTGCAGAATGTTCCATCCCACCCAAAAAGTATTGGAGTTTGGAAGCAAGAGGAAATGTCCAAGGAAGCACATTCAGTATTGGCATGGGGCGAGGAGTTTCGTGTACTAGATCAATTTGAAGAACTAGATGAAGATACCGCACAAGCAGTATATACTTCTTGTTCTGGAAAAACCTATTGTGGTACGTTTATGGATGGAAAATACTATCGGTGTGCTGTAAGTATGCATCGTCCTGGATACTACAAAGCAATCGGTGTTCCCTTACCATATGACTTAAAAGAACTGGATGGTATCCCGATTAATGAACAGTTTATCGAAAACTATCATGAGGCAATTAGTAGCGAAAAAATAAACATAAATGCATGTAGATTCTGTAAAGGATATGGTGATGCATTGGAGATAACCAATGAACCACATAGACAATTATCAATAGCAGAAATAAATGCAAAAAAGGTAAAGTGATTAATGGCACTAGATGGTATTATCTTTGGTGGCATGATTAATCTAGATGAAGCACCTTCTACCGATAAAAGTGGAGTAAGAAGGCAGGACTCATCAATTAGTTATAGTTCCGTTCGTCGAAATGGAGGCGCACATAGAATTGCGTCATTCTTGCGTCAAAACGGTCTAGATGTTGAGGTTGTTGACTTTGCACCTTCTTGGACGGTGCGTGAATTTCAAGAGTTAATTCGTTCAAGAATGACACCCTCGTTCAAGTTTGTCGGTCTGGGTGCCTTGTTTAGAATGAACACAGAGATATTGTATCTCTGCTTTTCTTGGTTGAAACAAACTTATCCAGATGTTACTATCATCACTGGATCGACACAGTTTCACAACATTCATTTAATTCCCGCCGATTACATGGTCACTGGTTATGGCGAACATGCCATGCTTGAGATTTTAAAGGGTACTGCTAAGTGGACAGAGGAGGTCATTAACAAAGAGGGGGATACCCGAAGAACTGTCGATGCTGTTAAACACTATCCTGCATTTCCTATGCGCAATTTGTCTGTTGATTATGAAAAAAGAGATTTCATGCAACCATTTGAACATACGACAATAGAAACCTCCAGGGGTTGTCGATTTAAATGTGCATTTTGCACGTATCCTGTGCTCGGAGTCAAGAAAGACCACACACGCGATGCGCAAGATTTCCATGATAATCTTGTAAGAAATTATGACAACTGGGGTCTATACAGATATTCCATTGCCGACGAAACCTTCAACGATTATACTGACAAGATTATCAAGTACGCAGATGAAGTCGAAAAGTTTTCCTTTAAACCGTTATTTGGAGGATATATACGTGCAGACCTTTTACATACTCGTCCTGAAGATATTGAGCATTTGTCAAGAATGAATTTTTCTTCGCAGTTTTATGGCATAGAATCATTCCATCGCCCCAGTGCCAAGTCCATTGGTAAAGGTATGGAACCTGCTAAAATTCAACAGGCAATTCTAGATTCTAAGGCATACTGTCTAGAGCATAATGGGTATTACAGAGGCACAATAAGTCTTATCGCAGGGTTGCAGCACGAGACAGAAGAAACAATGAGCGAAACTCTAAACTGGTGTAAGGAACATTGGAAAACTAATAACGTAATGATACATCCATTAGTAATCCCCAGTACTCTCGCAAATAGTCCTCAAAATAAATTGTCTACTCAGTATGAAAAACAAGGATTTACCTTGATAGAGGGAGAACAATTGTCAGAGGATGATCCAGAACTAATACCAATATTCCAGAGTAATCAAATTGAACCTGAGTTGAAAAATCAAATACGATTGTATATGCGGCACCTGACACCATCAGTTTTGTTTACTAGATGGCGGAACAATATGGGCATGTCAGAAAAAGATGCTGTGCTATGGGTCATCAAGAATTTCTGGTCACAAGATTCATATCTAGATTTTGGGATGGATCACTGGAGAATGGATGATTGGTATGTATGTGGATATACTGACGAGGATATGATGAAGTCGTTTAGACAACTGGGTGGCGTTCGTGCCCCGATGCATAAAAAAGTTGACTTTATCGAAAACTACAAAAAGAAAAAGTTAGATTATGTTGCAGAATAAGGAACAAACATAATGTTAAAGTTGACCGATTCTCTCCCGTGGGATCTACCGCACCATAGGTATTGTGTGGTGGGTGTTCCAAGATCCGGAACACAACTTACTGAATCACTGCTTAACTATTCGATTAACAAAAAGTTTGGTGACTCAGTACCATTAGAGGATTTCTTATCATATCAATCTGCATACTTTTTCAATATTGATATCGATGAAAATAATAAACTATCAATCGAGGTGACAACTGACAGCAACGGTAAGTTGACAAGCAATAGAAATGCTGAAATGCTTCCCGCGATAGGTCAAGAATATATTGAAAGAATATCGCGAGCAGATCCAACACAACCATTGACATGTCGTATATTCTTAGATGACAGATTAACGTTTCTTTCTCTTGCTGCTGGTCTTGAGTTTCTAACCAAAATGAATTTCAAATTCATTTATGTCAATCGCAATTTCGAACATAAACTTCTTAGTACTTACTTCGCTAAGAAAACTATGATTTTCAGGAGTGGAAAAAACCACAACATGTTAACTGTCGATATCCCAGAACTAAAATCGATGATGATCGTTCGGTATCTCATGGAAGAACATAATAAAAAAGTCATGACCAATATTGTTGGCAATCACATTGTTGTCGAATACGATGAATTGGTCTCAATGACAGCACACTTAGATGAGTCCGAGAAGAAACTGGCATTCGGAATCTTTAATGAAAAACAATTACCTCTCGACCCATACGACCAAATCGTAAATGCTGATGAGGTGAGGGAAGTCTTTGCAACTTTTTACCCGAACATGGTAAATCTATCCTCGCAATTACTGGGAGCAAACAGATGAACAATACGACCAATTCTTCTTTCTTCAATACTTCCTTTTTCTCCATATTTAAATGCGGACCACCAGAGGACGAGCGTTCTTTTATTTTACCATTACCCGAAGACCGACATCTTGCCATTATGTTGAGTAGTGGAGCAGACAGTTCTATTTTATTGTATATGATTTGCTCCGAATTGATTAAGAAAGGACGCAGTGTCGATGAAATCAAATATATTTTTACAGTGCCTAAGACAGATGGCGCAGAGGTTCACTCTCCTGGGATAGTCGCTGCCATCAACGAGATGCTGGACATAAACTTACCTGCACCCACAATTTTTGGCGCAGAAAATGTGCAAGAACTGCACCACTCACAGCAAATTCAAGAGAGTGTTCGTGCAGTATTCAAAGACTATGCAGCGGATGGCAAACTGTTTGTGTATCTAGCAGATAATAGAGAAACATCCGAGTTGGTCCTTACTCCAGAAGAAAGACCATATAGAGCAGAAACAAATCCCTTTCCAGAATATTTGGGAATGCCATTCAACGAATTGATGAAATCACATACCATTGATTTACATTTTATGCATGGTACAGAAAGACTGCTTGAGATATCTCACACTTGCACGCAGCAAACATATGGCAGATGCGGTAAGTGCTACCATTGCAGAGAAAGACAGTGGGCGTTTGATCAATTGGGTAAAACAGATCCAGGGGTCAATTAGATGAATCAATTAACTGAATTCGTAATCTCGAATGGTGATGTGATTGAACTGGGATTCCCAAATATTGTCACCAGCAAATATACAGATCTTATCTTGAATCACCCTGAATGGAAGCAATACAACACATACAAGCAAGGGTACAATCGCTACGGATTATCGATGACCAGTTTAGATGGAGGATACTCAGGCACTCCAGATCTCGAGAGTTTGTCAGAATATTGGAGAGATACTGGCATAATGCATCGTGATTCGGAGTTTAAGGTTCGCACACCTTTGTCGCTCGAGATACCCGAAATAAATGAATTACTAAATTTTTTCGGAGAAGACTTGGGTCGCTCACATTTTCTGCGCTTGGATAAGGGTGGGTTTTTTCCTCCGCACAGGGACCACGAGTGGAGACTTCCTAATGATACATTTAGAATAGTTGTTCCTTTTTATAATTTTCATTCACAACATATGACGTGGGTGTTTGATGGTAAGGTTTTGAACTTACGAGAAGGTACAGCATATTTCATGAATACCACCAAGGCACATTCCTTATTTTCATATGTTGATAACTGCACCATGTTGGTATTGAATGTTAAGTCTTCTGCAACAATTATGAGATCTCTTATTACAAAAATGAGAATATACTAACATGTATCCTTATTATAAACCACTCGGATTGGTACTAGATACTACTGATTGGAGATTTATGAATTTCCTGTCGCACAAATATTTCTCACAAGCGTTTAATTATGTGGTGCAAGGTCATACCATTAAAGAATACTCTCAATACTTTCTTCGGGATGCAACAGAAAATTATAGAGAGCACCAACTCTTCAGGAAAATTAGCGACTTATTTGTCCCAGAATCTCCGTATAGTGATCCGAATCATGTATACCAGTGGAGTCAGGTATCCTTCGTAGAGGGCAAACTCCCACAACACACTGACACTAGAACTGCGGTGATATCGATTCCTCTGGTAACGTTTCATGCTCCCATCGTTTGGTATGATAATGACATCGAGGTCTGCAACTACGATTATGCTAGTGAAGCAACATTGATAAATACATCAATCGTGCATGGGTTACCAGATAACAAAACGCAAAGGGTGTTTTTCCAGGTAGGAGGAATGCGGGAACCGTATGATGATTGTCTCTCCCAATTTAAAATTTAAATAAAAACTGAAAGGAATTAACATGTTTGAAGTCGGTGATACAGTAATGGGTTATAGGTATAATGAAATTGGTGAACATGGTGTTGTTGTTGGAGCGTATGTCAGCATCACTGAGGATCCCGATCTTGAGTGGCAGGAGGTGGCGGTGCGCACTGAAGATGGTAGCATCGTAAAAATAATTGAACATTCGGTCTGTTGGACGAATTAGGGGCTTGACTTTTATCTCATTTTAGGGTAGAATGAAATATAAGATGAGAAAAGGAAAAGTGAAAATGATTAAAGTTTACCAAATCCAACTGACCGATGCTGAAATCGCTGCTGTAAATATCGGCGAAACTAGTGATCGTATCAAGGCATATTTCGGTCGTTCGTTTGAGGGTACCTTCAAGGCGGAAAACTTTCAGTACTACACTCATGTTGCTAACGTTGATACCAATGACATGGAAAATGCTTTCGAAGCAATGAATCTCTGGGAAGAAAGTATATATTTCGAGGATGTTTTTAAACTTGGTCGTTGCTCTTCAATGTCTGTCGGTGACATCCTTGAAGTTGACGGAAAACTATTCCGTTGCGCTTCTGCTGGTTTTGATGCAATTTAAGGATATTTGATATGATTGAAGATAGTGCAAAAAATAATTTTCTCGAAATCCTCAAGTGGGTTGGCACTGCATGTGTCATCATCGCCGCGACATGTCGTGCTTTTGAGTTTCACACAGTGGATCTGATCCTGTCGATCATCGGTGCTGCTATCTGGGGATATGCTGCCTATGAGATGAAAGATAAACCTCTGATTGTGGTTAATGGTTTCATCACCAGTATTCTTATTGTGGGGGTTTTCGTATGAGTTATTGGTTGATCGTTTTCTTGTTCACTGCCGAGGGTGAGTTCGTAGCAAAGGATGTCTATGAGACTGCCAACAAAGAGCAGTGTGTTCAGTTTGCAGGTGAGGTGACTCGCACCATTGTCAACAGCAGTCTTCAGGCACAGTTTCATTGCGTAAGTGATGACCACTACATGGGTCGTAAGCAGGATGAGGGAGTCGACTATGACTAATAATAAAAAGAAAAGTATGCATAATGTGCGTACAGGGTTATTCTCATTCGATGCATATCTTTGTCCAGCAGATTATCATTTGAATAAAGATGAGTTGGTATCAAAGGTGCATGATAGTATAAAACTGTGGGAAATTCATGGTAAAGATGTGTCGATAGACTTGGCAATAAGTCATCTCCTTAATCTTAGAAAAAAGAGGTATCGAGTATGACTGAAGAACGTGTAGGTATTATAGCAAGTTGTTTTGACCTGTTTCATGCAGGTCATGTTCTGGCACTATGTGAAGCAAAAGAGTATTGTGATCGACTTGTAGTAGCACTGCAGTCTGACCCTACTCTTGACCGCCCCGAGAAGAACAAACCTGTGCAGAATTTATTTGAACGTTATGTTCAGGTCAATGCATGTAGGTATGTTGATCAGATAATTCCATATGACACAGAAGCAGATCTACTGAACCTGTTGACTGGATATGATTGGGATGTTCGATTCCTCGGTGATGACTATTTTCACCGTACAGATTATACTGGATATGGGTTAGACCTTCAAGTAAAGTTTCTTTCCAGGAAGCATGACTACAGTTCGTCAAGTTTACGCGAACGTATTATCCAAGCAGAGAAGAAGAAATGAACAAGTGGGACAAGCGATTCATGGAACTCGCAGACCACATCTCATCTTGGTCTTATGACCCAAACACCAAGGTAGGTTGTGTCAT
>Ga0114974_10003924_pt1 | contig 11169 bp, 10 predicted proteins | sample S_130206_EF_Meta_FD_87318 | JGI IMG/M metagenome (GOLD analysis project Ga0114974, IMG submission 87318) | Freshwater microbial communities from Lake Simoncouche, Canada to study carbon cycling - S_130206_EF_MetaG | ecosystem: Environmental > Aquatic > Freshwater > Lake | place: Lake...
CAGCTCGTCGGGCGCAATGCCCATCATCGCCCCATCCGACGGCAGCGCGCCCGGGCCGACCCCGAACATCACCCGGCCGCGCGTGATATGATCGAGATAGTTGATCCGCTCCGCCAGCATCAGCGGCTGGTGATAGCCGAGCGAGGCGACGCCGGTTCCCATGCGAATGTGCCGGGTGCGCTCGGCCACGCTGGCGATGAACATTTCGGGCGAACCGATGTTCTCGAAGGCAGCCGAATGGTGCTCGCCGACCCAGACTTCGTCGAAGCCCAGCCGGTCGATGTGCTCCACGAGCGCCAGATCGCGGTGCAGCGCCAGCGAGGGGTTGTCATGGCGCGCATGATAGGGCGGCAGGAACATGCCGAAGCGGAGTCTGTCGGTTGTCATGCTGTCCTCGTCCCCAAATTCTTGCAGCTTCTTGAGGGGGATTTAGAACAGCGGGCGGGTTAGGAGTCAAATGGGGCGGGTGTTGCGCGAGGCCTTCGACAGGCTCAGGCTGAGCGGGGTTGGGAATTGGGAAATGGAAAAAGGAATAGAGCACAGGGCCCGCTCAGCCTGAGCTTGTCGAAGGCAACCGCTACCCTCACCTCAAATCCCGTGATATTCCCGGTACCACCGCACAAAATTGGGCACGCCTACCTCAATCGAAGTCGTCGGCGCATAGCCCAGATCGCGGCTGATGGCCTCAATGTCCGCATAGGTCTGCCGCACATCGCCCGGCTGCATCGGCTGGAAGTCGATCTCGGCCTTGCGCCCGCATTCCTCCTCCAGAATGCCGACAACCTTCATCAGATGCTCCGACTTGTGGTTGCCGATATTGTATAGCCGGTGCGGCTTGACGCTGCCCCCGGCCTTCGCCTCGCCGTCGTCGGGCGGCGGGTTGTCGAGGCAGGCGATCACGCCAGCGATAATGTCGTCGATATAGGTGAAATCGCGGTACATATCGCCGTTATTGAACACCGGGATCGGCTCGCCCGCGAGGATTTTCCGGGTGAAGATCCACAGCATCATGTCGGGCCGGCCCCAGGGGCCATAGACCGTGAAGAAGCGCAGGCCGGTCAGCGGCAGGCGGAACAGATGGGCGTAGGTCTCGCTCATCAGCTCGTCGGCCTTCTTGGTCGCGGCATAGAGCGAGAGCGGGTGATCGACCCTGTCTTCCACCGCAAAGGGCAGCTTGGTGTTGCCGCCATAGACCGAGGAGGATGAGGCATAGACCATGTGCTCGACCTGCCGGTGGCGGGCCAGTTCCAGCATGTTCAGATGCCCGACCAGATTGGCCTCGACATAGGCATGCGGGTTCTCGATCGAATACCGCACCCCGGCCTGCGCGCCCAGATGGACGATGCGGTCAAAATGCTGGCCTTCGAGCACTTTGGTCAGCTCGTCCATCCGGGCGAAATCCTGCTGGTGGAAAGCGAAGCGATTGCCGCCCGCCTCGCGCAGCGCTTTCAGCCGGTCCTGCTTGAGGCTGACCTGGTAATAGTCGTTGATGTTATCGATCCCGATAACCTGATCCCCGCGCGCGAGGAGCTGGCGGGCGAGGCTGTAGCCGATGAACCCGGCGGTACCGGTGATGAGGATGCGCATGAGGTGCGCCTAGCGCGGGGGGATGGGGGAAGTCGAGAGTCATCCTCGATAATTCTGCTCACGGGTGGCCCAATTGGAATTATGAACCCAAGAGCATCGCTCTTGCCGCGTTGCACACAGGCATCTAAGCAGGATCGAGGTAGTTGCTAACTGGAGCCGAGGGGCTGCTTACGGCGTCGAACTCGGTGCGAAATTCTGGGTAGGCACTCGAAGACGCTAGACATTCCGAGATACTTTCTCGGCAGATTCTACTTTTCGTCAGGCTTGGGAGATCCTCGAATGCGCCGCCAACGATATTTGGCCATCCTTCTCGGTTGCGCCGCTCTCACTGGCTCTGGTGGAGCGATGGCTCAGGTGGGAAGGACGGCGCTTCCCCCGCCGGATCAGCCATTTGCCGGCGTGATTGCTGAAAAGTTGGATGATGCTAAGGCAGCGCCAACACCGCGACTGACAGCGCCAGACGGCGCTCCGAACATTTTCGTGTTCATGAGCGACGACGTTGGGTTCGCAATGACCAGCGCGTTCGGTGGTCCAGTGCCAACTCCCAACTACGAACGGCTCGCCAGCGGGTGCTGCCCGGCCATATCCTGAAAGAGCTGATCGAAAACGACCGCTCGATCGGCGGCATCACGCCGCGCTGCGCCCGCAAGGCACTGGCTTTCTACAAGCTGTTTGTGCGCGGCGCCTGCGTGGTGACCGACAGCCGCTCGGCGGAAATGACCAAGCTGGTCGAGAACGCCTACCGCGACGTCAACATCGCCTTCGCCAACGAGCTGTCGATGGTGGCGGACAAGATGGGGCTGGACGTGTGGGAAGTGATCCGCCTCGCCAACCGTCACCCGCGCGTCAATATCCTGACGCCGGGACCGGGCGTGGGCGGCCACTGCATCGCGGTTGACCCCTGGTTCATCGTTCACGGCGCGCCCGAGGAGACGCCGCTGATCCGCACCGCGCGCGGCGTCAATAACGGCAAGATCCGCCACGTCATCGCCAAGGCGACGGCATTGGTCGAAGCCAATCCGGGCCAGCGGGTTGCCTGCCTCGGCCTTGCCTTCAAGGCCAATATCGATGATTTCCGCGAGAGTCCGGCACGGCTGGTTGCGGCAACGCTGGCGCGCAAGTTCGGCAGCCGGATCGAAGTGGTCGAGCCCTATGCCGCCCAGCTGCCGATTGAATTCACTGATACCGGCGCCAAGCTGATCGACGTCGATACGGCGCTGGAAGAGTGCGGCATCCTGATCGTGCTGGTCGACCACGATGTCTTCCGCGTCGTGCCTCTGGCCGAGCGGGTCGACAAGCTGGTCTACGATACGCGCGGCATCTGGCCGGATCAGCCCAGGCCCGCCGATCTTGACGAGCCCGGGCTGCGACTGGTTGGTTAGAACTTCACGCCAACCGTCACGTTCCACGTCCGCGGATCGCCGTAATAGACCGTCTGGATATTGCCGACCGAGCTGAATTCCTGCCCGTCGGTCTTGTAGAGCGTGTTGCCGACGTTCTTGACCATGGCGCGCAGGTAGAACTGGCCCATATCGACTTGGGCATAGAGATTGCCCAGCCAGTAGCCGTTCTCGGTCAGGCCGGGGCGGTTGTCGATTGACAGGAACTGCTTGTCGACGAAGCGCGCATCGCCGCCGAGCGTCAGGCTGGCCTTGTCACCCAGCGGCAACTTGTAGTCCGCGCCGAAGCGCAGGCTGAGCGGCGGAGCGAAAGCGGGCTCGCAAGTGATCGCGGTTCCGGTCGGGTTGCAGCTGAACGAAGCGGGCGGCACGCGGCGCGGATCGTCGAACTGCTTGTACTTTGCGTCGAGCCAGCCGAGCGAAGCAGTCAGCGTCAAGGCATCGGTGGATGCCGCGGAACGATAGGTTGTCGCGGTCATTGAATTTGCGGCCCGTCAGCGGATCGGTGACAAGGCCATCGCGCTTGTCATAGAGACCAGCGAGCGAAACGGCCAACTTGTCGGTGATCAGCGGGGCAGAAACATAGCCCTTGGCAGTGACTTCGTTGAAGCGGCCATAGGTCAGGCTGGCCTCGCCCTTGAGCGTCTGCAGGTCGGGCTTCTTCGAGACGATGTTGACCGCGCCCCCGATGGTGTTCTTGCCATAAAGCGTGCCTTGCGGCCCGCGCAGCACTTCGACGCGCTGGACGTCAAACAAATTGAGCAGCGCGCCCTGGATGCGGCTGAGATAGACGCCATCGACATAGACGCCGACCGCCGGATCGAAGGTCTGCAAGGCATCGGGCTGGCCGATGCCGCGGATGAAGAAGTTGGCCGATGAGGCCGAGCCGCGACCCTGGACTATATTGACGTTGGGCACTGCGCCCTGGACGCCCGACAGGTCATTGGCACCCATCTTGGCGAGCTGCGCGGTGCCAAGCGCGGTGATCGCGATGGGAACGTCGATCACGCGCTCTTCGCGCTTGCTGGCGACGACGACGATGTCGTTTGCCGATGCGCTTTCTTCGCCGGGCGCGGTGTCCTGTGCATGGGCCGGGGCGGCGAGGGCGCCCAGCGCGACCGAGGCGGCAAGCGCGGCGAAAAGCGGGCGGGCAAAATGGCGGTTCGGGTTCATGGGTTTTTCCTCCTGGCCGGACGGCGATTCCGGCTTCTGCGAGCCCTAATATTGAAACATGAACCATGTTTCAACTTTAGATTGAATCTGCGCCTGCTTTGCGCTTAAAGCGTGTCCCGATGGCAACAGTGAGCGACACAACCGGGCAGGCGAGCCCAGGCAAGGCACCCCGCACAGCGCGGGGGCGTGAGACCATGCGGCGGCTGCTCGATGCGGCGGCGAAGGAGTTTGGCGAGCGCGGGTTTCACGAAGCCTCGGTCAGCGGCATCACTCGCGAGGCGGGGACGGCGCTGGGCAGTTTCTACACCTATTTCGACAGCAAGGAGGCGATCTTTTCGGCCCTGGTGCGCGACATGTCGCAGTCAGTGGCGCGGGCAGCTGCGGCCAGCCTGACGCCCGGCAGTCTCGGCACCCAGCGCGAACGCGAGGCCTTTACCGGCTTCCTCGCCTTTGCGCGGCAGCACAAGGAACTCTACCGAATCATCGACGAAGCCGAATTCGCCGATCCAGCCAGCTACCGCGCGCACTATGAAGGCACTGCCAAGCGCATTGCCGCGCGACTCGACGAGTCCATGGCTGCGGGGTTGGTGACCCCGGGCGACAACGAAGTGCGTGCCTGGGCGCTGATGGGGATGAACGTGTTCCTCGGCCTGCGCTTTGGCGTGTGGAGCGAGGACCGATCGGTTGAGGAGATTGGCGAAGTAGCGGAAGCTTTGCTCAGCGATGGGATTGGGGGCTGATCGGGATGGCCATTTCAAAGTGAGTTCAGATACCCCAGCGCATCCGCCTGCGCGCCCGGCGTCGCAGCGCAGGTGATCTTGTCGTCGCTGCCGTTCAAATCGCTGAAGCGCTGGATCGTGCTGCTCAGGTGGATGGTGCTGCGCCCGCAAGGGCAGGGCTCATAGCTCGCCTCGACCCGGTCGCCTGAGACGATGCCGCCCCAGGAGCCATCATGCGTCATGTCGAAGAAGGCGGCGCGGCCGGCCTGCACGCCCTCGCGTGGAAGCACGGCTCCGGTTTCCGGATCAAGCAGGTAGAGCGTGACCCACGGCGCGACGTGGAAGCGGTTTGCCTCGCAGGATACCATAAAGCCGCTCTGTTCGGTCATGCCATAGCCGTCGTTCATGCGTTCGACCCCGAAGAAGGTCTGGATGGTCTCGAGGAAATCGTCGGGCAGCACCATTCCCTTGGCCCCGCCGCCGCCCATCACCGCCGAACCGGGAGCGAAAGCTGCCTTGGTTCCCGCCGCAAGGCCATCGCGGGCGATTTCCCAGAACATCGCGGTGATGCCGAGCGCCAGCACGCGCTCTCCAGCCAGTTCGGGGATCGACTTGCGGATGAAGTCACTCTGCATCTGCGGGATCCGCGCTTGCAACTCCTCCCACTCGGCTTTGCGCGCCAGCAGGCTTTCGGGTACATCGAGCTTGCCACCATCGCCCCGGGCCTGCGCGCCGCGTACTCTTGCGGCCAGCCACATCAGGTCGGCGCTGGCCTTGAAGGGCAGGGCGGTGTGGACCAGCGACTGGTCGCCTTTGCAGAACACTTCGGTGAAATAGACCGGCACGCGTGAAACCGTGCTGTGGCCGTCGTTGTAGAACGGCGTGAGGATATGGCGCGGGGCCTCGAAGGCATCCCAGTCGACCGCTTCGCCGAATTTTTGCAGCAGCTGCACCCGGATGCAGTTGACCGCCACCCGGTAGTCCTTGGCGGAACGCGGGAAGAACGACATGGTGCCGCTGGTGCCTGATGAAGTGGCGACATCGAGCGGGGTGTGCTCGCGCAAGTGCACCAGCCAGTCGTCGATCGACCGGCAGGCCGAGACGTCGAGGCCCGAGAGGTCGTGTGGGGTCAGCTTGTCCAGCCATTTGGTCATCTGGTCGAAGCGGGCCTTGGCCAGCAGCGAGACCGGGTAGCTCTTGTAGACATCGTGGCGCAGCAGGGTGCGCGCGCCATCATCGAGCGTCGCTGCCCGGGTGAATTGCTGCGCATCGAGGAATTTCGCCAGCACCGGCAACTGTTGCCGCCGCTGTTCGAGCCGCAAGTTGAGCCCGGCAAGCTGGACCGCCTCGGCCTCCTCGCGCGGCACCGAATGCATGGCCGTCACCGACATGCCGATCGCCCCGAACGGATCCTCCATCCAGGCCAGCGCTTTGCGCTCCACTTCGCTGTCGTGTGCCGCGACATTCGCCATCTCGCCCATGCGACTCTCCTCCGCTTGCATCCTGCATCCACTGCGCAGTGATAACAACGTTTGTCGTTGGCGCGGGGGTGTGATTGTATTGCGGCAAAGTACACGGGAGACCTGCCATGGCCACACGCGAAGCCATTTCCTTCTGCCGCATCTGCGCAGCCAATTGCGGCGTGGTGCTCAAGATCGACACGGCGACCAATGCCATCCTCAGCGTCAAGGGAGACAAGGATAACCCGGTCTCGAAAGGCTATGTCTGTTTCAAGGGGCTGCAGGCGGAGGAATACCACCACGGGCCGCAGCGGCTGCTCTATCCGCTCAAGCGGCAGGACGACGGCACCTTCGTCGAAATAGGTGTCGAACAGGCGCTCGACGAGATTGCCGACAAGCTGAAGGCCATCGTTACCAAAGGCGGCCCGCAGGCCGTGGCGGCATTCAAGGGCACGGCCGGCGTCAATGTCACTACCCATATGATCCAGCTGGACTTTATGCACGCGCTGGGCTCGCAGCAGTTCTATTCGGTCAACACCATCGACCAGTCAGCCAAGCTGGTTTCCTTCGAGCGGCAAGGCGGCTGGATGGCGGGTCAGCAGGATCTGTCGCAGTCTGAAGTGGTCCTGTTTTTCGGCTGCAATCCAGTGATTTCGCATTCGACCATGCCAGTGATGGGGCCCGATCCCCTGCGCACCCTGAAAGCGGCCAAGGATCGCGGGCTCAAGCTGATCGTGATCGATCCGCGCCATACCGAGACCGCCCAGCACGCCGATCTGTTCCTGCAGCCGATGCCGGGGCGCGACACCGCGATTGCCGCGGCGATGGTGCGGGTCATTCTCGACGAGGGCTGGGAGGACAAGGAATTTGTCGCAGCCCATGTCGGCACCGACCGGATTGCAGATCTGCGCCGCGCACTGGAGCCGTTCACACCGGAAATGGCCGAACGCGCCGCCGGGCTGGAAGCCGGGCAGATCCGCGCGGCGGCCAGGCTATTTGCGCATGATTGCAAGAGCGGCGGGGCTTTCGCTGCGACCGGACCTTCTATGGCGGCCTTCTCCAACACCATGCAGCACATGGTCGATACGCTGAACATCGTCTGCGGGCGCTATCGCCGCGCCGGGCAGAAGATCGTCGCCGACATGATCAACACGCCCTATCCGGTCCACGCCGAAGTGATCCCGCCGCAGCGCAATTACGCCAAGGTGCCGCCGAGCCGGATCCGGGGTGCCGGAATGCTTGGCTTCGACCGGATGGCGAGCACCTTGCCCGAGGAAATCCTGACACCGGGCGAGGGGCAGATTCGCGCTTTGCTAGTCAATGGTTCGAACCCGGCCTCGTGCCTGCCCGATCAGGCCAAAGCAGTTGAGGCCTTCCGCTCGCTCGAACTGCTGGTGACGGTCGAGCCATACATGACCACCACCGCGCAGCTCTCGCATTACATCCTGCCGCCACTGATGATGTATGAGCGGCACGACCTGCCAATCAGCGATCCTAATTTCAACATCGGCACCACCACCTGGTCGCGTTATGCGCCGCCGGTGATCGATCCTCCGCGAGGCTCGGAACTGGTCGCCGACTGGTACCCCTGGTGGGCACTCGCCAAGCGGCTGGGGTTGTCTATGCAGTTCAGCGGGCAGGACCTCGATTTCACAGTCAACCGGCCGCCATCGACCGAGGACATGCTGGCCATGCGCTGCGCCAGCGGGCGGATCACTTTCGAGGCCCTGAAGGCCGATCTTGCGGCCTATCCCTCGGGGCGGATCTATGATCATCCCTCGCTCGAAGTGCTGCCCGCGCGGCCCGAAGCGGCAGATGCCCGCTTCGATGTGATGCCGGAGGATGTCGCGGCGGAGCTGCGGGATTTCCTTGCCTCGGACTATGCCAAAGATGCCAGCCCCGGCGCGGGCTTCACGCACCTGATGATCTCGCGCCGGATGAACCGGGTAATGAACACGCTGGGCAACAATCTGGCTGGCACCCACCGGCACGATCCCGGCAATCCGGCCTACATGAATCCGGCTGAACTGGCCGAGCTTGGACTTGCCGCTGGCGACTGGGTGGAGATCGCCTCGCAGCATGGGCGTATTGTCGCCGTGGCCAAAGAGGATCCGGCGCTGCGGCGCGGGGTGGTTTCGATCTCACATTGCTGGGGCGGCTTGCCGGGCAAGGAAGGCACCGGCGCCAATACCAACCTGCTGATCGCGGCGGACAAGAATGTGCAGCCGATCAATGCCATGCCGCTGATGTCGTCGCTGCCGGTGAACCTGCGCAAGGTGGCCTGAACGCGGGCCTTAACGAAAAAGGGCGGCCCTTGCGGACCGCCCTTTTGCATTGGTTTTCGTGGCTGCGATCAGGCAGCGGCCTTCTTTTTGCCGAGCCGGCGGCGACCGGTGATCGCCGCTGCGGCAGCGCCGAACAGCAGGATCATCGGCGGGGCCGGGACATCGGTGCCGCTTGAGGTGCTGGTCGAAGTCGAAGTCGACGTTGAGCCGCCGGTCGAGGTCGAGGATGACGTCGACGACGAAGTCGAGCTGCTGGTCGACGAGGAGGTCGAGGAGCTGGTGCTCGACGATGTCGTGCCCGAGCTTGTCGAGGTCGAGCTCGATGTTGCGCCGGAGCTTGTCGAGGTCGAGCTCGAAGTAGCGCCGGAGCTGGTCGAGGTCGACGTTGCACCCGAGCTGGTGGAAGTCGATGTCGCACCCGAGCTGGACGAAGTCGCGCCCGAACTGGTCGAGGTTGCACCGGAGCTGCTCGAAGTCGAGGAAGTAACCGCTCCCGAGCTGGTCGAGACATTACCCGAGCTCGTCGAGGTGCTGACACCGCCAGTCGAGGTGCTGACGCCGCTCGAGGTCGAGCTGCCGCCGGTCGAAGTGGAACCGCCCGAGGTCGAGGTGGAACCACCCGAGGTCGAGGTCGAGCCGCCCGAAGTGGAGCTGGAGCCGGTGCTGGTCGAGGAAACCACGACCGAACCACCGCCGCCGCTGCTGCCACCGAAGAAGCCGCCGAAGAAGCCGCCGCCGAAACCGCCGCCGCTGCTGCCGCCGATAACAATGGGAACGCCGCCGCCGCCCGAAGTGCTCGAAGGCATCGGCGGCAGGGGCGGCATATAGGGGGCGGGCGCTGCGGCGACTGCGACTTGCGGTGCCGGATAGGTGATGGTGCGGGTTACGATGCGGCGGGCACGGCGGACCTGGCGCGGGGCCGCTGCTACATGCCGCTTGGCGCGAGGACGCACAGCCTGACGGCAGCCGGGGCCGACGCCGCCGGGGCCGCACAGCGACTTGCCATGCTTGACATACTGCACGGTCCGCGCGGGCTGTTCCGCCACATGGACGGCGCCGCCGCCAAGCAATGCGCCACCTGCAGCGAAGGCTGCCAATTTTGCGAGGGCCATACGAACTGACATAAGTGTTGCTCTCTTCTCATTCCCTGTGACACGCCGCAGTGGGAATTTGTCCCGGTTGCGGTTTGTCTGTGGCGGAGCGAACTGTCCCGGAATGGAACTGAAATTGGTGAAGATGCGAACAGACAGTTGAGTTTCCGCAGCTTGCGAGATGGGCCATTGCTCAATTCCTTGCATCGCCGCCAGGTACAATATGGCCTGATCCGAGTGCAATCTGGATGGCTTGACGGGATGTAACCCAACGGTTACATGTAACCCTTAGGTTACCAAAAGGAGGGCCAGACTTATGTCAGAAGTGAATAGCAATTCGGAAATGGTTGATCGCATTGTCAGTCGACGGGCACGGCTGTTGCCGGTTTTGGGACTGTTCCTCATCATCCAGCAATTTGCCCATTTCGCCAATGGCGAAGGCGACCGGCTGGTCGATGATTTCCGGATTGGCGCATGGGTGGTGATGATCCTGCTGATCCTGGCCTTGCTGACAACCGGAGGGGCGTGGTTTCGCTCTGCAAAGATGCGCGCCATGATCGACGACGAGAGCGCCCGGGCCAATCGCACCAAGGCGCTTTCAACTGGCTTTGTCTGTACCATACTGACGAGTATCATCTGCTACGTGATGCGAGGCGCCTGGGAGTTTTCGGTGGGTGAAGTGATCCATTTGATTGTAACGGCCGGCTTGGGATCGGCGGTATTTCGCTTCGGGCTGCTTGAGCGCCGCGACCTTGGCTGATCGGCTGGGAAATCACTTGCGTGACGCGCGTGAGGCAAAGGGTTTGACCCAGGCCCAGCTCGCCGAAGCCATCGGCGTGAGCCGCAAGACAGTGAATACAGTGGAAAATGGCGTCTTTGTGCCATCCACCTTGATCGCACTGAAGCTCGCCGCTGCACTGGCTATGCCGCTGGAGGAACTATTCTTCCTCGTCGAATAGATTGCCGGTCGAACCCGCTGGCGGGGCCAGCCCCAGATGCTGCCAGCCACGATCATTGAGGCAGCGGCCCCTTGCCGTGCGCGCCACCAGACCAAGCTGGATCAGGAACGGCTCGATCACTTCCTCGATAGTATCGCGCGGCTCGGAGAGGCCTGCGGCGAGCGTTTCGATGCCGACCGGCCCGCCCTTGTAGATATCAGCGATCATGGTGAGATAGCGCCGGTCCATGGCATCGAGCCCGAGCTTGTCGACCTCGAGCCGGGTCAGCGCATTGTCGGCAATCGCGCGCGTGACCACCCCGTCGCCCGCAACATGCGCAAAATCGCGCACTCGCCGCATCAGCCGCCCGGCGACGCGCGGCGTGCCCCGTGCCCGCCGCGCAATCTCGCGCGCGCCTTCGGGTTCGATCGCCATGCCGAGCAGATTCGCGCCCCGCGTCACCACGCTTTCAAGTTCCTCAACAGTGTAGAAATTGAGCCGCACCGGAATGCCGAA
>Ga0114974_10003926_pt1 | contig 11169 bp, 6 predicted proteins | sample S_130206_EF_Meta_FD_87318 | JGI IMG/M metagenome (GOLD analysis project Ga0114974, IMG submission 87318) | Freshwater microbial communities from Lake Simoncouche, Canada to study carbon cycling - S_130206_EF_MetaG | ecosystem: Environmental > Aquatic > Freshwater > Lake | place: Lake...
CGACGACCTTCCGCCGCCTGGCACGAATATCAGTTATCCCATTGCGGAGTTGGCGGGCACTGCCGTTGGATTTGGGCACCTGAATGTCCAGCAGGACGTCGACGGTGCTACGCGCGTCGAACCCTTGATCGTCCGTTACTATGATCGGCTATTCCCTTCGCTGTCGCTCATGCTCGCCGCAAAAACACTCAACCTTAACGTCGCCGATATTCAGCCGATACTGGGACAATCAGTCAAAATTGGAAAATTGCGCATCCGTACTGATTCCGAATTGCGCATGCATACATTTTTCTACGGCGATCGTGATGGCAAGCCGGCATTCCCTGTTGATTCATTCTTCGATGTCTACACTGGCAAGATTCCCGCCTCAAAATACCAAGACAAGATCGTTCTAATCGGCGCCACCGCCGCCGGGTTGGGGATTACATTCCCGACGCCTGTCGCGTCTCGCATGTCGCCCGTAGAAACACTGGCGCATTCGGTCTCGAGTATTTTGAAAGAGGATTTTTTCGTTCGCCCTTCATGGGCGCCTTGGGTTGAGTATCTGGTGTTTCTGCTTGTTGCGGTCTATCTGATTGCGGTCCTGCCAAGGATGAGGGCTGCTGTAGCCGCTATTTCTACCTCGGCCGCATTTATCGTTTTGTTGTGCGCGCATTTCGTATTGATGGCCACCCAGTTAATCTGGGTACAGTTGATGGTTCCAGTGGCGTTATTATTGATTGGTCATCTTGCTCTGACCACCAAGCGCTTCCTCGTTACCGAGAGCGGTAAGGCTAGGTCGGATGTTGATCTGGCGCAGAGCCATCGTATGCTTGGTCTTGGTTATCAGGGCCAGGGCCAGTTGGATACCGCGTTCGACTATTTTCGCAAACTGCCGCCAGATGATTCAGTACTCGATCTAATCTATAACCTCGCGCTGGATTTCGAGCGCAAGCGCCAGTTCAATAAAGCCGAGAACGCCTTCCGCTATATCGCAGAAAAAAACCCGAAGTTTAAAGATATCGCAGACCGAGTTGGCCGTGCCAAAGCGATGTCTGAAACCATTATTCTTGGCGGGGGCGGACACCCTGGCGGTGCCATGATGCTGTCAGGCGGCGGTGTTGAAAAGCCTATGCTCGGCCGTTATCAAGTAGAAAAAGAACTCGGCAAAGGTGCGATGGGTGTCGTTTATCTCGGCAAAGATCCGAAGATCGGCCGTGTTGTTGCCATCAAAACGATGGCACTCTCACAGGAATTCGAAGCAGACGAGTTGCAGGATGTCAAAGACCGCTTCTTTCGTGAGGCAGAGACCGCTGGGCGTTTGAATCACCCGAATATCGTGACCATCTTTGATGCTGGCGAAGAGCATGACCTTGCATTCATCGCCATGGAGTTTCTAAAAGGCAGGGATCTTGCGCCGTATATCAAGTCTGACAATTTGCTGCCGCAGTCCAAGGTGCTTAGCATCGTCGCACGTGTTGCTGAGGCACTATCCTATGCGCATGCAAACAACGTTGTGCATCGCGATATTAAGCCGGCCAATATCATGTGCGATCTTGAAAGTGATACGGTCAAGGTTACTGATTTTGGAATTGCCCGTATTACGGATTCATCAAAGACCAAAACCGGCATGGTTCTTGGAACTCCGAGTTATATGTCACCAGAGCAACTCGCCGGCAAAAAAATTGAGGGGCGCTCTGATTTGTTTTCACTCGGCGCTACCCTGTATCAACTGCTTAGTGGTCAGTTGCCTTTTCGCGGCGACTCGATGGCTCAATTAATGTTCAAGATCGCAAACGAGCCTCATGCCGATATTTTGAATTACATTCCGGATTTGGCGCCAGATTTGGTTGCAATCATTGATCGTTTGTTGGCGAAAAACCCGGATGACCGTTTTCAGACAGGCGAAGAATTAGCCCGTGCAATCAGAGCTTGCATGGCAGGGGGAGGCGATCCTGCCGCCCAGTCAGATATAGTCAATATTGGATTGTGACTCTTATGGCAGAAAATTTGACAACTTCACTTGAGTTCGCGACCGCCACTGATCCGGGCATGGTGCGTTCGCATAATGAAGACAGTATTGCAACCGAGGCGGAAATCGGCATGGCCGTACTTGCCGATGGTATGGGCGGCTACAACGCCGGCGAAGTGGCCAGCGGCATTGCCGTTGCAATGCTGACGGCGGAAATGAAGCAGGCCTTGCAATCGCATGAACCACATAGGCTAGCTGCGAGTGGTGGCGAGCCTATGGCTGCAGTTTTAGTCAGGGAGAATTCTGGCAAGGCAAACGCCGCGATTTATCAGACCGCCCAAAGTCAGCCGCAGTATGCCGGTATGGGCACTACGCTGGTTGTTGCACTTTTCTTTGATAATCAGGTTACCGTAGGTCATATCGGCGATTCAAGGCTTTATAGGCTGAGGAAACAGGAGCTATCGCAGGTAACTCGCGATCACTCCCTGTTGCAGGAGCAGATTGATAGTGGAATGCTCACCAAGGAGCAGGCACGTTATTCACAAAACAAAAATCTGGTGACGCGTGCCGTTGGAATTGACCCGAATGTAGAAACTGAAGTGCATACCTATGACGTAGAGAAGGGCGACCTCTATCTGTTGTGTTCCGATGGTCTGAGTGACATGGTGACAGATGAAGATATCCAGGAAACACTCGATGCAATGCGCGGAAATCTGCCCCTGGCAGCACAGCAATTAGTGCAATTGGCCAATGATTGCGGAGGGCGCGATAACATTTCGGTGATTCTGGTGAAGGTGCTCGACGATTTTGCGGCGCCAAGGGGCTGGTTGGCGAAGCTAACGGCGTGGTTTAGATAAGAAGGTTATAGGGAAATTGCCATGGCAAAGTTGATCATGAGTCTGGACAACGCGTTAATCCGCGAAGTACCGTTAGACAAAGAGCGGATCACGATCGGTCGCAAATCTCACAACGATATTCAGATCGATAACCTGGCCGTCAGCGGTGAGCATGCGCTAATTGTGACGATATTGAATGACTCATTCCTTGAGGATCTGGGTAGTACCAACGGAACACTGGTAAACGGAAATCCGATCAAGAAACATATACTACAAAGTAATGACGTTGTTGAGATCGGCAAATACAAGCTAAAGTATTTGAACGAAGCGGGCGCAGGTCAGGCGACCGTTCAGGATTTTGAAAAGACTATGGTGTTACGCGCGCCTTTGTCCAAAATTTCAGGCGCGGCAACCGCCGATAATTTTGGTGACACTCAGATCAATCCGGTCGGCGGCACAACGACTACTCAAAGCAGGCCTCAACCAACCGTAGTGGAAGTTACCAGACCTGCGGTTGGTAAACTGGCAGCCATCCAGATTCTGACAGGCACCTCCGCTGGCAAGGAGTTGGAATTAACAAAGAACCTTACTACCCTCGGCAAGCCGGGCGTCCAAATCGCAGTGATAACCCGGCGGCCCCACGGCTATTTTCTTACCCATGTGGAGGGGGTGAACTACCCCGTATTGAATGGGAAGCAATTAGACGCGCAGGCGCAGCAGTTGAACGATCATGACGTGATTGAACTCGCCGGCGTCAAAATGGAATTCTTTCTGAAGGTTACCTAGAGCCATCGATGGGGTTCACCCCAGGCATTGCAAGCCTACTGCTGGCAGGTTTTAAAAATGCTACGTAAGCAGCTACAATGAATTCATTGATCATGCAGTCACGTAGATGCACCATCGCTTTGATGAAATCTACATCACGGGTTTGATGGTGTCGATTTTGACAACCTTGCGTAAAACAGGCGGATATTGCAAGGCAAGACGGGACTCCAATTGAAAAAGCAATTCGTCAGAACGGGCATAGGCATCGCCTTGGTTGCCATTTTCATTTTGCACGCTGCAAAATGGATCGAGATACCGCTTCTGCGACGCCTTGAAGCGATTGTCTATGACACGCGTCTTGTCCTCACTATGCCCCGCACTATCGACCCGCGGATTGTCATAGTCGATATCGATGAGAAGAGCTTGGCAGAAAAGGAAAACGGTGGCGAAGGCCGTTGGCCATGGCCACGTGACAGGCTTGCACAAATCCTCGATCAATTGTTTGACCACTATCAAATAGCAATCTTGGGTCTGGACATCGTATTTGCCGAACGAGACGAGAGTTCTGGCCTACGTGTACTAGAGGACCTGGCGAAAAAAGAGCTACGCGATGTGAATGGTTTTCAAGCGACATTGCAGAAACTCCAGCCCCAGCTAGATTACGACGCGATATTTGCAGCCAAAATCAAGGACAGACCAGTCGTTCTTGGATATACATTTACGCGAGAGAAGGAAAAGGAGGGCGGGTCTAAAGGGCAGTTGCCATCCCCCGTGCTTCCACCAGGAACTTTTACCGGCAAAACGATTGCTTTTCCAGCCTACTCTTCATTCACTGCGAACCTGCCAGATTTACAGCGCGTCTCCGCGAATGGGGGGCATTTCACCCTAGATCCAGATCCCGATGGAATCCTGAGACGTATTCCCATGCTTACCGAATATGCGGGGGCATATTACGAGCCACTTTCGCTTGCGATAGTCCGCTTGTTGCTTGGCAACGTACAAGTGGTTCCTGGATATCCAAACGAAAAGTTTGGGAGCAAGAACTATCCTGGACTTGAATGGCTCGAGATTGGCCCTATCAAGGTGCCTGTTGATGAGGCTGCTGCAGCTTTGATCCCGTACCGCGGCAAAGGTGGACGTGAAGGCAAGAGTTTCAAATATTTTTCTGCGATTGATGTTATTCAGGGGCGGGTGGCGTTAACTGAGCTCAAAGGAAAGATCGTCCTAATTGGAACAACCGCACCCGGTTTGCTGGACTTGCGTGCAACACCGGTAGAGGCTGTGTACCCCGGGGTTGAGGTTCATGCCAACATGATCAGTGGGATGCTTGATCAGAATATTAAGCAAAAACCACCATATGTAATCGGCGCCGAATTTATTCTGCTGCTAATCGCCGGTTTGGGGATGGCGGTACTATTGCCCAGGCTCAATCCGCTAAAGTCTCTACTAGCCACCGTGGCAGTACTTTCCCTTATGCTCGCCGCAAATCTGGCCATTTTCCATGTTGGAAATCTGGTTTTGCCGCTTGCATCTGGTCTTGCGCTGGTTACTTTGTTATTCGCACTGAACATGTCTTACGGTTATTTTGTAGAAGCACGCGGGAAACGCCAAATTACGGGTTTATTCGGGCAATACATACCGCCAGAACTCGTGGATGAAATGGCAAAGAACCCGGACGGCTTCTCAATGGAGGGCGAGTCGCGCGAGATGACGGTGCTGTTTACCGATGTTCGAGGCTTTACAACGATATCTGAAGGACTTGATCCAAAACAATTGTCGCAACTCATGAATGAGTTTCTGACGCCGCTAACGGAAGTGATTTATAAGCATCGCGGAACGGTCGATAAATTTATGGGGGATTGCATCATGGCGTTCTGGGGCGCCCCGCTTGCAGATCCAAACCATGCACGAAATGCGATCATGGCAGGTCTCGAAATGCATGCCGCTTTGGCAAAACTAAAAACAGAGTTCGATGTACGAGGCTGGCCGGAAATTCGGATCGGCGTTGGACTTAATACAGGCCGCATGAGTGTAGGTAACATGGGGTCAAAACTCCGCACTGCGTATACTGTAATGGGAGACGCAGTAAATCTCGCTTCACGGTTGGAGGGTATTACAAAGGAATACGGCGCGAATATGATCGTTGGGGAGGCTACACGAGAGGCTGTACCGGACGTCATTTTCCGCGAACTTGACCGGGTTAGGGTAAAGGGGAAAGACGAGGCGGTCGCGATCTATGAGCCTATTGGATTGCAGGGAATGGTCACGAAACAGAGGCTCGAAGAAATCAGACTATATGCCCAATTTCTGCGGTTATATCGTGGACAGGATTGGGATCAAGCAGAACTACAACTATTAAATTTGAAAAATATGTCGCCCGACAACAAGCTCTATAACGAAACGTTTGTAGGACGTATCGCATTTCTGCGATTGAACCCACCGGGTAACGGGTGGGATGGCGCCTTCACATTTACAACGAAATAGCGATCGCCCGGATGAAACTCAAGATACTTGGTTGCAGTGGCGGCATCGGAGGAAAGCACCGTACTACGTCCATGCTGATCGATGACGACATCCTCATCGACGCAGGCACAGGGGTCGGAGATCTGAGTATTTCGGAGCTTGCGAAAATCGACCACGTATTTCTGACACACTCACATCTGGATCATGTCACATCAATACCATTTATCCTTGATACAGTCGGCTGGACTCGAGATGAAGCGCTGACGATTCATGCACTCCCACCGACGATAGAGGTGCTACAGCAGCATCTTTTTAACTGGAAACTATGGCCTGATTTCGCCCAGATTCCAGATCCGGAACACCCATATTTATGCTACAGCTCGATTGATATAGGTAAGACCGAAATTATTAGAGGCCGAAAAATCACACCGCTACCGGCAAATCATGTCGTGCCAGCGGTTGGGTTTCAAATTGATTCCGGTGATGCAAGCCTGGTGTACAGCGGCGACACAACAACAAATGATGCATTGTGGAATGCGGTGAATAAGATAGAGAACTTGCGTTATCTAATTATTGAAACAGCATTCTGTAATCGCGAGAAGGATCTGGCAATAGCATCCAAGCACCTGTGCCCAAGTTTGCTGGTTGCGGAGTTGGAGAAGTTGCAAAAACAAATCGAGATTTTTATAACTCACCTTAAGCCAGGTGAGGTGGAGGCGACCATGCGCGAAATTCTTGAATGTGCCGGTAGATGGAATCCCCGCATGCTGGAAGCCAACCTGATTTTCGAATTGTAATGCACGCAGGTTTATCCGAATTAAATAAGCCAGGTGCTGACTGAGGGACGAGCCACGATGAGTAGTGTATTGGAGGGCAAGCAGGTGGCGCACGACGGCCTCGCGGAGAAGTTGAATTTCTCTAAAAGCTTGCAAGCAGTCACCAATAAAATTCATGCCACGAATAATATCGACGAGATAATGCTCGAATTGAGTCAGGATCTCTGTGGCCTCTTTAATGCCGACCGGCTCACCCTTTACCTCGTTAGCGACGACAAGACCTCGATAATATCCAAGGTCAAGACCGGATTAAATTCGTTCAAGGATTTGAAGCTTCCGATTGCAGACCAGAGTATTGCCGGTTTCGTGGCGGCGCATAAAAAAATGATCAACATACGCGACGTATACGATGAGAAGGAGTTGAAATCGTATAGTCCGCATCTGAATTTCCTGAAGCAGGTAGATACCAAGACAGGCTACCGAACGAAGCAAATGCTGGTGGCGCCGGTAGTCGATGCGCAAAGCAAAGACCTCATCGGCGTTGTGCAGATTATCAACTCCAAAGCTGGCGAGCCCTTTCCGCCCCTGATGGAAGAAGGCGCATTGCATGTTTGCGAAACTTTAGCGATTGCATACAAGCAACGGTCAAAGCCGGCTCTCACGGTTAAGGGCAAGTATGACAGTCTCGTTACGAATGCCGTTATCTCGGCAGAAGAACTCGAACTCGCAACTCGTTCATCACGGCGCAAAAATCTCGACATCGAAACCGTTCTGATCGATGAATTTCAGGTTAAGGTTCAGGCGATCGGGGAGGCGCTCGCAGCTTATTTCGGGGTGCCGTACGAGCCTTACAGGGCTGATCGCATAAAGCCGCTTGATCTATTAAAAAATCTGAGCCGCGAATTTATCGAAACCAGTATGTGGGCACCAATCGATGAAGTCGTCGAAGGAATCGTCGTATTGACCACGGATCCGGAAAAAATCCGTGGCTCGAAGATTGTAAATAACGTTTACCCCAAAAGCAAAATCGCTTATCGGGTATGTTGTCAGCGTGAATTTATTGCAACCCTAGATGGGCTATTTGGCGCATCAGGTATATCCGGTGCCACGGCGCAAGTTGAAGACAACACGGACATTGGCGACCTGTTGTCTGGCATGGCCGACGAGCAGGCTGACGAGAGTCCGGAGGACGTTGCATCTGCCGCTTCAGACAATGAAGTAGTAAAGCTGGTCAACAAGATTATTGTCGATGCATACAAGCAGGGGGCATCAGATATTCATATTGAGCCATATCCGGGCAAGGGTAAAACAGAAGTCCGTTTTCGCAAAGACGGCTCCCTAATGCCGTACATTTCCGTGCCTGCAGCATACCGTAACGCCATTGCGGCACGCCTGAAGATTATGTGCGACCTGGATATTTCAGAGCGGCGAAAACCCCAGGATGGAAAGATCAAATTCAAGAAATTTGGCCCCCTCGATATTGAACTGCGGGTCGCCACTATTCCGTCCCAGGGGGGCGTCGAAGATATCGTCATGCGTATTCTTGCCGCAGGCGAGCCAATTCCCCTCGATAAATTAGGGCTTTCGAAATACAACCTTAAAATGTGTAAGGAAACCATCGAGAAACCCTATGGTTTGTTTTTTGTCTGTGGCCCAACAGGTTCTGGAAAAACGACCACCCTGCATTCTGTACTCGGCTATCTGAACACGCCCGAAACAAAAATATGGACGGCAGAAGACCCAGTGGAAATTACGCAACGGGGTCTTCGTCAGGTGCAGATGAATCCAAAGGCTGGTCTAACATTCGCCGTCGCCATGAAGGCGTTTTTGCGCGCAGATCCTGACATCATCATGGTTGGTGAGATGCGGGATAAAGAAACAGTCGGCACTGGTATTGAGGCATCGTTAACAGGCCATTTGGTCTTCGCGACACTGCACACCAATAGTGCTCCGGAGTCCATTATCCGCCTGCTCGACATGGGTATGGACCCCTTCAATTTTGCAGATGCGTTGCTGGGTATCCTTGCACAGAGGTTGGCTAAACGTCTCTGCGCAAAATGCAAGAAACCGCATGCGGCAACTCCAGATGAGCTAAACCTTTTTCTTGATGAGTATTCCACCGAACTGTTGAATACTGAAAGTTGGAAAAAAGATCCCGCGCGGGAGCGTCAAAAAGTACTTGAGGGTTGGATCAAGGAATTCGGCAATGAAAAAGGCGAAATCATTTTTCATGGCCCTGGCGGTTGTGATACCTGCGGCAACACTGGCTACAAGGGTCGTGTTGGTTTGCATGAACTATTGATTGGTACGGACCCGATTAAGAAAAATATTCAGGAGCACGCGCGTGTCGCGGAGATGTTCGCTACTGCTCTTGAGCACGGCATGCGCACCCTTAAACAGGACGGTATGGAAAAAGTTTTGATGGGAGTCACTGATATGGCACAGGTTCGTGCGGTTTGTATCAAATAAACGAAACCATATGAAAAATCAGAAGCCTTTGCAGGACACTGAGAGCATCCTCGCACGCCTCGATCAACTCAATGAGATCGGCGTTGCCCTCTCAAAAGAAACGGACACCAACCGCTTGCTTGAAGCCATTCTTGTGGCGGCACAAAAAATCACCAACGCAGATGGCGGCACACTCTATCGGATGACCGAAGAACGGACGCTCAAGTTCGAGATCATGCGTAACGATACGCTTGAAATCGCAATGGGTGGAACCACCGGCGTGGAGATACCGTTCTATCCGGTTCATTTGTTTGACAAGGACGCAGTACCGATAAAAAGCATGGTGGCGGCTTATGCTGTGCATCATGACCAATCGGTGAATATTGCCGATGCCTATACAGAGGAGGGTTTTGACTTTTCGGGTACCAAGAATTTCGACAAGAAAACCGGTTATCGCTCAAAGTCGTTTCTTACGGTGCCGATGAAGAATCACGAGAACGAAATCATCGGGGTTTTGCAGTTGCTCAATGCTAAGAACCCTGCGTCGGGCGTTGTAACGGCCTTCTCCAAGGAGGCTCAACAACTCGCTGAGTCCCTGGCTTCGCAGGCGGCGATTGCATTGACCAACCGTGCACTGATCAGTCATCTCGAAAATCTGTTTGAGTCGTTCATCAGCCTGATCAACGCTGCAATCGATGACAAGTCACCCTATACGGCCGGCCATTGTGCACGGGTGCCGCAGCTGACGATGTTGTTGGCTGAGGCGGTTGACGCCATCCGGGTGGGGCCGTTACGCGATTTCAGCATGAGCGAAAAAGACCGTTACGAGTTGAAAATTGCAGGTTTATTACATGACTGCGGCAAGGTCACTACGCCAGTTCATGTGGTCGACAAAGCGACGAAACTCGAAACTATTTTCGACCGTATCCACCTGCTGGATACGCGCTTTGAAGTTATCAAGCGAGACGCCGAGCTCCAGCTACTAAAGGTAGGTCAGAGCAGTGAGGCGCCTGTAAACGTCGCGGTTGAGTTGAGTCAACGCTTGGTTGAAATTGAGGCGGATCGCGCTTTTCTGCGTGTTTGCAACATCGGCGGAGAAATGATGAGCGATGCGGATCGGGAGCGTGTCGTTCAGATATCGACTAAGTACCGCTGGCAGGATGTGTCGGGAAAGATGGTTGATTTTTTATCGGTTGATGAGCTTGAAAATCTAACCATACGTGCCGGCACTCTCACCGCGGCAGAACGCGCGATTATTAACCACCACATTGATGTGACGATCCAGATGCTCGAATCGTTGCCATGGCCGAAACATCTTAAGAGGGTGCCGGAATACGCTGGCGGTCATCATGAGCGCATGGATGGCAAGGGCTATCCACGCGGACTGACCCGGGATCAAATGTCGTTGCAGGCTCGCTGCATGGGGATTGCGGATATTTTTGAGGCGCTGACAGCTAAAGATCGTCCCTACAAAAAAGGCAAGACGCTAACGGAATCGCTCACCATACTTGGAAAATTCAAGCTTGGCGGGCATATCGACCCCGACCTTTTCGACGTCTTCATGTGGGAGGAGGTTTACCTGAAATATGCAGAACAATTCATGGACCAGTCCCAGATCGATTCTGTTGATCTGGCGAAAATCCCGGGCTATGTTGCGCCGCCCCAATAAAACCCTTGCAAGCCTTCCTGAGAGTGGCTACTCGCCTGTTTTGCGCGTGATGTATACGATCATGCCTTCGGTAGCCAGTTCGACAAATTTCTCGCTATAACCCATATCCTGCAATTCCCAGCGGAAAGTGTTGCCTAGGCGGGCTTTCTTGTAGACGCCTAGCTTGTGTTACGTCTCATACGCGGCCGCGCGGTTATACCGGTCTTCCAAAATAGTGGTCAGACGCTTCTGGCAGATCCTAATCCCGCAGCCCGTGTCGAG
>Ga0114974_10003927_pt1 | contig 11169 bp, 8 predicted proteins | sample S_130206_EF_Meta_FD_87318 | JGI IMG/M metagenome (GOLD analysis project Ga0114974, IMG submission 87318) | Freshwater microbial communities from Lake Simoncouche, Canada to study carbon cycling - S_130206_EF_MetaG | ecosystem: Environmental > Aquatic > Freshwater > Lake | place: Lake...
AATTCAACAATTAAATACTTGGAATTTAAAATAATATGAAAAAAATAGATTTATTTTACGGATTTGTTATTGGTGTCATTGCATCAATTATTGGGAGTTATATCTTTATAGTAGCTTTTACACCTTATAGTTTTTTGGGTGGTTTACAAATTTTGAAATTTGAAGGTAAATTAGGAAAAATCATAACGCTTGGTGCTATTTTGAACTTGCTAATTTTCTTTGGATTATTGAAATACAATAAAGAATTAATGGCTCGTGGAGTAATTTTGGCGATGTTTATATTGACAATAATTACGTTATTTGTATAATTCCAATAATGGAAAGTTCACATTAATATTATGAAATACTACATTATAGCTGGAGAAGCTTCGGGCGATTTGCACGGTTCCAATTTGATGAAAGCGTTGTATAATGAAGATGCCAATGCCGAAATTCGTTTTTGGGGTGGTGATTTGATGCAAAATGTTGGCGGAACTTTAGTAAAGCATTACCGCGAATTATCATTTATGGGATTTATCGAAGTTGTTTTTAATTTGAAGACTATTTTGAATAATATAAAAATTTGTAAAAAGGACATTCTGCAATTTCAACCAGACGTGATAATTTTTATTGATTATCCAGGATTTAATATGCGAATTGCTAAATGGGCAAAACCATTAGGCATAAAAACGCACTACTACATTTCGCCTCAAATTTGGGCTTGGAAAGAAAGTCGCATTAAGGATATTAAGCGCGACGTCGATAAGATGTATGTGATATTGCCTTTTGAAAAAGAGTTCTATGAGAAGAAACATCATTTTCCTGTTGAATTTGTTGGGCATCCATTGATTGATGCTATTCAAAGCAAAACAGTTGTAGATGAAGCCGTTTTCAGAAAAGAGCACAATCTAGATGAAAAACCAATAATTGCCTTGTTGCCAGGAAGTAGAAAACAAGAAATTACGAAAATGTTATCAGTAATGCTAAGTGTTGTTGATGATTTTCCAAACTATCAATTTGTCATTGCTGGTGCGCCAAGTCAGGAATTTTCGTTTTATCAACCCTTCTTAAGTAATAAAAACGTTCACTTCATTTCTAATAAAACCTATGATTTATTGAGTATTTCCTATGCTGCTTTAGTAACTTCGGGTACTGCAACTTTAGAAACCGCACTTTTTAAAGTTCCCGAGGTCGTTTGCTACAAAGGAAGTTGGGCTTCGTACCAAATTGCGAAAAGGATTGTGACTTTAAAATACATCTCATTGGTTAATTTAATTATGGATAAAGAGGTTGTAACAGAATTAATTCAGGATAAGTGTACTTCTAAAAATATCAAAAAAGAACTCCAAAAATTATTAGAGCCAGAGTACAGAAAGCAAGTTTTGGACAATTACAATGATTTAGAACAACAGCTTGGTGGAGCAGGAGCAAGCGAAAAAACTGCAAAACTGATTGTACGAAATGCCCGATAAATTCGTTTTAATATTAAATGCCTAAATTTGCAAAAAATAATTCTTTTGAAAAAACTATTCTATCTACCCATAATCTTACTCTTTTTTGCCAGTTGTAAACCAACATCAATAATTATTACCTCAAAGTTTGAAGCTGAAAAACGAGGTCTTTATAAATCACCAGAAGGGACAATAACTATAAAAACCGAAAGGCAAGACCGAGCCACTTCAAAGGTAAAAGAACCTAAAAAAGAAGTAAAAGAAACCAAAAAAGATATTAAAAGTAGGTTAAGGGATGACAATAACAATGACGATTTTATAATTCCTACTGAAGACTCTACCTATTTAGTAGAACAATTGATAAATACGGCTTCTGATAATTTGGGTGCCAATTACAGGAGCGGAGGAACAACCCCAGAAGGATTTGATTGTTCGGGATTAATGTTTGCAACGTTTAGTAAATTTGATATAATTTTGCCGCGCTCCTCGAACGAAATGGCTAGATTAGGAACGGTGTTAAATCCCGAAGAAATTAAAAAAGGGGATTTAATTTTTTTCCGTACTAACGGAAGACACGTTATAAATCATGTTGGAATGGTAACGGAAGTTTTGCCCGACGAAATTAAATTTATTCATTCCGCTACTTCAAGTGGTGTAATAATTTCTTCAACAAAAGAACCCTATTATAAAAGAACATTTGCACAAGCGAACCGGATTTATTCTGCACTTTAATATTTAGAAAAAAAGGTGTACTTTAGGAGAATGAAAGCACTTCAATTTCCTTTAACGAGAATTACCCTTTGGTTTGTTTTTGGAATATTATTTTCTGCCTATTTTTCTATTAATCCGAAACTTATTTTTTTTCTTGTTGCGGGTTCCTTAACGGCAAGTTTATTGACTTTATATTTCTCAAATAAAGATTTCAAGCAGAAAGTTTATTTTGGAATTTCAACCTATATTTTGGCCTTTATAATAGGGATTACAACGCAAATTGTTCACACCGATTCCTTTCAAAAAGACAATTATATTCATCAGATAACAAATGATTCAGAAGTACATTTGGTTGAAGTTGTTTTGCGACAAAAACTGAAAAGTTCGGTATTAAACGATCGTTATATTGCTTTTGTAAAACGGATTGACAGCAAAGAAAGTTCCGGTAAAATTTTAGTGAATTTCCATAAAATAAAAGCCAACAACCAACTTCAAATAGGTGCTAATTTTCAAATTAAAGGAGCTGTTTTTAAGCATAAAAGCCCAATTAATCCTGATCAATTTGATTATGGTAAATACCTCACCAACAAATCTGTTTTGAGTCAAATGTATGCCGATTCCTATGAAATAAAAATAGGCAAAACCATTGATAAAGACATTTGGTATTACTCGGACTTCCTCAGAAATAATATCCTGAGCAACCTCCAAAAAAGTAAATTCTCAACGAATGAATTAAACGTTGTTGCAGCATTAATTTTGGGACAGCAACAAGATATTTCTCCAGATATTTTGCGTGATTATCAATTTGCTGGAGCAATTCATATTCTATCAGTATCAGGTTTACACGTTGGTTTTATTTTGTTGTTCATCACATTTTTGCTAAAGCCATTGCCAAAAAATAAATTAGGAAATACAATCCGATTGCTCACTATAATTAGTTCGCTTTGGGGATTTGCCATTTTAGCGGGACTTTCACCCTCAGTTGTGCGCTCGGTAACTATGTTTTCTTTCGTTGCATTTGGGATGTTTTTAAAGAGAAGTACCAATATTTACCATACTTTGATGGTTTCAATATTGTTGATTTTGCTTTTTGAACCCTCATTTTTGTTTGATGTAGGTTTTCAACTGAGTTATGTCGCACTTTTTTTCATCTTTTGGTTGCAACCCTTATTGGCCAGTTTGTGGGTTCCAAAAAATAAAGTTGCAAATTACTTTTGGGAAATTTTGACCGTTTCGTTTGCAGCTCAAATTGGTGCTTTCCCTTTAAGTATATACTATTTTCATCAATTTCCAGGATTGTTTTTTGTAACCAATGTAATAATTATTCCGTTTTTGAGTGTAATTATGGCTTTGGGTGTTTTTGTAATGGTTTTTGCAGCATTTGATTATGTTCCACAATTCCCAGCAAAAGTATTAGAATGGAGTATTTATTTACTGAATAAAATTATCAATTGGGTTGCTTCATTTGAACAATTTATTATTAAAGATATTTCGTTCAATTGGCAATTGCTTTTAACATTATATTTCTTGATAGTTATTGTAATTATTTGGTTTAAAAAGCCAAGTTTCAAGAAATTGTCATTTGTTTTTATAGCCTTACTATTTTTTCAAACGGCCTATTTTGCTACTCGTTGGAACAACCAACAACAAAGAGAATGGATTGTATTTAATGTAAAGAAAAGTACCTTAATCACAGAACGAATAGGCGAAGGGGTAACTGCTTTTTGCAATGATAGTATTCAAAAAGAAGTCGAAAATAACCCCACACTAAAATCGTATTTGGTTGCTAATTTCAGTGCAATCACAGCGTCAAAGAAACTCCAAAACCTATACTTTTTTAAAGGTAAAAAAATTTTGATTATAGACAGTTTGGGTGTTTATCAAAAAGAAATTAAACCCGATATTATTTTGCTTGTACAATCTCCAAAACTGAATTTAGAACGCTTGTTTCAAACTTTTAAACCTGAAATTATTGTAGCAGATGCGTCTAATTATAAAACATATATCAAGTCTTGGAAAGCAACTTGTAGAAAAGAAAAAATCCCTTTTCACGCAACTGGCGAAAAGGGATTCTTTAGATTGAAATAAAGGTTTATTTCTTTTTGATAATTCCGTTGGCAACGTTCAACCAATTTTCTGGTCCACCTGCAAGATATCCTGTACTACCTAATTTATCGAAATTAGTTTTTCCATCAACTTTGGTAGCGTTAACAAACCAAACAGTTGGATATCCTTGAACACCAAAAAACTGTTGTAATTCGTTGTTTTGTGCTGCTAATTCAGGAGCAATAGGAGTTCTTCTTGGAAAATCAACTTCAACAAGAACCACATTATTTTTTGCCCAAGTTACAAATTCTGGTTTTTTAAAAACTTCTGTTTGCAAACGAATACACCATCCACACCAGTCACTTCCTGTAAAAAAAAGTAGTAACGGTTTTTTAGTTTTTTTTGAAATTTCCATTGCTTTGTCAAGGTTGTTGTTCCAAACCAATTCTTGTGCTTCAACAGCGTAAGAACCAACAACTAGCAATAAAGTAATAAGTATCTTTTTCATGTTTTCTAATTTTTATATTGATATTCAAAAATAATGCCGAAATATCGGAAATTTATTTGACTTCTTGCATTAATTTTTTCACTAATGGTGAAATAATAATTAAAATTAAACCTGCAATTAAGGCATAAATTGCCAATTGTTTATAACCTTCGGCATAAACAATTAGTTTCTCAGAATTAGATGCGTTTTCTGATGCACTTGCTATATTGGCACCTAACAATCCTGCAAAATATTGACCATAAGAACTAGCTAAATACCAAATTCCCATCATTACTGCTTGGGTTTTTTGTGGCGATAATCTAGACATTGCACTTAAACCTATTGGCGACAAACACAATTCTCCAAATGTGATTATAAACCAACCAAATGTAAATAAATTAAGTGAAGTCTTTCCGCTTGTATCAGCGAAAAATTTGGTGTAATAAAAAATCCAAAATCCACCAGCCAAAAACAAAAAGCCAAGGCCAAATTTCACAACAGTGTTTGGTTCTATTTTTCTTTTATTCATAGAAATCCATAATAACCCTATCAATGTAGCAAAAATAATTACGAATAATGAATTGGCCGAATTATTGACTCCGTTTGGACTAACTTGAATACCTAATAAAGTATTATCCAAATTATTAACGGCAAACAAACTTAATGAACCTCCGCTTTGTTCAAAGAAAGCCCAAAAGAAAATAGAAAAAACAATCAATACTAAGGCAGCAACTATTTTTTTATTCTCGGAAGCAGAAAAACTTCTCATTTCATAAAACAAATAGAGTATTGATGATGGTCCAATTATCATCATAAAATAATCCGTATAAACAGTATTGGCAACCATAATAATTATAGCTGGAATTATTGCTAGTGAACCAATATAAGTTGCAATTTCAATAATTCTCCTTTTAGGTTTTTCTAGATGCAGTAATGGAGATAGTCCTATTTCACCCATACTCTTTTGAGTTTGAGTAAATGTAAGTAAGCTAACAATCATTACTATGGCTGCAAATCCAAAAGCAAAATTCCATCTCAATTGTTCAGGAACAAATCCGCTCCATAATGAACCTTCAGCAACAGCAATACATATATATCCCCCTATTAAAGCTCCTAAATTTACTCCTGCGTAGAACAAGGAAAATCCAGCATCTTGTCTTACATCGTTTTCTTTGTATAATTGACCTACCATAGAAGAAATGTTAGGCTTAAAAAAACCAGTTCCAATTATGGTAAAACTTATTCCTAAGAAAAAAAAGTGTTTTGGATCTAAAGAAAGAATAATGCTCCCCACAATCATCAGTAAACCACCCCAAAAAAGTGATTTTCTAAGTCCGAGAATTTTATCAGCAAATAAACCCCCAATAAAAGGAAATGCATAAACAAATGCCTGAGTAGCTCCATATTGAAGATTTGTTGTTTTTTCGTCCATCATTAACTGATTGACCATGAAAACTGCCAACATTCCGCGCATTCCATAGAAACTAAAACGCTCCCACATTTCACTGAAAAATAAATACCAAAGTTGTTTTGGGTATTTCCCTTTGAAATTTTGTATTTGTTCTAATGTAATTTCTTTTTCCATTTCTATTTTGTATTAAAAAAACAAACCTACAAAAATACTTGTAGGTTTGAAAGGTAAAAATATTTTAAAATGATTATCGAACGCCGTGCATCATTTTTTTCAAAACGGGTGTTAATGCAAATAATGTGATAGATGCAATTCCAGTTAACACAACAAAAACCATGAAGAATTCGAATAAATTATGAATTTCAAATCCTGCAAAAACTGGGTTTGTAGCACTAATTTGATTATCCGCTAATACTTTTAATTGGTCAGCTGTTGGCACTATTGTTTTATTCAAAACACCTTGTAAATCAATACCTAATTCTGTCGCTTTTACAAATTTCTCGCCTGTTGCTGGTAAAATAGAACCTAATGTTCCTGCTAATGCATAACCTGCAGCATTTGATAAAAAGAAAACGCCAAATAATAATGAAGCAAAACGTTTTGGAGATAATTTACCTACTAATGACAATCCGATTGGTGATAAACACAATTCAGCAAAAGTTTGAATTAAGTACAATAATATTAACCATTTAATTCCTAAAAGCCCACTGTTTCCAAGGTCTTTCACATTATATGCAATAATGAAATAACTCAAAGCAATTAATCCCAAGCCAATAGATTGTTTAACTGGAGAAATTGGTTCTCTTCCGCTTGCTCTTAATTTATCCCATAAAATACTGAAAGGTAAAGCAAATGCAAATACGAAAACACCATTAAATACTTGAATCATAGAAGCTGGCATTTTCCATCCAAACATAAAAGTTCTGTCGGTTTGGTTGTCAGCGATAAAAGTCAATGAAGAACCCGCTTGTTCAAATGCTGCCCAGAAAAATATGATAAAAAAGGCCACAATATAGATTACTAGAATTCTGTCTCTTTCAATTTTCGTCAACGAACTATCAGAAATAATTAATCCCGCAAGTGTAATTCCACTCGCATAAATTATTGGATAAATTATTGTTTTAATAAAGTTGTCTCCATCTAATAAATATTGGAAAGCGATAAATAATCCAATAAATGCAACTACTGCCAAAACTAAAGATTTAGTAGAAAAAACAGCTTTTTGAGCTTCACCTTCTTCAAAATCAGAAGCGTCATTTCCTGAAGGTAATCCTCCAAGTGGTTTTCCTTCTGGTGTAACAACATATTTATTTTTTAAAACATAAAATACTAAAGTCCCAAGAAGCATTGCTATTGAAGCAGCAAGAAATCCCCATTTGAAAGCATGAACATCTCTAACTCCGCCACCATCAACAACATCTCCAACTAATGGGCAAATTGTTTGTCCTAAGAAAGCACCTAAATTGATTCCCATGTAAAAAATGGTAAAAGCAGTATCTAGTTTGCTTTTTTCTTGTTTTGGGTACAAACTTCCCACCATACTTGAAATGTTTGGTTTGAAAAATCCATTTCCAAAAATGATAATTCCAAGTGCTGACCACATTAACGTAGTCGCTAAACTTATATTAGATCCAAAAATGCTAGCACTAGTAAACAATAAAAATTGTCCTGCAGCCATCATTAAACCTCCCAATAAAATACAATTTCTATTTCCGAAAAAACGATCAGAAATAAATCCACCCAACATTGGTGTTAAATAACAAAGTCCTAAAAATCCACCATAGATAATTGAAGCGTCAGCCTCTTTCATCATTAATGAATTGATTAAGAACAATGTAAGAATTGCTCGCATTCCGTAGAAATTGAAACGTTCCCACATTTCTGTTCCAAATAATACCCAAAGTCCCTTTGGATGTGCTGCTTTTACTGCTGTTTCATTCATTTTTTTAGTAATTAGTTAATTTAGATTTGGTTTTGTTTTTTTGGTTATTTTGTCATTTCAAATACTACGAAGGGAGTGGCTTATAAATTATTCAATATGAAATTTGTCATTTTAGTATACAATTGAATTCTAGTTTTACCGCCATATATACCGTGATTATTGTCTGGGTAAATTTGTGAATCAAACTGTTTGTTAGACTGAATTAGTGCTTCCATCATTTGCATTGAATTCTGAACATGAACATTATCATCTCCAGAACCGTGAATTAAAAGAAATTTTCCCTTCAATTTATCAACATGATTTATAGGTGAATTTTCGTCGTATCCATTTGCATTCTCTTGCGGTGTTTGCATGTATCTTTCAGTATAAATGCTATCATAAAATCTCCAATTGGTAACGGGAGCAACAGCAATAGCCATTTTGAAAACATCATTTCCTTTCATAATACAATTGGAAGCCATAAATCCTCCAAACGACCAGCCAAATATACCGATTCTAGTTTTATCAACAAAAGGATAATTTCCGATAACTTTTGCAGCATCAATTTGGTCTTCAACTTCGTATTTTCCCAATTCTTTTTGAGTTACTTTTTTGAAATCAGCACCTTTGAAACCCGTTCCACGTCCATCAACACAAGCCACAATATACCCTTGTTGTGTTAACATCATGAACCAATAATCATCTGTTCCGTTCCAATCGTTATTAACTTGTTGTGATCCAGGACCTGAATATTGGTACATGAAAACAGGATATTTTTTTGTAGCATCAAAATCCTTAGGTTTCATAATCCAAGCATTCAATTCATTTCCTTTTTCTGTTTTAAGAACAAAAAATTCTTTTGTAGGTAAATTATATCCTTTTAATTTATCTGATAATGCAGCATTATTTACAATTTCTTGAACTTGCTTTCCGCTTTTAGCTTCGTTTAAAGTGTATGTTGTAGGCTGGCTTGCACTTGAAAACGAATTGATAAAGTATTGAAAATTTGGACTAAACGTAGCCGAATTTGTCCCTGTATTTTGAGACAATCGAACTTTGTTTTTTCCATTCAAACCAATGCGATAAATGTCTCTGTTGATAGAACCATTTTCTACGGATTGATAAAAAACAGTTTGATTTTTTTCGTCAAAACCATAGTAATTTGTCACTTCCCATTTGCCTTTTGTAACTTGGTTTTTCAATTTCCCCGTTTTGTCATAAACATAGATATGATTGAAACCGTCTTTTTCGCTAGTCCAAATAAAACTATTGTCTTTTAAAAAGGTCAAATTATCTGTAACATCAACATATGCTTTGTCTTTTTCGTTCAATACCACTTTTGAAGATCCAGTATTTCCATCGATAAATAACAAATCTAAATTATCTTGATGACGATTTAGTACTTGTGCCGATACTACATTGGCATCATTAGTCCATTTCATTCGTGCAATATAAAAATCGGAATAATTGCCTAAAGCAATGTCTTTTGTTGCATTTGCTACAGCATCATATATATGTAGAGAAACTTCTGAATTTTTTTCACCCGCTTTTGGATATTTAAATGTTTCAACGGTTGGATATAAATCTTTGTGAAACATCGACATCGAGAATTCAGGAACCTGACTTTCGTCAAAACGAATGTAGGCTAATTTTTTACTGTCGCTACTCCAATCGAATGCTTTTACAAATGCAAATTCTTCTTCGTAAACCCAATCCGTAATTCCGTTTATGATTGCTTTTTTCTTTCCATCCGTTGTGATTTGTTTGGTGGTTTTTGCGCCAATATTGTAAATGAAAAGATTGTTGTCTTTTGCATAAGCAATTTGAGTTCCATCGGGAGAGAAGGTTGGCTCTTGAATTTTATAATCAAATAAAGGCGATAATTTTTTTGAAACAATATCATATAAAAAATAGTTTGCCACAAACGAATGACGGAAAATCTGGTCTGAATTATTGGCGACTAAAATCGTTTTTTCATCCTTACTGAATGTATAGCTATCGATTCCTTCAAGGGTTTTGAAATCTTTCGAATCGATTAATGTGGCTACTTTTTTCAATGTTGTAAAATCGTATAAATCAATTTGATTACTTCTTGAAGTTCTATCAAAATTCAATACTGTATATTGATTTGTATTTTGCAAAGCCTGCAAATCATCCATTCCTTTGGCTCTAAAAGCACCTGTGTAAATGGCTTCGACACTAATTTTTTGTTGTCCGATTGCTGTAAATGAAGCCAATAAGAACAATAAAACAACTTTATTTATATATTTCATATTTGATGTATTTGAAAAAACATTCAATTTTAGTGAAAATTTATCAAATGAGCACGTTTTTTTGTGTTAAATGCAATTTCATTTTATAAAGTTATTTAAATTAGAATTCACTAAACCTTATATTTGCATCAAATTATAATTCAAAAAAATGAACAACCCTATTGCTGGATTTTCGAAATTGTCGAAAGAAGACAAAATTAACTGGATTGCTACTTCTTATTTTTCGGATGCTTCTGAAGCCATTTCCATAATAAAAAAGTATTGGAATACCGATTCAAAAATCCAACAATTGCATGACGAATTTATAGAAAATACGATTTCAAATTTCTATTTGCCTCTTGGCGTTGCGCCCAATTTTCTTATTAATGGAGTTTACAAAACGATTCCAATGGTAATTGAGGAGAGTTCGGTGGTTGCTGCTGCGGCAAAATCCGCAAAATATTGGTCTACTCGAGGTGGATTTAAAGCGACTGTTTTGAATACTGAAAAAATTGGTCAGGTTCATTTTATATATAAAGGAGAGGTTTCTAAATTGGAACATTTTTTTAATGAAATCAAAAATAAATTTTTTGTTGCCACTGAAAGCATCACAAAAAATATGCAAAAAAGAGGGGGTGGAATTTTAGACATCGAACTTCGTAACAAAACAAATTTGATTGAAAATTATTTCCAATTGCATGTGGCTTTTGAAACAAAAGATTCCATGGGCGCCAATTTTATCAATTCGTGTTTGGAACAAATTGCGAAAACTTTAAAAGACGAAGCAATACAATTCCATGATTTTTCTGAAGCTGAAAAAGACATTCAAGTTATAATGAGTATTTTGTCTAATTATGTTCCAAATTGTGTTGTTCGTGCAGAAGTTTCTTGTAAAGTAGAAGAATTAGCTG
>Ga0114974_10003928_pt1 | contig 11167 bp, 24 predicted proteins | sample S_130206_EF_Meta_FD_87318 | JGI IMG/M metagenome (GOLD analysis project Ga0114974, IMG submission 87318) | Freshwater microbial communities from Lake Simoncouche, Canada to study carbon cycling - S_130206_EF_MetaG | ecosystem: Environmental > Aquatic > Freshwater > Lake | place: Lake...
AAAAATTGTTTTATAATTTGTTTTAACTTCTTATTCATTATTAATTGTTATATCATTATCAAATTTTATATTCTCTTGATAGTTGTTTAATGCACCTACATAAGCTGCAACATCTAATAAGTTATCTTGTTTATGAGAATGACTTTCTCTAGCTAACTTTAATGCAATTTGAAAATTATAAATATCAAGTGTTGTAATTTCTTTATTAGAAAGTACTGATGCAATTATAGCAGCTTTTTTATTACATAAACTAAACGGACCATACTCTCGTTCTTTTTCTTCTGATCGTTTGTTTACTATCTCATTTGCTTTTTCTAATATATTCATTTGTTAGTTCTTTAAATTTACACAAAGATACAACTATTATTAGTAATACAACACCTAATAATGTACCTAATATTAATCTTGTTAATTCAATTGTAATTCCAATAATTGCTTTCATAGTTTAGTTTTAATTATTTCATCTAATTGATTCCAAATATCTTTACCATTATCACCCCAATATAAATCGCATTTATTATTTTGTAATGGTAGACCTATAAAATAACTTTGGTATATATCTGGTTTTGCATTGTATCTGTAACAGTTATTTTTAAAAGGGCAAGTAATATTATCTACTTGTCCTTTGCACATTGTTATATCTGGCATTTGTTTTAGTTTTAAAATATCCCTGCCCCTATCGGGATAACCCACTAACGATTATTAATTTAATTAGCAGGGATAGTATGTTTAAATATTTTGTAGGTATGCTGTTATTAAAAAAGCTACTACTAAAATTATTACTGCTTCTGTTTTGTATTGTCTTTGTTTCATATAATTTATCTATTTAGAATAATACCCATATACACATCTTGTACCACCTCTTGAGCAATCGTATGTATCATTAATAATGCCATTAATAACTGCTACCCAATGTTTGCTAACTGCGCAAATAATAATACCTTTTGGTAATTCATCCGCTTTTAAATGTACCTTACATCCACTACCAATTAACATTGTTGGTGTCCAATTAAATCCTAGTGAATGCATGTACTTTTTAAACCAATCACGTTTGGTACTAATACCGTGTGCTGCAGTTTTTTTACCTGCTTTACTTCCTTCTCTTTTACCTTTGCGTTGTGTAGCATTGCCATTAGCAAGTACTTCATAAACTTCTTGATAAGGTTTACCTGTTGCTATACAAATTGCTCTGCATACACAATCACCGGTTGTTCCTTTGTAGCCGGATTGAGAACGTCCGCCGTCGTTGTAGATAAATTTTTCCATAGTTTGTTTGTTTTTGGTTTTTAAATTTGTGCGTTGGTCAGTCGCACCCCTGATGGGGGTTAGTTATTTAATTTAAATTTAGATTCAACTCCAAAGAATTGTGAATAAACAGATATTGAAACTATTTTGCCTGTTGTATAATTATACAAAGCATCAATAACTTCTCCATCATAATCACCTTTAGTACAAGTCATTATTAAACAATTAATGTTTGGATATTCTGTTTTGTCAGGATGTGGGCAATCTAAATAATCTTGAAAATTGTTTTGATTTGCTGTTGTAATAAGATTTTGAATGTTCATAATTTTTAGTTTTTTGGTTTTTGTATACACAAATATACAACTTATATACATACAAACATCACAACATAGAACTTTTTTCTTAAAGAAACGTTAAATTAATGAATAACGCCCTGTGCCTCTTTTTAAATTAAAATTGTTCCAAGCAAGTGCTAATGCCATTACACAGTCGTCATGAAAACCGCTTGGTGCAGAATACTTAACACCGTTTGCAGTAAACTCATATTCAAAGATTTGTAACTCGTCAACTATAACCCCTTCTGGAAAACCAATCCTGCCCTGTTGTATTGCATTAGATAAGCCTTCCATAAGTTGCTGTTTACTGGAACTTGTAAACTTTAGACCTTCTATATTAATACCATCCCTTTTTAAATCTTCTAGTATAGGATCGCCTACACCGGTGCTATCTATTAAAATAGGACACGTAGGCAACCTTTTTATATTTTCTCTGGTGTTATACCAATCCATTTGGTAGCGGTCAAAATAAGCAACATTACCGCTGTTATCCAATCCTATTATTACTGTATGATCGTAAGACTTTGCTAAATCTATCCCAAAACTAACTATAGGTTTGGAACTAATTGGCCTAATACAATTTTGTATAAACTTATTACCAAATGGGTTTGCACTGTTCTCACTAGGGTTTGCCATGTATTCCTGTTCAAATACAACCTCTGGCAATTGCATACGGGCCTCATCTATTTCCCCTTTATTAATAAATGGATTGTCATAACTACTAAATTTAAAGGAAGCCCAATCATTTTCTCCTTGCTTCATGAACAAACTATAAAAATAGTTTTTACCACGTGGCGTTGATAAAAAGATTGCTTTGCCTTTATAATCTGTTAGGGTCGGTCTTATACTATTTTGCCATCCTGCTTCTAGATCAGGTATATAAGATGCCTCGTCTATTATAACTAAATGAAATTTACGACCTCTTAAATTGTCTAATCGTTCTCCTGTAAAAAATTCTATTTGTCCACCGTTTGGAAAGTCTATTTTTAAATCCGATTTGTTTTTAGGCAATTCTAAAGACTCTGTTAGTTTGCCAAAGAAAACTTTAGCTAATCCGTATGTAGGTGTAATATAAGCAACCGAGTAACCTTTTACTGCATATGTAACAGAAAGTATTTGTGACAACTCTGATTTACCAAACCTACGACCACACATAACAACTCGAAAACGTTTATCACATTCTAATATCTTTTGTTGGTTAGGGTGGGGATTTGGTAGGAATATTTGCATTAAAGAATTGTTTTACCATCTACAAAGATAACCTCAATTTTATTATCTGATTTAATATCCATTTGCTCTTTTGGTTTACCATATACTCTAGTTAATAAAGTTTCTATTGAGTATAGACTTCCTTTATTCATTGAGTTTATAATAGCTTTAGATATAGTTCTTTCCAATGCTGTTGCTAATGTATCATCCTGAATAGACTTTAATTGCTCTTCAGTCATTGCCATTAAATTTTGCATGGTATCATTAATCTCAGATAATTTATAACCATGATCTACTAATAAACTTACCATCTTTTTAGGTCTGCCATTAGGATTACCAGAAACACCTTTTTGCCATTGCGCTTCTTTATAAGGAAATTGTGACATATTATTTATCTATTTTTGATTTAAAATGCTCTCATAGTTTTTCCATTTTAGAAATATAATAAGTCATAAATTCTTTAAAACCTTCTGTGTCTTGTTGGTAATTTATATATAAAATACCTCTTAATCTTTGGGATGGTGTTTTATTAGATTCTAAATCTGTTTTAATACTATCAATATTATCTAATTCATCTTGTTGAAAGGACTCCTCTTTTATTGCTATATAACAAAATCTTTGGTTAAGTTGAAATACTTGTGCTGCATCACTAGGTGACATTTCTTGTGTACCAAATGTTACTTTAATAGTTTTATCTTTTCTTGATGTTAGATTTTCTATTTGTGCAGGTAGTATTATCATCCTAGTTTTTGTTTATGTATATCTTTTAAAAATTCTATATATTGTTTCTTGTCTCCGTATTGTAAATGATGTTCTCTACATAATGCCATAAGGTTTTCTATTGTATCTACTTTTTTTGTTCCACCCATTCCCCTTGCTTCTATGTGATGAATGTCAACTGCTCTTTGACCACAAACCTCACAAGGAATAAAATCCTCCCCGGTGTAACCAAAATGGTTTAAATATACTTTAGTATAATTTTTTATTTTTTATCTATTTGTTTTAACTTATTTATTGCCCATTCAACACCGGAAGTGCCACCCCACGCATCCCACATTAAACCGCCACAACCTTCTGAATATGGAACATCTTTATTTTGTTGCTGCCTTTTAAATGATGCCATCCTAGCAATAGTATCCCTAGAAATATTTTCTTTCTTTGCTAATTGATTTGCCCTTGCTTTACCAACTGCAGTTCCACAATCACCCCATCCATTTTCTTCTGCCCATTTTAATGCTCTCTTTGCATTGTTACTTGCCGATTCCGGATAGTCATTATAAGTTTCTTCAAACTGAAATTTTATCCCCCTTGCTTTTGGTAATAAATTTACTTGTGTAATTACATCAGGATTATTATCTGTATGTATTTCAATACCAAGTGAATCTATTTTTTTAACCTTCTCTCTATTTGAACCTGTGGCATAAACTCTATCACTAGGTATATGTAATTGACTAGCTACATTAAGCATATCTGATTTATCATTTCTAGCTGAAATTATATAAACTATATTCCCTACTTGATAATCTCTTAATGCTTTTTCTTTACCTGCATCTGTACTTAATACACCATCGTAGTCATAACTAACCTTTTTACCTGCCATCTTACCACTTGCTAATATAGCTGCCCATACTTCAGCAGCCTTTTCTTGTGTGTCATAAATACAACTTCCTGTACCTATTCTATATTTACCGTTTGAACATTTATATACTGGCATTGCCTATTAATTTATTATAAATAGCAAATCTCTTATTGTTTATGGCCTCAAAATTAAATTCACTTTCACAGAACTCATATAATTTTTGTCCATATTCTATTCTTGCTGATTCCTCAAAAGTTAATAATTTAATCCATTTATACCAATCAGTTTGTTTATTTACATAGCAAACAGGCATATTTTTATATGGATGAACATTACTAACTATAGCAGGGTTTTTCTTTGCAGCAGTTTCTAATACCTTTAAATTTGATTTCATTGATCCAAACTTATTTTCAACTAAAGGAATTAAACTTATATCGGAATCCGCATAAGCACCCATATACTTTGTAATCTCTGCATAGTCATAAATGGTAGGGTTTAATTTTAATCCATTAGTAAATACACCTATCATTCTATCCCAAAGATGCTTTTCTCCTAAATTGTAACCTGCAATAACTGTACGAACAGGGAAGTTTATTTTTTTTATAGGTTGCCGTAATATATCTAAATCAACGGTATGTGTTCCAGAACCGGACCAAAATAACCTAACTAAGTCCGATTCAATTTTATTATTTTGAAATTGTTCTTTTCCATAAGGTAATGCGTTAGGCAGTATTTCTACATTATGATTGTATAATGCTATTTCATCTGCTAATCTTTCATGTGTGCAAGTACAAAGATCTGCTATTTTAATAAAATCTATTATTCTTTTTGTTACATCACTATCTCTATACCTTGCATATAAAATATGCGAAGGTGGTAAAATCCAATAATCATCATTATCAACTACCAATTTAAAATTATATTTATTACGCATATCTTCAAGCATACTTATTTCAGTATGTGCTAAGAATCTATTAAATATTACTATGTCATAATTATTATCAAATACTGCTTCGTTTATTGTATCTGTAATCATGCAATAGTCTTTCCGCATATTAACCAATGGCATCATTATTCTATGATAACCAACACCGCTAAACTTACTTGTAATTGCTAAAATTCTCATAATGAAATATAATATGATTTAGTACCGTTCGAATAATCAGATACATTTTTATTATGTAAATTCCAAGTCTTTTTTACTAAATCCATTTTATTATATCCATAAACATCTGTTCCATTTTGTTCTATATGTGTAGCTTTAGTAGATGGAATATATTTAGTATGAAATCCTGCCGCTCTAGTTCTAGTACAATAATCTAAATCTATTGCACCGTATGGATCTAACTCCTCATTAAATGCACCTACTTTTAATATTACTTCCTTTCTTATAGTAAAGTTACCAATTAAATCTAACGAATCCCCATTAAAGCCATTTAAAGGAATTGAGCATATGCCTATTGTTTTATCTTGCATAAAATTATTTCTTATTTGTAACCAATTATCCGGTTCAGTTATATCATTGCCCATTATAGTAACAAAATCTATATTGTTAAAATTAATAAGTCTTAATCCTTTATTAATTGCATTAGCTATTCCCTCCTCATTTATTAAAAATTTAATGTAATTTATATTTTTCCCTACTCTTTCTATATTATTAAAAAGTGTTTCTATATTTCGATTTTCGTAATTTAAATAAATTATTGCGTTCATCTTGGTTTATTTTCTCCTAATTTTCTTGCAGGTACCCCTGCGTATTTTGAATATGGCTCTGATTCCCCTTTAAAAAATGCACTTGCACCAATCATACAACCTACTTTAATTTTACTAAATTGATGCAATACTGCGTTTAATCCAATGTTAGACTTCTCTCCTATTATAGAATGACCACCAATTTTAGAACCACAACTAATTGTAACATTATTATTTATAGTGCAATCGTGTCCTATGTGTGCGTGTTTCATAATAAAACAATTGTCACCTATATAAGTAGTTTGTTCTGTACCTGCATCAATTGTAACTAATCCTGTAATTATATTGTTATTCCCAATTATAACTTTACCCTTTGGCTTATCCCAAAATCCCTTATGCTCTGCTATATCACCTATAATACAATAAGCACCTATATAATTATTATCACCTAATATAACATTATCACCTATGATTGCAGTTGGATGAATGTAATTAGCCATTTTTTTTCTTTTTAGTTTTTTTAATTATAACTTGTTCCGGTTCAATTACTTCAACAATTTTGTTTTCTATCGGTAAACTTTCATAGTATTTATATAACCTTAATAACATTTGCATCCTACAATCCCCACACCAAATGGTAAGTATAAAAGTAGGATTAAGATATAATCTATAAATATGCTCATACATTTTAAGTACAGGCAAATCTAAGTTTCTTACATATCCACTTAACGCAGTTTCATAATTATTATAGTGTTCCTTTAAAAATTTCCTATATTCTAGTTCCATATTTTATACATTAAGGTTTCAATAATTGCACCTAGATAACCTGATATAAACAATACACTTGCAATATCCAAAACTAATTTAGGTGAGAAATATAATACAATCCCAACCCACGCAGCCAAACAACTTCCGCAACTGAAAGGCTTGAAGTTGAGTTTCCATTTACGGTGTAAGTTGTGTATAGAATTAAAAAATAATGATGCACAGACACTTGTTATAATTATTTGAATCATTTCCGAATATGTTTTTTTAGTTCGTTTTTAGTTTGTTTTAAAGTTCTTATAATTGACATATATGGTATTCCGGTTTGCCTACTTAATTCTTTTGCATTTTTATTAAAGTTAAAAGTATATAGATTTAAGATTTCTTTTTGGTACCAATGTAGTTTTTCTATCCCTTGTTCCATAATATCAATTACGCTTTCTTGTTTATTATCCGGCATATCCCTTTCTACATATTCAGAAAAATTTCTATACTTTTTCCAAAATCCACTTCTGCCTGATTTAATCATGTTCAACATTGTTCTTACAATATAAAATCTTATTTCACCCCTTTCATATAAACCAAATAACTTGGAATCCTCCATTTCTAATAAAACTATAAACACTTCAACCTTTAAATCATATTGCAATTCCTCCGGTTGCATTTTAGCAAATGCTTGATTTACCTCTTCATTTAACCAAAATTGCTCTATAATTTTATTTTTGTCCATTCGACTAAAGCAGGTTTATTTTCTACTTCAGTACAAATATATACAATCCCACCACATTTATGTATATCTTCCAACCTTTCTTTTTGTTCCTTACTTAATTTATCCCCTAGTTTTTTTACTTCTATAGCTACATATATACCTTCCGGAGAGTAACCTTGCAAGTCTGCCCATCCTTTTTCTATTGTTCCTTTACGCTTTCCGTATGGAATATTATTAACTCTGTTAAGTCTAAATCCAATATAACCAAGATTTAACTTTGCCCATTTTGTAAGTTCGTTTGCTGAAATATCCATAATTTATCATAAAATTCTTTGGTGAATAAAAGTCGGTCCTTGTTGTTTTCTAGATCTAATATAGATAAATAGCAATCTTTAAAGTTATTTGTATAGCACCATTTTACAACGCCGTAATGGGTGTACCTAACTTGGTAGGTTTTCAAAGTATTGGACAAGTGCTAGTTTTTTACATTGTGTATCAATAAAGTTTTCATCTTTAATTCTTTTGTTAAATTCTTTTGCGTCAGTACCATACATTTTTTGTAACCGTTGTGCGTTATCCTCCTTAACTATTCTAATTATTTGAATCATTTGTTCCTGATTAAATTTTAACTTTCCTTGTTTTAATAGAATATTGAATACCTTTTCTGCATTAAACACCCTGTTAAAGTCATTTTTAGTCGATTCTAGCCATTCTTTCTGTGTAAACAATACAATATCTTGATCTGAAAGTTTAGGCGGCTCTATTTCATTTGTAATGGGTTTTGCTATTTTTCTAACTTCATTAGCTTTTTTAGTATATGCTAACATTATTTGTCCAATAAACTTAGGACTAAACTTTTCATAGTGTTCTGTAGTGCAATCTAACTTACCCTGTACTGCCATTTTAAATGCTATTCTAAATTCTTGTATGGTATACAATGGATAACTAGATCTTATAAAATCCTCTATTATAACCATCTCTTCCTTATCCGGATAGTTTTTAAATCCTAATAAAGTAAATATATAAGCTAAATTTTCCCTTAATGTTATAGGTGAAACTATATTAAGTTTCTCCCCATTAAAAGATTTAAGTATTTCATTATCAACTATGTACCCACTCTTTAAGGGTTGCCATTCGTTGCTGACTGGAAGCGGTTGCGCTAAATGTTTTTGTATTTCCATATCTTAATTTGTTTTTAATCCAAGTATTAACCCTACGTTTTACATCAAAAAACTTTTCTAATTCATACCGCAATTTACCTTTTTTATTTGGTTCACACCAATATTCAATAAATTCATTGTAAGAATCACCAAGTAATTCACGATACTCTAATATATTATTAATAAATAAATCATTTCCATTTATAGTTACAGTTTCAGTTTCCATATGTTTAACATATGATTCATCATATGACGGATCATATGATTCATCATTTTTTGCATTTTTAGTAGAATTTCTATTATTACGTCTACTTTCTGTATAACTTTTCCTACGGTTAGTTTCATCATACATTTTTTTATTATAATAAAAATCATCTTCTTTTATAAACTTACAAAAAATTTCAGAATCATATGTTCCACATACGCGATACATATCTTTATCAGTTAACTTACCTTTTTGGTGTTGTAGACATAAAAGTCTTATATATTTACCAACTTGTTCATCTGTTAAAGTATATGTGCCGCTTAGAAAATCAGAGGTGTAAAAAAGTACTGCAGGATCTTTTGCCATTATTAGTTTTTTGTTACAAATATATTATATTCCTGAATACTCTTTTCAATCTCCTCCATTTTTAATCTATACCAATCTTCTGTTTCCATTAGATTTATTGCTGTTTTAATATTATATAAAACAGTAGTATGATCGTTAACACCTACATAAGGAGCAATTTCTTTTAATGATAAATGGGTATATTTTTTTAAAATATAGGTTGCAGCTTTTCTTGCAAAAACAACTGATGATCTTCTAGATCTAACTGAAATATCCTCATCAAAAACATCGGAAACCAATTCTACTAACTTTGGTGCCATAATGGTTGTAGACCCTTTTTCTATTATTAAATCATTCTGTATTATACCAATTTGTGATAATGTTTTATGAAAAACTCTCATCCCGTGCAATTGATTTTTATAACACTGTATTAGATCTTTGTGTAATTGTTCCATGTTAAAATTCTAAATCGTCGTTTATAATTGTTTTTACTTCATCAGGTTTTACATAATTATTTTCGTAAATTTGGTAGTCAGGTTCACTATCTTTTTTCTTATAAGTGTTTACCCACATAGTATACTTCTGACCTTCAATTGCAAAATTAATTACTTCACCTTTTTGTGTTTGTTTTTTCCAAGCACCATACTTCTTTTTTACTTGCTCTTCCATTATTTTTTATTTTTTAAAAGTGAATACTGTGCAACATATCTTGTATTGCGTTTTGTTCCTACATTAACTATATCTGTTTTAATGTTATGCCCCTCATCGCGAAGGTTAAAAATTAACGCAGCTAATCTTAATGTACCATACTTTTTTAATGCTACTAATGGTGTTAGCGGTTGACTTTTAAGGTGGTTAAGCACCATGGTTTGTTGACTCATTTTGTCTGTTTTTAATTTTAGAAAAATTGTATTGTTTGTTTAAGTAAATTGCATTTTCAATTGGTTCTCTATTACTGCATCTAGTAGATACTTTTAATTGTTTAAACCATTCATTTAGTGTAAGTTTTTCATCAGGTATGGATATTCTGCTTATTTTAATACCCCAAATATTTTCCATAGTTATTTATTTTGGTTTTGATTAATACTTCTTAATGCCTTTTGATATTGCTCAGATGTTGTAATAGCACTTATTTTAATTGCTACTTTTTGTTTCATGGTTTCATCCCAAGATGTATTTTCAAGCAATAAAATTAATTCCATTCTTTTTTGTTCGCCTACTTCATCTTGATGATTATTAGTAGCATCTGAATCTTTTGTATCATCAATAGCAAATAATCCATTGAGTGCGTACTTACGTGCATAACTAGAAGCACTACCGGTTATCTGCGCAGCGTCCATTCCTTTTTTTACTTCCTCCTCCCGTGCCCAACCATATACTGAGATTCTTTCATCCAAATGTAATAAACTTGCAGTAGCTTTAATGTAAAATCTTTCCCCAAGTTGAACAACCTCATCGCTAATAGTTAAAGCAGTTCCATATTTATTTAATATTGGTTTTACTGCTTCAATAATGTCTTCCGCACTTCGGTATTTATATTTACCAAAGTTGTTTGTTTGATTTTTTGGCGCTTTTAATTCTGCCTGAATTTTGACTAAGTCCATAGTTTGTTTTTTTTATTTATTAATAATCACCATATTCCTCGAATACTTCTGTTAGATCTGCTAATCGAGTATAACCCATTGGTGGATTAAGTTCCGGTACTTTAATATTATAATGTGTTTTATAATATTCACCAAATGCTTTTCTAGCTTCTTGATATTTTTGATAAAACTCTGCATGGTGAAATTGATAACAACTTTTATATTTCCATCTCCAATAATCTAAGTTAACTCCTAATTCATTTAGTTTATGATCTTGTGTTAAAGCATGTCTCATTTTAAATAGTTTTGGTTTCTAAAATTGTTTTAACAGGTTCTAAAC
>Ga0114974_10003933_pt1 | contig 11155 bp, 7 predicted proteins | sample S_130206_EF_Meta_FD_87318 | JGI IMG/M metagenome (GOLD analysis project Ga0114974, IMG submission 87318) | Freshwater microbial communities from Lake Simoncouche, Canada to study carbon cycling - S_130206_EF_MetaG | ecosystem: Environmental > Aquatic > Freshwater > Lake | place: Lake...
GAAACGGACCAGGCGCTCGCGTGGTTGGACAATCGCAACGCGAAGGGTGTCAGCGCGGTGACGTTCGATCCCAACAATGCAGTCCCGACCACCGCGATGTCGGCGTTGGGCGTCACCGCAAGGGACGTCGCCGCGACCGGCAATAACCACAAAGCGATTTTCATCGAAAATGATGGCACAATTTTCGATGCCCGCGGGACCTTGCTTTCCGGCACCTACAACAACGCTGCCGTGCGCGCACCTGACGGCACGCCCGGCGTTACGTCAGGTGCGTTGAAGGTGTATGATCCGCGCATTTACCCCGGCAACGTCAACGCAGCGGGCCCGGGGATGTTTCGCCAGCAGACCCTTCGTAACTATACGATTACCGCCGACTGGCAGGCCACGCGGAACCTAGCGTTCAACTTCGGGCGCAATTATCAATATTCGCGAGCGCGCGTGACGCTGATGGTCGGGGCCGACCCGACGTTGCGCGGCGATCCGAACCGCACACTGGGGGTCGGCGGCCCGGCGAATCCCTATGCGGGCCGGCTTTACTTCGATGGCGAATGGCGGCGCGATGACCACGTCGGCGAAGTCGCCGAGACGCGGTTAGCCGCCTCCTACTCGCTCACCACCCAATCCAAATGGATTGGCCGTCATCGTTTCGCGGCGTTGGTTTCACAAACCGAGCAGTTCGACGCGCGGGCAAACTCCTGGCTGGCCTTTGCGGGGCGCCCTTACAACGCCGCGCCCAACAACGCCAACAACCGGATCACGGTGCGTAATTACATCACCGAGGGCAGTTGGGCCACCTATCGAGTCGGCGACTGGCGCTCGCTGCCAGCCACGATTAACTTCGACGGTCGGTCCTACGCGTTGGCGTGGGCAAACGAAGTCGCCGGATCGAATAATAGCGGTGGCGAGCAGGAATCGACGACGCGGCTCGGCGCGGTGCAGAGTCATTTTCTGGCCGACCGACTGGTGACGACTTTCGGCTACCGGCAGGATAAAATCGAGGTGATCGAACTCGGATTCTACAACGATCCCGTGATCGGTGACGTTGTGGACCGCGACCGCAGCAAGAGCAAAACCACGAACGCGACCGGCTTCACGGGCACAGCGGGCGCCGTCCTGCACGTGTTCAAATGGATGTCGCTGGTCGCGAATCGCTCCAGCAACCAAGGCGTGCCGTCGTTCGTGCGGACGACCTTTCCGAAGGGTGAACTCGCGCCGGCCTCGAAAGGCATCGGCGCCGACTACGGCGTGAGCTTCGACGTGCTCGACGGGAAGGTGAGCGCGAGGGTGGTCTATTTTTCGTCCACGGAACAGGGGCGGATCACGACGAACGGTCTCGCCGGCGCCCCCGCTCGCAACACCCGCGTGATGGACGCATTTGCGGGAGTGTTGACGGGAAACGGGCTGCCGTTTTCGACGAGCCAGTGGCAGCCGATTTACAGCGCCTACAATCCGCCCGTCACAGCGGCGTCCTCGGATTCGCAGTCCAAGGGCTACGAAGCGAGAATCACGGCGAACCTGACGCGGAACTGGCGGCTGGTGGCGAACTATTCCTACACGGATTTTATTCGTAAGAATGTCGGGGCGGAAGTCGCGCAATGGTATGGGTTGAAAATGACGGACGACCGTTTCGTGCAAGGCGTGCGGCAGGATGCGACCGGTCGCTTCGTGGTTGACCCGAACGCGTTCGAGCCGGGCATGACGGTGGCAAAGTGGCTCGAACTGTGCGCACTGCGCGCACCGGCGAATGCATCGACGCTCACCACTTCGAGCGGCAATTCGGTCGCACAGGAAATCTACAACCTCGTCGACACGATGAACGCGGAGCGCGACGACGAGGAGAAGCGCTGGGGACTGCGTCCGCACAAGGTCAGCCTGTTCACGGCGTATGATTTCAGGGAAGGACGCATGAAGGGATTCACCCTCGGCGGCGGCTGGCGCTGGCGCTCCGCCAACGTCATCGGCGCGGACTCCAAGGGGAATGAAATCACCGGGGAACCCATCGTGGCGAACGATCTGATGATCGCCTACACACGGACGTTTCAGCGGCTGCCCGGTCGGGTACGCGTTCAGCTCAATGTGTCCAACGTGTTTGATCACACCGATATTCTCCCCGTGCGGATTGCGACGGGCGCGAGTGTGCCGGATGGTTATGTGGTGCCTGGCGGTCGCGGGCGCGCCTATGGTCGTTACGATCTAGTGCCCCCCCGCGAGTTGCGCTGCACGACGACGTGGTCGTATTAAGGAATAAAAACGCCCGAGCACTGGAGTAAAGATCGCCGGGGCCAGCCCCGAGGATTCACGGGAAATATGATCGTGAGTGCGGAAGCGAGCTTACTCGCGATGCGTTCGCCGATCGGCCCGGGCAGAGTCGCTCCAGCACGCTCACACTCCCGCACGACGCCGAAGCCCATCCACCACGCTGCATGGCCGGGCAGATGGTTCGGGTAGATTTGGATTGTTCACCCACTCGGCGGTCCGGTTAAATTCCGCCGAGTGGTCTTCTCTTCCGTTATCTTTCTCTTCTTCTTTCTGCCCCTGGTCTTGGCTGTAGGTCTGCCGTTGCAGGTGCTCGCCAACCGGCAGCGTGGCCAAGGCAAGGTGCTGGGTTGGGCCAATACGTGGCTGCTGTTCGCCAGCGTGGTATTCTACGCTTGGGGCGAGGTCTATCTGGTGTGGGTAATGATCGCGTCATGCTTGCTCAACTACGCGGGAGGATTCTGGTGCGAGCCGGGGAGGGTAGGGCGCCGCGCAGCACTGATCGGAGTGATCACCGCGAATCTCGTGCTGCTCGCATGGTTCAAATACAGCGGTCTCGCCGTGGAAATCGCCAATCGTGGCAACGCGGCACTCGGCCACCTGTTCGGCGCCGACATCACCTGGGTGGCGGTCGTGCTGCCACTCGGCATCAGTTTTTATACTTTTCACGGCATCAGCTATGTCGTCGACGTGTGGCGCGCAAAAATCGCGCCGTGCCGTAGCCTCCGTGATTTTCTGTGTTACTCGACGTTGTTTCCGCAATTGGTCGCCGGTCCGATTGTGCGGTATTCGGAAGTCGCCGATCAATTCGTGCGCCGACGGGTCGGGCGCGAGGATCTCGCGGAGGGTGCGCGCCGCTTCATCGCAGGTTTGGGTAAAAAGGTCCTGATCGCCAATCAGGTCTCGGTGTTGGCTGATGCTATTTTTTTGCTACCCGAGGCAGAGCGCACGGCAGCCGCAGCATGGATCGGCGTGACCGCGTATGCGCTCCAGATATTTTTTGATTTCTCAGGCTACTCGGATATGGCGGTGGGGCTCGGGCGAATGTTTGGGTTTCGGTTTCCGGAGAACTTCGACTACCCGTATTCGGCTGGTTCGATGCGCGACTTCTGGCGGCGTTGGCACATGACCCTGTCGCGGTTCTTCCGGGACTACCTCTACATTCCACTGGGAGGAAACCGCCACGGAGCGCTGCGCACCGCGCTGAATCTACTGACGGTGTTCGCGCTGTGCGGGCTCTGGCACGGAGCGAGCTGGAACTTTGTCGCGTGGGGATTATTTCACGGAATTTTCCTCGCGGCGGAGCGTGTGCTCGAGCCAATCACCGGACGCACGCCGAACTGGCTGCGGCCGGCTGGCCATGGCTACACGATCGTTGCCGTGCTGTTGAGTTGGGTCATTTTTCGCTGTGATACGTGGGCGCAGACGATGGCTTATTTCCGTTCCATGGCGGGGCTGACGGCCAACGGTGGTCTTACGGCGATCCCCGCCAATGGGGTCACGACAGGCCTGTTGTATGCAGGAGCCGCCGGATTGTTACTGTGTGCTCCGCTCTGGCCGATGCTGCGCCGACGCTGTGCACAATGGGTCGTTGGCGACCGAGCGTTGGAGGCAACCGAAGTTTGCGTCGCCTTAGTCGTGTTGTTTTTGTGCCTGATTTCGATGGGCGCGGGCACCCACAATCCATTTATTTATTACCGGTTTTAACCGTGAATCCGCCGAACGAACACGCCACGCGCAGCTGGCATCTCGCAACGTTTGTAGGGCTAGTGCTGCTACTGTGCGTGCCCATCTTTAGCGCGGCGCTGCGCGTGCCGGAACTCAAGAATGTTCGCGAAATGCGACCGCTCGCGACCTGGCCAGACTGGAAGAAAACAAAAATAGAAAAATGGCCAACCGCTTTTGAGAGCTGGCTGGGCGATCATTTCCCGTCGAGAACGCGTATCGTCCAATGGTATGGTCTGGTGCGTCACCGCTGGCTCGGGGAACCGTCAGGCCTCGTGGTCGTCGGGCGGGACGATTGGTTGTTTTACACTGGCGAGATGACGGTGCCCGACTTGCTCGGTCGCGATCGGATGAACGAGACCGAATTAGTTAACTGGCAGCAAGCGGTAGAGGGTCGCCGAGCGTGGTGGCGTGAGCACGGCGCCGAATATCTCGTGGTGCTGGTGCCGAACAAGTCGACGATTTACCCGGAGCGGCTCCCAGCATTCTTACGCGCGCAGGCGCACCCGGGTAAACTGGATCAAATCGTCAACCATCTCCGCATTCACCAATCACCTGTCTCCGTGCTCGACTTGCGGCCCGCGTTGTTCGCGGCCAAGGCGAAAGGCACGGTTTACTGGCCGACCGACAGTCATTGGAACGGCGAGGGGCTCGCGGCCGGTAGCGCAGCGATTTTGACCCGCCTGGGGGAAATGCGCGTGCCCCTGCGATCATCCGATGCATCGAAGTGGACGACGATCGAATCCGTGGCGCGTGAAGGCGATTGCATCGGTTTGCTCACCATGAACGGACGTTGGCCCCTCGTGCCGGTGTCGCAACTCCGGCTCACGTTTCCTCCAGATTTTCGCGCGGTGCCGACGCCACTCAGTGATTTTCCGGCGTGGAAAACAGTCGGGCCGTGGGGGACGCCGTTAGCGTTTGAACGGACCTCGGGCGTGGGCCGGGCGGTGATGATGTGTGATTCTTTCTTCCGAGTGGGTGGCCAACCCGGCGAGGTGAACTCGCAGTCACCGCTCGTCTTGAGTTTTCAGCGTTTTGTCAGCCTGTGGAGTTGGGTCTCGACGACGAATTTGGCGACCTACGAAATGGTGGCGGACATCGCGGAAAAGGAGAAACCCACCGTCATCATCGAGCAATGGACGGAACGATACTTGCGCACGCCGGCGCCAGATCACCCCGAGTTTCAACGGGCACGCGCGGCCGCGGCGGGCAAGTGACGGCCCGGACCAGCGTGGGCAATCGACGCGGAAAAATTTAGCGGGCGAGCATCTGCCTACCTGTTCCGAGCGCGAGAAACGGGCGGGGGCGACACCGTGACGTCGTTGCGACCACTCTACTGGCGGGATTGACGTGGTCTGCGCTGCCGGCGCGAAGTGGAGAAAGCACCTCATGGACCCGGATGCATTCAGGCTGGGCGAACCGAAATTCCAGCGAATCGTGTGGGTGCTACCGGCGCAGGAAACGACCACGCAGTTCGAAACGGGGTCGCGCTTTCGACACGGATAGCTATCGTGGCGGCGATGTCACTCATTGAGCCCGCTTCGCCCGTCGTGGAAGAGGAACTACCCGCCGGATTGGTGGAGGCCGGGGTCTATCCGAGCGAACGCGCGGCGTTCGATCATGGGCTCGTGGTGCTAGCGATGGGGCGCCCGTATTGGACGGTCGCGACAGACAGTGGACAGCGCCTGCTAATCGAAGCGGAGGTCGCGGTGCCGGCCAAGGAACAACTCTTGAAGTTTGATCGTGAGAATCTGAACTGGCCGCCGCCAGCGTTCGTCGAGCAAATAACTTACCCTACGGATGTGATCACACCCTTACTCTGGGCGGCGGTGGTTCTAGGAATTTATCACCTGCAAGGGGCGCGACCGGGCTGGACGGCGGCGGGCGCACTGGATGCGGTGGGCATCTTCGGGCGAGGGGAGTGGTGGCGGTTGGGCACGGCGCTGTGGTTGCACGGCGACGGCGCGCATGTGGTGGCGAACGCGCTGAGCGGCGTGCTGCTTTTTACCGCGGTCGTGAAAACATTTGGCCGCGTGGCAGGGTGGGGGCTCGTCGCGCTCGCGGCGGTACTCGCCAATCTCCTCGTCGCCGCGTTGGCGTTTCCGTCGGCCTACCGCTCGCTCGGCGCGTCGACGGCAATTTTCGCCGGCGTGGGTTTGTTGACGGGGCGGAGTCTGCGCGTGCTCACGCGAGCGGAGCATCCGCACCGCAACCGCGCGATCGTGGTCGCACTGGCTTCGGGTGCGACCGTCCTCGCGCTCTACGGTACGGGTGGCGGAGCGGAGCGGGTGGATCTCGGCGCGCACGTCGCGGGATTTGTCGTCGGCGTGGGCGTCGGCTTCGCGGCCGCGCAGTCGTCAGGCTAGCGACGAGCGCCGACTAAGCGCCCCCCTCGAAGACCTCCTCGTTCCCAGTCCAAAGTCCCACTCAGACCAAAAGCAGCGCGGGCGATTCCAAGAGCGTCTTGAGGGCGCCGAGGAATTGAGCGCCAACGGCACCATCGAAGACGCGGTGGTCGCACGACAGCGTGACCGTGAGCGTTTGACCGACGACGATCTGGCCGTTTTTCACGACAGGTTTGGTCACCGTCGTCCCCACGGCGAGGATGGCGGCATTGGGCGGGTTGATGATCGCGGTGAATTTCGGAATACCCATCATACCGAGATTGGAGACGCAGAACGTACCGCCCGTAAATTCTGCGGGCACGAGTTTCTTTTCCTTGGCTTTCTTACCGAGCGATTTCGCCTCGGTGCTGATCTGGAAGATACTCTTCAGATGCGCGTCACGGATCACGGGGGTGATGAGGCCGTCTTCCATGGCGACGGCAAACGCGACGTGCGCGGCGCCGTGGCGGCGGATATGCGTGGCTTCCCAGGAGGCGTTGACCGCCGGCACGCGGCGCAAGGCGTCGGCGCAGGCCTTAAGAATGAAGTCGTTGACGGAGAGTTTAACGCCTTCTTTTTCCAATCCCGTATTGAGTTGCTCACGGAGCGCCAAGAGCGGGCCAGCATCCATCTCGATGTCGAGGTAGACGTAGGGGATCTGCGTAGTGGACTCGAGCATACGCTTGGCGATGACGCCGCGCATCGTGGATACAGGAACGAGACGTTCTTCTTGCACGGGGCCGCGGGACGAGAGGGCGCCGCCGGTGAACGTGCTTCCCGATCCGGCTTTCGTGGCCGGAGGGTTCTTTTCCGCAGCCAGGATGTCGGCGCGGACGATGCGTCCGCCGGGGCCGGATCCGTTGACGAGAGTGACATCGATCTTCTTTTCCGCGGCGAGTTTCCGGGCGAGCGGAGAGATGCGCACGCGGCCAACCGTCGGAGCGGGCTCAGGGGCAAGCGGAGCCGTGGCCGGCACGGCAGGCAAGGACGCGGGTTTCGGCACGTTAGCGCTCGCCGCCACAGGAGCGGGCGGAGCGACCGGCGTAGCGACGGCCGGTGCCGCGGTCTTGGGCGCAGGCGCGGCGACGACTTCGCCGGGCTTGCCGATCGCACAGAGCGGATCGCCGATGGCGACTTGTGCGCCGGCGGCGGAAAATATCTTCAGTAGCGTGCCGGCGAAGAAACTCTCCAGCTCCATCGTCGCTTTGTCCGTTTCAACCTCGGCGAGCATATCACCGGCATTGATTACGTCGCCTTCCTTTTTCAGCCATTTGACCAGCGTGCCCACCGTCATGGTGTCGCTGAGTTTCGGCATGTCGATGAATTGAGCCATGGGAAGGAAAGGAGCGAGAAGTGGGTAGCGAGGAGTTGAGCACTAAATCCGGTCAGTGTACGAGCGGGGTTACGCCATTGCGGCGAGCACGGCTTTGATAACGCGAGCCGGGTTCGGGAGCTGTTCTGTTTCGACAGGCGGGCTGTAGATCGCGGGCGCGTCGATAGTGGCGAGCCGGTGGATTGGACCGTCGAGGTGGTCGAAGGCTTCACGCTGAATCATGTAGGCAAGCTGCGTCCCGACGCTCGCGAAGGGTTTCTGCTCTTCGACGATGAGGACACGATTCGTTTTCTTGACCGAGGCGAGAACTGTATCGAAATCGAGGGGACGAATCGTACGGAGGTCAACGACCTCGACCGAGATCCCGTGATCTTTTTCGAGCACTTCGGCGGCCTTCAGTGAATGGATCACACAACGTCCATAAGTCACGATCGTGAGGTCGGCGCCAACGCGTTTTACATCCGCCTTGCCCAGCGGAATGACATATTCGGCTTCGGGGACCTCGCCCTTGTCGCCGTAGAGGATGGTATTCTCGAGGAAGAACACCGGATCGTTGTCGCGGATGGCGGACTTCAGCAGGCCCTTCGCATCATAGGCGGTGGCGGGCACGACGACCTTCACCCCGGGGTGATTCGCGAGGACGTTTTCCGGAGTGTGTGAATGCGTGGCACCGACGTTGGTGCCGCCGTTGGCGGGGCCGCGGATGACAATCGGGCAGTTAATCTGGCCGCCGCTCATGTAGCGGACGTTGGCGGCATTGTTGAGGATTTGGTCAAACGCGACCGAGTAGAACGACCAGAACATCAGCTCCATCACGGGGCGGATGCCGAGCATGGACGCGCCCACCCCGAGACCAATAAAGCCGGCTTCAGAGATGGGTGTGTCCACAATGCGGGTGGGCCCAAATGTCGCGAGCAGTCCGTCAGTGACCTTGTAGGCACCGTTGAACTGAGCGACTTCCTCGCCCATCACGACAACGTTCGGGTCGCGGGTGAGTTCCTCGGCGAGGGCGTGGCGGATGGCTTCGCGGTAAGTGATCTGAGGCATCGGACGGCGGAAAGTTGGGAGAGGAGAGTTGAAGGTGGAGAGCCAAACGGTGACCGGGCTCAGTCGAAGAAAAGGCGGCCTTCCGATTTGCGTTCGGCGGGATGATCGCTCTCCCAGTAAACGTCTTTCTGGATGTCGTCGGGCGTTGGGTAGGGACTCGCGTCGGCGAACTCCGCGGCACTTTCGGCCTCGGCCCGGGCCTCAGCGTCGATCTTGTCGGCCAAGGCTTCGGTGAGGACGCCCTCGGCGAGGAGCTTGTGGAGGGAAACCTGAATCGGGTCCTTTTTATTCCGATACTCCTCGATCTCTGTTTTGGTGCGATAGGTGTTGTCGGGATCGGCGACGGAGTGCCCGCGGTAGCGATACGTGTCGATCTCGACGGTGCTCGGGCGGGATTGTTCGCGAGCGAGCGTCAGATGTTTGTCCATCAACGCTCGCACTTCGTAGACGTCGTGACCGTCGCATTGGCCCCAAGTCATGTTATAGCCCTCGGCTCGCTTGGCCAGTTGGCCCGCAGAGGAGCGTGCTTGGCTGGTACCCATGGAGTAGCCGTTATTTTCGATCACGAAGACGACGGGAAGATTCCACAGGGAAGCGAGATTGTAGGCCTCATGCACAGCACCTTGGTTGACGGCTCCGTCGCCCATGAAGGCCATCGCGGCGCCTTTCTTGCCCTGATATTTCAGCGCGTAGGCGAGGCCTGTGCCGAGCGGAATCTGGCCACCGACGATACCGTGACCACCCCAGAAATTCTTGTCGGGTGCGAAATAATGCATCGAACCACCCTTGCCCTTCGAGCAGCCGGTGATTTTCCCGTACAGTTCGGCCATGAGCGGTTTCGTGTCCATCCCGACAGCGATCGCGTGACCGTGATCACGATAAGCGGTGATGACGTGGTCGTTCTTGCCCATCAAAGAGCAGCATCCGACAGCCACGGCTTCCTGCCCGATGTAGAGGTGAAGAAAGCCACCGATGTTAGTGCCTCCGCTCACGTTCTTACCCTGATAAGCGCGCAACGAGCGCTCCTCGAAGCGTCGGATACGGATCATCGTACGGTAGAGCTCAATCCTTTGCGGAGAGGAGAGCGCGGCATTAATAGGCGCGAGGGCGTAATCGGTAGCCTTGACGGCGGCCCCGGATTTTGTGTCGGCGATGGCGCTGGGTTTCTTGCTCACGGAAGATGATTCGATTGTGGGAAAAGGGAAAGTGTTCGGCGGATAGCGGCGAAATCAAGCGTGGATTCCAAATGTGACGCAGGGAGGTGGCAAATCCTGGGGCACTCCGAGGGACTCCGATCTTCGATTGCAAAAGCTAAACAATCTAACGGCGTAGGAATTTTCAGATAAAAAACAACATCACATTAATTAACATAATGCTTATTGTGCGGACTACAGGCCGGACGATTCCAGAAACAATACGGTTCCAGCGCGGTTCAACCCCCGGCTAATCTTTCAAACGTTTTTCGAGCGCAGCTTTCGTCAAACCGAGATGTTTCGCCGCCGCGGATGCTTCTCCACCAGAAGCGACGAGCGCACGGCGCGCGAGTTCTCGTTCGATGATACTCTGCATGACTTCGCCATTTTTACTGAGCGAAGCGTACAGGAAATCAAACGCGGCCTCCAGCGTCAGCGTCGGTGGGTTGGCACCAGCAGCGAGGCTGAGTGCGCTCACCCGCGCGGTCGCAACCGCTGCGCTTTCCGGCAGCGCGGCCCGGGCGGCGTCCAACGGCGCCTCACTGGCACCAGCGCCCGGCGTGGCTGTGATCGGTTCCTGGAGCCCAGGCCCGCAGATATCCGCGGGTAAATCCTTTACCAAGATCGCGTCCGTTTGGGCGATCACGGCGCTGCGATAAATGGCATTTTCCAATTCGCGGACGTTCCCCGGCCACCTGTGCCGGGTGAGCACGGCCATCGCCTCGGGAGAAACCTTCGTCACGCGTGATTTCTTCTGCTTCACGAGATTTTGCAGACAAAAATCGACGAGCTGCGGGACGTCGTCACCCCGGTCGCGCAACGGGGGCATGCGAATGCGCACGACGTTCAGCCGATAGTAGAGATCCTCGCGAAACGTCTTCGTCCTCACCATGTCCTCGAGATCTTTGTTGGTCGCAGCAATGATGCGGACATCGACCCGGATGGTCTCGGTGCCGCCGACGCGCTGGATCTCGCCTTGTTGCAGCACTCGCAGAATTTTGGTTTGGGTCGCGAGTGCCATGTCCCCAATTTCGTCGAGGAAAATGGTGCCGCGGTCGCACAACTCGAATTTACCCAGCCGCTGCACCGTAGCGCCCGTGAACGAACCTTTCTCGTGACCGAACAGTTCGCTCTCAATGAGATTGTCGGGAATCGCCGCGCAGTTCACCGCGATGAAGGCTTTCGTCGCTCGGTGGCTATGCTTCCAAATCGAGCGC
>Ga0114974_10003935_pt1 | contig 11152 bp, 9 predicted proteins | sample S_130206_EF_Meta_FD_87318 | JGI IMG/M metagenome (GOLD analysis project Ga0114974, IMG submission 87318) | Freshwater microbial communities from Lake Simoncouche, Canada to study carbon cycling - S_130206_EF_MetaG | ecosystem: Environmental > Aquatic > Freshwater > Lake | place: Lake...
AATCGCAATTTTATCTTTGGCACTATTTTCTTTTGGTGTTTTTGCAACATTATCTGCATAATCTTTAATATTAATTTTATTGTATTCTTCATCAGAATTAACTTTCAACGCTTTTTTGATTGCATTGTGATACACATCTTCATAGGCAACAATATCGACTAATTTTTGTGCTTTTGCCATTTCTGGAGTTCGAGCTAAAAGTTCTGATGCAATTGTGTTCAATTGAAAAATGGATATGTTTCTACTTTTTGAAATATCGGTTAGCATAGAATTCCAAACCGAATTTAGCAAAGACAAAACTTGTTCTCTATTTGCTGGGCTCATTTCGTTTTCTAAGAAGGGTTCTACCGCACTTTTGTATTTTCCGTGTCGGATGACCTCCATTTTTAGACCTGATTTTTCTTGAAAATCTTTAAAAAATAATATTTCAGAAGATAGTCCTTTAAAATCAAATTCACCAAGTGGATTAATGTACACCAAATTAGCAACAGAATTCAAATAATATTCTTTTTGAGAATAAGTATTGGAGTAGGCATAAACAAACTTTCCTGATTTTATAAACGCCTCTAGTTCGTCCCGAAGTGCTTTTAATTGTGCCATTCCCAAATCAGATTCGTCGTTTAAAATAGAAATTCCTTTGATGTTATCATCTGTTTTTGCCTCGTCAATAGCATGAATTATATCTGATAAACCATCGTGTTTCACCTCGAAATAATCAAAATCTTTGAAGTTGAATTTTCCTGCATAATCATTTTTTATAGCGGATAAGTCCAATTCAATTACAGAATTATTCTCTACAGGAACTTCTTCCGAACCACCACTAAAAATTGCCCCAACCAAGAGTATTCCAAAAAACAGCAGCATAAAAAAGACAAACAAACCAACAATCGTTGCCAAAACATTTCCTAAAAACTTCATATACTTTTTTTATTAATTCGACTAAACTATTATTAATAAAGGCTTTATCACTCGGTGCAATTTCGATAGCAATATATTTATTAACAGTCTTTGCAAATATACCGCTATTCTGAATTTCTTTTGTTAATTTGCGGTTAATATGAAACTGCAAAACCAAGCCATCTTATCGATAGGAAGTAATCAAGGGAATCGCCTCGAGAATATCGAACAATGCATTGAATTGATTCAGTTGGAAATTGGTACGGTTTTCAAAGTTTCAAAATTGTACGAATCTCCATCTTGGGGTTTTGAAAGTGATGCTTTTTATAATTGCGCTGTTGCAATTCACACCCATAAATCGCCAATGAAATTATTGGCGGGAATCCTGAAAATCGAAAAAAAACTTGGAAGGATTCGAAAAGAACAGTTAGGTTATCAATCGCGAACCATCGATATTGATATTTTAAGTTATGAAAATGAAATCGTTCAAACGGAAACTTTAGCAATTCCACATCCTTTGATGCGTGAGCGTTTGTTTGTTTTATTGCCAATGAATGATTTACAATTAGATTTTATACATCCCATTTTTGAGAAATCAATTGCCACATTAATTGAAGAATGTGAAGACGAAAACGAATGTAAAATAGTTTCAGATTTGTATTTACCGTTAGAAAAATACAATTTACAAAAGTACAATTACATTGCAATAGAAGGCAATATTGGTGCAGGAAAAACAACATTAGCTTCAAAAATCGCGGATGATTTTAATGCAAAAACTGTTTTTGAACGTTTTGCCGACAATCCTTTTTTACCAAAATTTTATAAAGACCAAAACCGATTTGCTTTTCCATTAGAAATGTCTTTTTTGGCGGATCGATACCAACAATTATCCGATGATTTGGCACAATTTGATTTGTTTAAGGATTTTATTGTAGCAGATTATCATATTTTTAAATCTTTAATTTTCGCAAAAGTTACTTTGCAAGAAGATGAATACAGGTTGTATAAAACCTTATTTGATATTATTTATAAAGAAATGCCAAAGCCTGATTTGTATGTCTATTTGTATCAAAATACAGAAAGATTACTGCACAACATCAAGCGGCGAGGTAGAAGTTACGAGCAGGAAATTCCAGCAGATTACTTGGATAAAATCAATAAAGGCTATCTGGATTATATCAAATCTCAAACCAACTTAAACGTATTAATTATTGATGTTTCCGAAAGAGATTTTGTCAAAAATCAAAGTGATTATATTTATATTTTGGAAGAAATTAGAAGAAAATTAGAAGAATAGTTATCTCATTTTTTTAAAAAAGTCCCAAATCACAATTCCCGCACTTACCGCAATATTCAAGGAATGCTTGGTTCCTAGCTGCGGGATTTCTATCGTTCCATCGCACAATTCGATCGCATTTTGAGAAACTCCAAAAACTTCGTTTCCAAAAACAAGAGCGTATTTTGTATCGGTTTCAACTTTAAAATCTTGAAGAAAAATAGCGCTTTCTACTTGCTCAATGGCAAACACTTTTACACCTTCAGATTTTAGTTTTTCGATGACTTCTAGAACATTTTCACAATGTTCCCAAGCTACCGTTTCTGTAGCTCCTAAAGCAGTTTTGTGAATTTCTTTGTTTGGAGGAGTTGCTGTAATGCCACACAAATATATTTTTTCTAATAAAAAAGCATCAGATGTTCTAAAAACAGAACCAATATTATTCAAGCTCCGAATATCGTCTAGGATGATGATTAGTGGTGTTTTTGTAGCTTCTTTAAAATCTCCAATGGATTTCCTGTTTAATTCACTGTTTTCTAGCTTTCGCATTGTTGTAGTATTTTTGATAAAAAAAAAGCTCCCCGATAAAAGGAAGCTTTTTTATATTTGATAAATAAAATTTAGCTTTTTGGAGTAGCAACTGGTGTTGCAACTGGTGTTGGATCTGGTAAAACAGTTCCTTTAATTGTCAAAACTTTTGTTGGTTGCCCTTCAGCATTTGAAGTTACTGTTACAGATTTTGTAAAAGCACCAACTCTATCTGTTGCATAATGTACACCAATTTCACCTTTTGCTCCTGGAGCGATTGGCTCTTTAGGAGTTGTAGGAACAGTACATCCACAAGATCCTTGTGTATTTGAAATAATTAATGGTTTGTTACCATTGTTTGTGAATACAAATTTACGAGTTCCTTCAGCATTGTGTTCAATAGTTCCATAATCGATAGTCTCAGTTTCAAAAACCATTCCTGCACCTTCAATTTTTGGAGCAATAACTTTAGCATTAGCTGGAGCTTTTGCTTTTTTTGTTTCTTGTGAGTTAGAAGTTGTATCTCCTAATACGTTTAGCATTGCTAATAAAAATATTTTTTTCATTTTAATTTTAAATTAAATTATTGCAACAAATCTAAATAAAATTTTCAATTCTAATAATAATATTTTCTTAAAATTAAATTAATTTTCTAAAGTTCCATATTCACTATAAAAATAATTAAATTCGCTTTTGAAATATTCTTATCACATTTAATAAAAAGGACCTTGGCAGCTAAAGAAAAAGAAGTAAAAGAAACCCCGTTAATGAAGCAATACAACGAAATCAAAAGGAAATATCCTGATGCGTGTTTGTTGTTTCGTGTTGGCGATTTTTATGAAACTTTTGGAGAAGATGCCGTTCGAGCTTCTAAAATACTAGGAATTACACTCACAAAAAGAGGTGCCGGTTCCTCAACAGAAACTGCTTTGGCTGGTTTTCCGCACCATTCTATTAATACGTATTTGCCAAAATTAGTGAAAGCAGGACTTCGAGTGGCGATTTGTGACCAATTGGAAGACCCAAAAATGACTAAAACAATTGTCAAAAGAGGTGTTACCGAATTGATTACGCCAGGAGTTTCAATGAATGATGAGGTGTTGCAATCGAAATCAAATAACTTCTTGGCTTCTATTTACTTTGGCAAGAAAAATCTGGGTATTTCATTTTTAGATGTTTCTACGGGTGAATTCTTAACGGCGCAAGGAAATGAAGAATATATCGACAAATTATTGCAGAATTTCAATCCAAGCGAAGTACTAATTCCAAAAAATAATAAAAACGATTTTAAGGAAACTTTCGGTGAAGATTATCATAATTTTTATTTGGAAGATTGGGTTTTTAAAGAGGATTATGCTTTTGAAACACTTACAAATCACTTTCAAACTGTATCTTTAAAAGGATTTGGAATTGAAGAATTGCCTGAAGGAATTATAGCTTCGGGAGCAATTTTATTTTATTTGTCAGAAACCCAACATAACAAATTACAACACATTACTTCCATTCAACGTATTGCAGAAGATGCCTATGTTTGGATGGATCGATTTACTATTCGAAATCTGGAATTGTACCACAGTTACAATCCAAATGCAGTAACATTATTGGATGTAATTGACAAAACGCTTTCGCCGATGGGTGGAAGGTTGTTGAAACGCTGGTTGGCATTGCCTTTGAAAGACATAAATAAAATAAAAAATCGCCATGAAGTTGTAACCTATTTGAAGGGCAATCAAACTATTTTAAAGAATATTCAACATCAAATAAAGCAAATTTCTGATTTGGAACGCTTGATTTCAAAAATTGCTACGGGAAAAGTTTCTCCACGAGAAGTGGTTTATTTAAAGGAATCTCTTGATGCTATTATTCCAATAAAAAAATTGGCATTAGAAAGTCCGCAAGAAGCCGTTAAAGTCATAGGAGATTCATTACATAGTTGCGAATTGTTGCGTGAAAAGATTAAGACTACATTGAATCAAGACGCTCCTGTTGCTATCGCAAAAGGAAATGCTATTGCCAAAGGAATTAGTGAAGAATTGGATGATTTGAGAGCAATTTCAACTTCTGGGAAAGAATTTTTGGAAGGAATTGAAAAGCGAGAATCTGAAAAAACGGGTATTTCATCGTTGAAAATATCCTTTAATAATGTTTTTGGATATTATATTGAAGTTCGAAATACGCACAAAGATAAAGTTCCTGCGGAATGGATTAGGAAACAAACATTGGTAAATGCAGAGCGCTATATAACCGAAGAGCTTAAAGAATACGAAACGAAAATCTTAGGTGCCGAAGAAAAAATTCATAAATTGGAAATGGATTTATTCGAGCAATTGGTTGCTTGGATTACAACTTATATTAAGCCTGTTCAGCTTAACGCAAATTTGGTCGCGCAATTGGATTGCCTAACTTCGTTTGCGCAATTGGCTATTGAAAATAAATATGTTTGCCCAGAATTAGACGAAACTTTTGAATTGGATATAAAAAATGGTCGTCATCCTGTTATTGAAAAACAGTTGCCCGTTGGGATGCCGTACATCGCCAATGATGTTTTTTTAGATCGAGATACGCAGCAATTAATTATGATTACGGGTCCAAATATGTCGGGTAAATCGGCCATTTTAAGACAAACTGCCTTAATAGTTTTGTTGGCGCAAATGGGAAGTTTTGTTCCTGCTGACAATGTGAGAATGGGCGTTGTTGATAAAATTTTCACGCGGGTAGGAGCGAGCGACAATATCTCGATGGGTGAATCTACTTTTATGGTTGAGATGAATGAAACGGCTTCAATTTTGAATAATTTATCTGATAGAAGTCTGATATTATTAGATGAAATTGGAAGAGGAACAAGTACCTACGACGGAATTTCGATAGCTTGGGCAATAGCAGAATTTTTGCATGAACATCCTTCGAAACCGAAGACTTTATTTGCCACGCATTATCATGAACTAAATGAAATGAGCGAATTGTTGCCTCGAATTCAAAATTATAATGTTTCTGTGAAAGAGTTGAAGGATACGGTGCTTTTCATTAGAAAATTGGTAAAAGGAGGAAGTGCTCATAGTTTTGGAATTCACGTGGCTAAAATGGCTGGAATGCCACAAACGGTGATTTTAAAAGCCCAGAAGTTATTAAAGAAATTAGAGAAAGACCATTCTGGTGATGCTTTGGCGGGAATTAAAGCTGAGAAAGAAGATATGCAAATGAGTTTCTTTAATTTAGACGATCCTTTGTTGGAAGAAATTAAAGAAGAGATATTGAATTTAGACATTAATACCTTGACGCCAATTGAAGCGATGATGAAACTCAATGAAATTAAAAGAATGTTGACTAAGAAATAATTAATTGGAGTTTTAAAGGTAAGGTTATCAGAAGTTTAAATTTTAAGTCTGATTTTTTTATAAAAAAGACTTGTGTAATTGAATAAATGTATTAAATTTGCCACCGCAAACAAGTTCAACAAACTCTTTTGTAAATAAAAGTTAGGTGCGTTAATACAGAACAAGTAAAGCGGCTCTTTTTTAAAATTGAAATGCGAAAATAGCTCAGTTGGTAGAGCGCGACCTTGCCAAGGTCGAGGTCGCGGGTTCGAGCCCCGTTTTTCGCTCTATACCATAGAAATTAATTTTTTTAATTTCAAAATGCTTGGGTGGTGAAATTGGTAGACACGCTGGACTTAAAATCCAGTGACTGTAATGGTCGTACGGGTTCAAGTCCCGTCCCGAGTACAAGAAAGCTTCAAACTTAGTTTGGAGCTTTTTTATTTTAATTAATCCCATTTCAATTTTACTTAATCTAATGTCTTCAATCTTAATTCTATAATTTAATGGGTGCTTTTGTTATCAGTAAAAGATTTGATGATTATTATAAATTTGTTTTCACTTCTAGAAAAGGAAAGGCAATTTTCACTAGTTTTCGCTATGAGTTAAAATTTGAATGCGAAGAAGGAATTGAATATTTTAAAAACTCAATTGACACGGTTACTTTTATAAAAGTAAGAACGGCAGGAGGAAAATATTATTTTAAAATAATGTTAGAGGAAGCGCACTTTGCAACGAGTAGAAAATATACAACTGAATTAATGCTTCAAAAAGGAATCAAGGAAGTGTTATTATATTCTCAAAAATCGGAAATTTTAGATTTTTCTTTTAATAACTTTTCTTTTTCTGACGATTAACATTCGAATCGAATAGAAAAATACGTTGTATTTTATCAAATATATAGCAATAAAAAAGCCACGCTATGCGTGGCTTTTAAAATTCTTAGAAATTAATTTCTAATTATTTTGCAGCTGGAGCTTCAGCAGCTGGAGCAGCTTCAACTGGAGCAGCAGTAGTGTCAACAGCTGTAGTATCAGCAACTGGAGCAGCTTCAACAGCTGGAGCTTCTTCTACTGGTGCAGCTTCTTCAGCTTTTTTACAAGAAACAGTTGCTAAAACAGCAACAAATGCTAAACTTAAAAGTACTTTTTTCATCTTACTTAATTATAAAAGGTTAATTATTAATTCGGAGCAAAGATATAAATTTTTTAATAGGTAAAAATTATTTTTTAATTTTTTTTCAAAAAAAGAATTCTTTGCAACTGTTAATTTATTTAACAATTACTGTGCCAAAAATTCAATACTCTTAAAAAAAGTAAAATATTTTTTATTTTCACTTTTATTTGTATTTATTTAACGGCGAAAGGTTTCTTTTTCAGTGCTTTAATTGTTTTAGGATGTACCAATTTCATCTCCTCAATCAAATTATTTGCTCCCGCATACTTATCAATTATGAATAAAACATAACGAATATCAACCATAACATTTCTGCAAATGCTAGGATCGTAATAAATATCACTCATTGTTCCTTCCCAAACTCTATCAAAGTTCAACCCAATTAGGTTTCCATTTGCATCAATTGCAGGACTTCCTGAATTTCCCCCAGTCGTATGATTGGTTCCTATAAAACAAACTGGCATTTTCCCATTTTCACCGTATTGACCATAATCTTTCTTTTTATACAAATCAATCAGCTTTGCTGGAACATCAAATTCATAATCGCCCGGAATGTATTTTTCCATTGCTCCGTCTAAATAGGTTACAGGTGTATACAAGGTAGCATCTTTTGGAGCATATCCTTTTACTTTTCCATACGTTACTCTCAAGGTACTGTTTGCATCTGGGAACATTCGGGCATTTTTATTTAATTCTAACTGTGCTTTTATGTAAATGCGTTGTAAAGCGGTAATTCTCAAATTGATTTCGTCATATTTTGGGGCAACATCTTTCAAATATTTATCAGCCATATTTTTGATTAAAACATAACCTTTGTCTGCATTTAAATTCGTCAATACCGTTTTAGAATCACCAGAAAGTATTTCTTTCAAACTATTATAATTTACCAATTTAGACTGCCCGTAAATTTCACTAGCTAAGTTTTCTGAATCTATATTCAATAAATTCGATGGCAAAAATTCTTTAGGTGCTTTTGTAGCATATAAATGTATCAATTGCTCAAACACTTTTTTATCTACATTTGGATTGAAATCTTTATAGAAATCTCCCAAACCAGTAATTAAATTGTTTTTTCTATCTGTAAAAGCTTGTTCCCCTTTGGAGTTATAAACTTGTTCCAATTGGTATAATTTGTAACCAACGCTCAACAATTCTGTATTTCTTAAAGCCACTTCAGAAAAATAATCTCTCGCCAAAGCATAAGGTGCAATTTCAGTATAATTTTTTTCAAAATCTGCAAGTAAATTTCCGTATTCTGCTTGTTTTCCAGCTTTCACAACTCTTTCTTGGAATGTGATTTCTTGTTTTCTTTTGATAGCAACAGCGTCTGATTTTTTCAACCCTTGCGTTTCTCCAATCCATTTTTTCCAATAATTAGCAATACTTGCATATTTTGAAGCATATTGAATTTTGATTGCATTGTCTTTTCGCATAAATCCATCGGCAACTTTCAAGGCATGATCGCGAATTTCAATTTTTGCTGGATTCAATTCGTTTACAATTTGAGCAATGGCAACAGCAGGTAAATATTCATTTGTTTTTCCAGGATAACCAAAAACCAACGTAAAATCATCTTCTTTTACACCATCCAATGAAACAGGCAAAAAGTGTTTTGGAGTATAAGGCACATTGTCTTTTGAATAACTTGCTGGACGATTGTTCTTATCCGCATAGATTCTAAACAATGAAAAATCCCCAGTATGTCTTGGCCAAACCCAGTTATCAGTATCAGAGCCAAATTTCCCAATTGCAGATGGTGGTGCACCAACCAATCGAATATCTTTGAATGTTTCTGTTATAAATAGTATGTATTGATTGCCTTCATAAAATGTTCTGATTTTGTTTTCTTGCCAACTTTCTTTTGGTAATGAAGCACTCAAAGAAGTGATATTGTCTTGTATTTTCTTTTGTTTTTCTACTTCAGAAGTTAAACTTGCGGTTCCTTCCAAAACTTTTGTAGTTACATCTTCAATTTTCACGATGAAAGTCACCACCATATCTTCATTTGGTAATTCATCAGTCGTTTTGTATGCCCAAAAGCCATTGGTCAAATAATCGTGGTCTAGAGACGAATGATTCTGAATGGCATCAAATCCGCAATGGTGATTCGTTAATAATAAGCCTTTTGGCGAAATAACTTCCGAGGTACATCCGCCATTAAAATGAGGAACGGCGTCTTTTAAACTCGATTTATTAACCGAATAAATATCGGCAGCAGTCATTTTCATTCCCAAGTTTTTCATCTCTTTTTCGTTCATTCCTCGCAATAAAGAGGGAATCCACATTCCGCCTTGTTGCGCATGCAGTTGAACGACAAATAATAATAGGAGTAATTTTAAGTGTTTCATTGTTAGTTTTAATTTATTTATATTGTTTTTTTAGGGGCAATATGGTTCATTATAATTTCGGTTGCATTTTTATTCATTTCTACAAAAGTGCTGCAAATATGACCTTTTTCAAAACGAATATCTGGATTTTGAATCAAATTATCAAAAGCTTCGTTTAATTCTTCTTGAGTTGAAACCGAAGTACAACCTTCCATATTTACTAATGCCGTAGCTTCTGGAAAATGCGAATAATTAGGCCCAATAATAATAGGAACACCAAAAGTTGCAGGTTCCAGTATATTATGAACGCCAGGATTTCCAAAACCGCCGCCTACATAAGCGATATCGGCATAACTGTAAATCTTCGTCAAAATCCCGATGGTATCAATTATAAAAACATCAAAATCGGCGAAATTTATAGGATTTGAAACATTGAAATCAACATCAGAAAATAAGATTGTTTTTTTAGAAATACTGTTCTTCAAAGCCTGAATTTGCTCTGTTTTGATATTGTGAGGCGCAATAATAAACTTCACATTTTCAGTAGAATTGATATAGGACACCAGTAAAGATTCGTCTTTTGGCCATGAACTTCCAACAACAATTGTCAAGTTATTATTCTTGAATTCCTCGATAAATTCCAATGAGTTATCTCGGTTTAATATCGAGGCAACTCTATCAAAACGGGTGTCGCCAGAAACCGTTACATTCGATTTTCCAAGTTTCAATAAAAGTTCTTTGGATTTTGAATTTTGCACAAAAAAATGTTCAAAAGCATTCAAAGCATTTCTGTAAAAACCGCCATACCATTTGAAAAATAATTGGTCTTCTCTAAAAATTCCTGAAATTAAATAAGTCGGCGTTTCTCGATTTTTCAAAGCATTTAAATAATTTGGCCAATATTCATATTTAATGAAAAAAGCCATATCTGGTCGAACAATTTCCATAAATTTTTCTACATTGGATTGCGTGTCCAACGGCAAATAAACCGTCACATCTGCAATCGTGTTGTTTTTACGAACTTCATAACCGGAAGGCGAAAAAAATGTCAGCACAATAAGATGGTTTGGAAACCTACTTTTCATCCGTTCCATAACGGGCAAGCCTTGTTCATATTCACCTAAAGAAGCAGCGTGAAACCAAATCGTCTTGTCGTAGGCCTTGATTTTATTGGATAATACTTTGTAAACAGACTTTCTTCCATCAACAAAAAGTTTTATTTTTGGGTTGAAAAGTGCTGCGATTTTCAAAATAAAATCAGCAAAAACCACTATTAAATTATAGATAAACAACATAGATTGTAATTTGTGGGGCTAAAATACATCACTTTATAGAATTTTCATTGCTATAACTCATTAAATAACTATTTTTGTATTTCATTTAACAAAAAGTGGTTTTATTAGTCACTTTTAACGCCAAATTTTAATTTATTTATTGATGAAAAAAATCCAAATGGTTGACTTAAAAGGTCAATATGAAAAAATAGCAACAACCGTAAATCATTCGATTCAAGAAATATTAGATAATAATACCTATATTAATGGACCGCAAGTGCATCAATTTCAAAAAGCACTTGAATCCTATTTGGATGTCAAACATGTTATTCCTTGCGCCAACGGAACCGATGCGTTGCA
>Ga0114974_10003938_pt1 | contig 11149 bp, 8 predicted proteins | sample S_130206_EF_Meta_FD_87318 | JGI IMG/M metagenome (GOLD analysis project Ga0114974, IMG submission 87318) | Freshwater microbial communities from Lake Simoncouche, Canada to study carbon cycling - S_130206_EF_MetaG | ecosystem: Environmental > Aquatic > Freshwater > Lake | place: Lake...
CGCCACCTGTCACGTTTACATCGAGCCCGACTGGCTGGCGAAACTGCCGGCCAAGAAAGACACGGAAAAGGCGATGCTGGATTTCGCGCCCGGCGTGAAATCGAACTCGCGGCTGTCGTGCCAGATCACCATGACCGAAGCGCTCGACGGCATCGTCATGCGCGTGCCCAAGAGCCAGCAGTAACCGCTACTGACGCGCAGGCTTTTGGTTGCAGGCTAGGAGCGCCGAGCGATGTGGACATGACGTCCATGAGCGAAGGCGCGACGACGTCCAGCGGCCAAAAGCCAAGTGTCAAAGATACGCTGTCTTGCGATCTTCGCTCTGCGTCGGCGGCTCGTCGCCCGGCTGAATGCGGCGCGGCAGGTGGCAGCGCACGACGGTGCCGCCGCTGGCGCCATCCTCGATCTCGACCCAGCCGTCATGCAGTTCCAGGAAGCGGTTGACCAGCGCCAGCCCCAGGCCCGCACCGGCGCGCGCACCGGCGCGGCTCTTGGCCGAGAAGCGCTCGAACGCCGTGGCCTTCACATCCGGCGCCATGCCGGGGCCATTGTCTTCCACCGTGATCTGCACATCCTCGCCGACGATGCGGCCCGTCAGCGTCACGTCGCCGCCGCGCGGGGTGAACTTGAAGGCATTGGAAAGCAGGTTGAAGACGATCTGGCGCAGGCGGCGCGCATCGGCCAGGAACGGACCGGCATCCTCGTCCACCACCACGGTCAGTGTCAGCCCCAGCTTGCCGCCCCATTCGCGGGCGTGGGAGGCGACGTCTTCCAGCACCTCGAACAGGTCGATGCGCTCCAGCTCCAGCCGCAGCGCGCCCGATTCCACCAGCGCCAGGTCGAGAATGTCGTTCACCAGGCTCTTGAGCGTGTTGGAGCCCGACACGATGGCATCGACATATTCGCGCTGCTGGTCGTTGAGCGCGCCCGGCGTGCCCGTCGCCAGGTGCTCGGAGAAACCCAGGATGGTGTTGAGCGGCGTGCGCAGCTCGTAACTGACATGCTTGATGAAGTCGCTCTTGAGCCGGTCGGCGGCTTCCAGCGCATCGCCCCGGTCGCGCAGCGCCTGCTCGATGCGGAAGCGGTCGGTGACATCGGTGAAAGTGATCAGGCTGGCGCCGTCGGGCAGCGGCGACTGCGCCACCGCCAGGATGGTGCGGTCGTTGCGCTCGATCTCGCCCAGGTCGCGCTTCGGGCCCATGCCGGACACGATGCCGCTGGTTAGCTTGTCCCAGACGCCCGCCTCGCCAAAGCGTTCGGCGGCCAGCGCGGCGATCTCGCGCACATGCGGTTCGCGCTTGAGTTCTTCCTCGGTGAAGTCCCACACCTTGCTGAAGGCGCTGTTGTGGAACTTGAGGCGGCCATCGGGCCCGAACACCGCCACGCCTTCCTTCAGGATATCCAGCGTCGCCGACTGCACTTTCTGCGCCGTCTGGTAGCTCGACTCCAGCGCCAGGCGCTCGGAGACATCTTCGTAGAGATAGGTCAGGCCGCCCGAGGGATGCGGCTGGGTGATGACCTGGATGGTCTGGCCGTGCGGCAGGTGCCACTGTTCCTCGCCATTGGCGCCGCGCCCGGCGTCATAGCGCGCCAGCCGCTCGCGCTTCCAGCCCTGCCAGTCGCGCTGTTCCGGCAGCTTGCGGGTTTCGCGCAGGCGGTCGAGGATTTCGCTGTCGCTGGGATGCTTGTCGAGGAAGCTTTCGGGCAGGCCCCACAGCCGCGCAAAGCCGCGATTGTGGAAGGCCAGCTTCTGGTCCTTGCTGAAGATCGCCACGGCGGTTTGCAGCTTGTCCAGCGTGTCGGCATGGGCATCGACATGGGTCTGCAACCGCGCTTCGGCCGACGCCAGTTCGGTGACATCCACCGCCGTGCCGATGACACCGGCATCGCCCAGCGGAATCTCGGTAAACGACAAAGCGCGGCGCTGGCCGTTCACCACCGTGAAGCGCTTGGTCTCGACGATGGTGTTCTGGCCGCGTGCCCCGGCGGCAAGATCGCGCTCGCTCTTGTCCAGCGCCGCCTGGTTGATGCGCAGATCGTCGAGATCCGAAGCGCCCGCACCCTTGAGAAAGGCGTGGTTGCCCCAGGTCAGCGCCAGGCCCTTGTCGCGCAGCCAGACCGGCGTCGGCAGGGCGTTGAGGATGGCCTTGTAGTCGGCGGCTTCGGCGCTGACCGTCGGCTCTTCCAGCCACACCGCTGCCATGCCGCCCACGGCGCGGCCGCGCGCGATCAGCTTGCGGCCGTGGCTGTCGTTCACCGGAATCTGGAACGCGGCGCCGCGATCCGAAAGGCTGTCGATGGCGGTGGACAGCGCCAGGGCGTCGGGGCCCTTGAGGCAGGACTGCAACTGCTGTTCGCCGCCGCCATAGGAGTAGGGGCCCGCGCCGTCACGGCCCCACACCACCAGCGGCTCGCGGCCTGCGCCCAGCAGGGCGTCGCGTTCGCCCACGGCGGCCTTGGTGCGCGCACCCGTCAGGCGCAGCGAGCGGCGCAGGCGGCGGGCGATGCGCTGTTCCGCCAGTGCCCACAGGCCCGCCGCAATGGCCAGGGCGACGCCACCAGCCGCCAGGGCGGACAGGACGACGATCTGGCTGGAGGAGGCGCTGAGCAGGTCCGGAATCGCGGCAAGGGCCGGCTGGGGTGCAGACATGATCAGTCCGGCTGCCGCCAGCCCTGTCCCCGCGTACCCCGGTCCCTTGCGGTGTCCCATTCTGGGACGGCCCCCGTTAACACACCCGCCCGACGGCGAATCACTGTTGAATCAATAAGATACCGGCGAGACTCGGGTCCGCATAGTTATTGTGGTTAATAAATTATGAAAAACGAAATGCAGGTCTGGGGGCCATATTTTACGGCCTATGGACAAATTCCCGAGTCTGTTCAAGGCGTTAAGAATTGCTGAATTGGCCGATGCGATGGCCGCCTGGGCAGGGGCGTTGCCGGCCCGCTGGGGGCTGACTAGGGTCCGGCGTCCTGCACCGGGGGTGGGAGACGCATGACGACAGACGCCGCGATGGGGCAGGGGGCGCTCCTGCATCGCGCCAACAGCCTGCTGGCGGCAGGTCATCTGCAAGAGGCGCTGGCCGCATTCGATCTCGCCCTGGCCAGTCAGCCGGGGGATGCCGCCGGCTGGAACAGCCGGGGCGTCGTCCTGCGCCATCTGGGACGGTTCGACGAGGCCGTGGCCAGTTTCACCAGGGCCGTGTCGCTGAGCCCGGGCTATGCCGGCGCCTTCTTCAACCGCGCCGTCGTCACGGGGCTGGAACAGTTCAACCCGCTGGTGGCGGTCTGGGACCTGGAGCGGGTGGTGGCGCTCGATCCGGGCTTTCCCTTTGCGTTGGGCCTGCTGCTGCACCTGAAGATGCTGATCTGTGACTGGCAGGGTTTTGAGGCGCTGCAGGCGCAGGTCGATGCAGCCGTGCGCAGCGGCAGGCGGGTGATCGAGCCTTTCGCTTACCAGGCGCTGTCACAATCCCCGGCTGACCTGCGGACCTGCGCCGAAACCTATGTGCGCGACCAGTTTCCCGCCATCGCGCCGCCACCCGCAACACCGCGCCGCCCGGGCGGCAAGATCCGGCTGGGCTACCTGTCGGGCGAATTCCACGCCCAGGCCACCGCCTACCTGATGGCCGGGGTCTACGAGGCGCATGACCGCGCGCGTTTCGAGCTGGTCGCATTCGACAATGGTCCCGACGATGCCAGCCCGATGCGGCGGCGGCTGGAAGCCGCGTTCGGGCGCATGGTGGATATCAAGGGGCTGCCCGACGCCGATGCCGCCGCGCGCATCCGTGCCGAAGGCATCGACATACTGGTCAACCTCAACGGCCATTTCGGCAATCACCGCATGGGCGTCTTTGTCCGCCGTGCCGCGCCGCTGCAGGTCAATTATCTCGGTTTTCCCGGCACGCTTGGCGCGCCCTGCATGGACTATCTCATCGCCGACGCGGTGGTGATCCCGCCGGGCGAGGACGAACACTATGCCGAGCGGATTGTGCGGCTGCCCGGCAGCTACCAGGCCAATGACGACCGGCGCGCCATCGCGGCGCAAGCATCATCACGCGCGGATTGCGGCCTGCCTGCCGAAGGCTTCGTGTTCTGCAGTTTCAACGGCAGCTACAAATTCGTGCCGGACATGATGGCGTTGTGGCTGCGGCTGCTGGGACAGGTGGATGGCAGTGTGCTGTGGCTGCTGGCAACCAATCCGCAGGCCATGACGAATTTGCGCCGCGCGGCGCAGGCGGTGGGGATCGCGCCGGAGCGGCTGGTCTTCGCGCCGCACCTGCCGCTGGATCAGCATCTGGCGGGGCTGAAGCTGGCCGATCTCTTTTTGGATTCGCTGCCTTACAATGCGCACACCACCGGCAGCGACGCGCTGTGGGCGGGCGTGCCGCTGCTGACCTGCCGGGGCACGGCATTCTCGGGCCGCGTTGGCGCCAGCCTGTTGCAGGCGATGAACCTGCCGGAGCTGATCACGGAAAATCCGGCCGCCTATGAAGCGCTGGCGCTGGCGCTGGCGCGCGATCCGGCGCGGCTGCGCGGGATGCGGGAAAAGCTGGAGGCCGGCCGCACCACCGCGCCGCTGTTCGACACCGCGCGGTTCACCCGCCATCTGGAAAATGCCTTCGCCGCAATGTGGGAACGCCATCAGCGCGGCGAAGCACCCGCAGCTTTCGACGTGCCATAAAAAAAGCCCCGGTTTCCCGGGGCTTTTTCATTTTGCATCGCCAGTTTTAGTAGCGATAGGTATCGGGCTTGTAAGGACCAGCCTGCGGGATGGTGATGTAATCGGACTGCTTCTTGGACAGCACGGTCAGGTCGGCGCCGACCTTGCCCAAATGCAGGCGGGCAACCTTTTCGTCCAGCACCTTGGGCAGCACATAGACCTTCTTCTCGTACTTGCCGGTGTTCTGCCACAGTTCGATCTGCGCCAGGGTCTGGTTGGTGAAGGAGGCGCTCATCACGAAGGACGGATGGCCCATCGCGTTGCCCAAATTCACCAGGCGGCCTTCCGACAGCATGATGATGCGCTTGCCGTCGGGGAACTCGATCTCGTCCACCTGCGGCTTGATGTTGTGCCACTTGTAGTTCTTGGTCGCCTGGATCTGAATTTCGCTGTCGAAATGACCGATATTGCAGACGATGGCGCGGTCCTTCATGGCCCGCATGTGGTCGACGGTGATGATGTCGACATTGCCGGTGGCGGTGACGAAGATGTCGGCCTTCGGCGCCGCGGTTTCCATGGTGACGACTTCATAGCCTTCCATCGCCGCCTGCAGGGCGCAGATCGGGTCGATTTCCGAGATCATGACGCGGCAGCCGGCATTGCGCAGCGACGCGGCCGAACCCTTGCCCACGTCACCGAAGCCGGCGACCATGGCGACCTTGCCGGCCATCATCACGTCAGTGCCGCGGCGGATGCCGTCGACCAGCGATTCCTTGCAGCCATAAAGGTTGTCGAACTTCGACTTGGTGACGCTGTCGTTCACATTGATCGCCGGGAACGGCAGCTTGCCGTCCTTGGCGATCTGATACAGCCGGTGCACACCCGTGGTGGTTTCTTCGGAGACGCCCTTGATGTGGGCAACCGACATGGTGAGATAGCCCGGCTTGCGCTTGAGGAAGGCATTCAGTGCGCGCACGAATTCGATTTCTTCGGTATTCGAAGGCTCGAAAAGCTTCTCGCCCGCCTCGACCCGTGCGCCCCACAGCGCGAACATTGTGGCATCGCCGCCATCGTCGAGGATCATGTTGGCGGTGCGGCCGGTGCCATCGTCCCAATCGAAGATCGAGCCGACATAATCCCAGTATTCGGCCAGGCTCTCGCCCTTGATCGCGAAGACCGGGATCCCGGCGGCGGCAATCGCGGCGGCGGCATGGTCCTGCGTCGAGAAGATGTTGCAGGTCGCCCAGCGCACTTCGGCGCCCAGAGCCACGAGCGTTTCGATCAGAACTGCGGTCTGGATGGTCATGTGCAGCGAGCCGGTGATACGCGCGCCCTTGAGCGGCTGGGTAGCGCCGAATTCCTGACGCAGCGCCATCAGGCCCGGCATTTCGGTCTCGGCGATGCGGATCTCGGCACGACCATATCCGGCGAGGCCGATATCGGCGATGACGTAATCGTTCTGGTTCTCAAGCACTGTGGCCACGGCGATATTACTCCTGCAACGGTTCCAAGGAGGTGCCAGACATTCGCGCCCGAAAGCACAAAGGGCGGCACCACGATTGGCGCCGCCCATAGCCTCCAGTCGAGCCGGAAGCAAATATAAAGAATTCTTTATATGACTTTTTGAGGGAAGCGGCCGCTTACCGACGGGCGTAGGCCAGCTCGACAGTGCGGCCATCGCCCAGCAACTGATCAGCTGCTTCCTCCAGCGTCGAGCGCCCTTCTGCCTGGGCAAGATCTCGCGCGACGTTTCTCAGCTCATGACAACTCAGCCAGGGATGGCCCTGCCCGTAGGTATTGGCCATGACCGTGCTGATCCGGTCAAGCGCACGCGCCGAACCGGCTGAGCCATACTGACTGGCCAGATCACTGCGCAGTTCGTCATTGGCTTGGTTGAGTTCGGACAGATGGCTCGTCGTGAAGGCCTGATATTCCGCATTGAAATTGTCCGACGTTGTGCGGCAGCGCAGGCTGGTGACCATCAGCATGATATCGAGGCGCCGCAGCTTCTCGGCTCCGCCAGACGTGCCGGCAGCCTGAGCCGGTGCCACTGCCGCGAGCATGACGGCAAGCGAAGCCGATACGCCCAGAATTGCTTTTGCCCAATTGCGCCCGGCGACAGGCGCGGCGCCCCCAATGTCAGTCATGCTCAGTCTCCACGCGAGCCCAATCCCGCGAGGCAGACAATCGGTCGATGTGATTTACCGATTGCTGAAACATCCCGGTAAAACCAAATTAACCATCCACATTTGCGACCAACCGTTGCAGCCGCGAAACAGCGGCCTATATCGGCAGCACTTGCGAATCCCTTGCAAGAAAGGATGCACAATGACGATTGCGATTGGCGACAAGATTCCCGACGTGAAGCTAATGATTGCCGGCGCGGCCGGCAACGAACCTGTCCAGTCTTCGGACTATTTCAAGGGCAAGCGCGTTGCGCTGTTTTCGGTGCCCGGTGCCTTCACCCCGACCTGCTCGGCCAAACACCTGCCCGGCTTTGTCGAAAAGGCAGCCGAGCTCAAGGCCAAGGGCATTGACGCAATCGCCTGCACCGCAGTCAACGATGCCTTCGTGATGGGCGCATGGAACAAGGCCAGCGGCTCCGACGACATCACCATGCTGGCCGATGGCAATGGCGACTTTGCCAAGGCAGTCGGGCTTGAACTGGACCTCACCGGCGGCGGGCTCGGCCATCGCGGCCAGCGCTTCTCGATGGTAGTAAACGACGGCACAGTCGAGCAGCTCAATGTTGAAGCGCCCGGTGAATTCAAGGTGAGCACTGCCGAGTACATGCTGGGCCAGCTCTAAGACGATACCCTATGCAAACGACCAGGGGGACACGCCTCTTGCGTGTCCCCCTGGTCGCCCCGATCAGACCCCCCCGTTCAGGATCGTCTTGATCTCGAGATATTCGTGGAAGCCATAGTCGCCCCATTCGCGGCCATTGCCTGAGCGCTTGTAGCCACCGAACGGCGCATGGAAATCGAAGCCGTTGTTGACGTTGACCCAGCCGGTCCGCATCCGCTTGGCGATCGCGACACAGGCGGCATGGTCTGCGCCGTTGACATAGCCGGCAAGGCCAAAGGTGCTGTCGTTGGCGATCTCGACCGCGTGGTCGACATCGTCATAGCCCATCATCACCAGCACCGGTCCGAAGATTTCCTCGCGGCCAATCGCGGTCTGGTTGGTCGTCACGAAAACGGTCGGCTTGACGAACCAGCCCTTGTCCAGCCCCTCGGGACGTCCAGGGCCGCCAGCGATCAGTTCGGAAACACCGTCCTTGAGGCCCGCTTCGATATATTCCTGGATGATGTTGTACTGACCCTTCGAGACCACCGGACCCATCGCGAAATTGCCCGCGGGGTCCCCGACAGTCACTGCTGCGGCGGCTGCCGAGGCCGCGGCCTTGGCTTCGGCCATACGAGCATTGGGCACCAGCAGGCGCGAGCCAGCCGAGCAGGTCTGGCCGGAATTGCCCATCATGCCGACAGTCGCCTCGGTCACATTCTTCACCATGTCGGCATCGTCGAGCACGATGAAGGCGCTCTTGCCGCCCAGTTCCAGCCCGACGCGCTTGACTGTCGGCGCAGCGTCCTTCTGGATCTGCACGCCGACCGGCTCGGAGCCGGTGAAGCTTATCATGTCGACATCTTCGTGCGTGGTCAGTGCCGTACCCAGCACCGCGCCCGAGCCCTGCACCATGTTGAACACACCGGCGGGAACGCCAGCGGCATGCAGGATTTCGGCAAGGATATGTGCCGAGAACGGCGCCAGTTGCGGCGGCTTCAGGATCGTGGTGCAGCCGGTGGCAAGCGCCGGGAAGATCTTCACGCAGGTCTGGTTCATCGGCCAGTTCCACGGCGTGATCAGCCCGCAGACCCCGATCGGCTCACGGCGTACCATGGTCGAACCGCGCAGTTCCTCGAACTTGAATTCCTTGAGCACCTCGATAGCAGTCTGCAGATGCCCGGCACCAAGTCCGACATGGAAACCACCCGCCAGCCCGGCCGGCGCCCCCATTTCCTCGCGGATGGCAACGCCCAGCTCGTCCTGACGCTTGGTATATTCAGCCTGGATCGCGAGCAGCAGATCGAGCCGCTGCGCCGGGGTCGTTTCCGACCAGCTGGCGAAAGCCTTGCGCGCGGCGGCAACCGCCTTGTCTATATCGGCGGGGCTGCCGAGAGAAATCCGCCCCGCGACAGCTTCGGTCGCAGGGTTGATGACATCGGCCGTTTTAGGCTCGACCGGATCGACCCATTTGCCATCGATATAGAACTGCAGATATTCGCGCATATTGCCTCTCCAATTGTTGTCCGGCTGTTAGCCCAAGCAGCGGCCAGTTCAAGGCCATTCCTGCTACGGTTACAGTATATACATGGTCAGCCAGCGCGCCGCGACGGCCGGGCGCTCGAGACCTTCGACCTCGACCACAACGTCAAGCTCCTCGCGAAAGCGGCCCGGATCAGTCTCGCTTATCGCCTCGACCCGAAAAGTCGCGCGGATGCGGCTGCCGGATCGCACCGGCTGGACCCATCGCACCTTCTCGAAACCATAATTCACTCCGACCCTGAGCCCGGGAAAGCGCGGACGGGGTGTTTCCGATCGCAAGGGGGCGAGCAGCGACAGCACCAGGAAGCCATGCGCAATCGTGCCGCCGAATTCGGTCTCGGCCGCCGCCTCGGGGTCGACATGCAGGAAATTCCAGTCGCGCGTCACATCGGCAAAAATGTCAATCAGCGCCTGATCGACCTCCATCCAGTCGGAAACATAGGTCTTGCCCACCTCGTCGCTGATATAGGCTGAAATTTCATCATTCACGGGAAACCTCCGGTGCAGGTTGGACATTGTGGAACCGGCTGTAGTCAATGGTCCGAATCCCCTTGTCGTCCAGCCCGAGAATATCGGCGAAGCGGGAATCCCATTGGATGTCGCGCGGTGTATAGGCCCAGCGTGCATGGATCGGCTGACCGCTGATCTCATCGACCCCCGATAGAACCACGACAATCTCCATATCCCTGCCCGCTTCCGGATCTTCGATCAGGATTCGCAAGGGGCTGTCGTCATCGATTCGGTGCAACACCGTCCAGGTCAGCGCGAACACAGGATTGTTGTCACGGATTAGCGGCAAATCATGGAACCGGCGCATGCTCACCCCGCCAAACATGTCGTCGCGGATCAGCGAGACACGCACTTGCGCGGCATAGATCAGATTATGCCGCTGGTTGGCCGCGCGCAGCATCAGCATGGGCACGCCGTCGATCGTGCGCACAGCAAGCACGTCGCTGAACAGGATCCGCGCCGTCGGCCGCGAAAAGCGGGCAAATGCAATCCCGGTGGCGAGTGCGAAATAGATAATGCCGAGCGTGATCTCGATCACGCCGATTATCTGGCAATAGATCGAGACCGGATAGATATTGCCATAGCCGATCGTCGCGACCGTATCCACGCTGAAGAAGAAATCGCGCCAGAACGGCGATACCGCCGCATCGACTTCATGCGCAACAACAAGCCCGCCCGGATCGAGCCAATAGAGCCAGGCGAAGAACAGGTTGAACACCAGGAAGACCAGCGCAAACAGCGTGATCAGCCAGCGCCAGTGCAGCTGCATCAGCCGGTGATAGGCATCGCTCCCCGGCCGGCGCGGCACGCCGAGCGGACGCACCGCGATAGTCCCGCGATCCCTGAAAGCGCTGGTAAAGGTCGAGATTTGCTGCGGGGTCTGATCCTGAGCCATGCCACGAAGCTAGCCGTGCAATCGCCGGGCGACAATCCTGCCGACATTGGCATGCGGCCATAGTTTGCACCATGCGCCAAATTCGCGTAGTGCATAAGCATTGCCCCGGCCTCGCGTTGTCGCACCAGCGGCGCGTATAGCCGGGGTTTGCCGTTTCAAGCACCTGTTTAGTTCATTTAGGGAAATGCCATGACCCGCCGCCGCCAGATCTACGAAGGCAAGGCCAAGATCCTTTACGAGGGGCCGGAACCCGGCACCATCATCCAGTATTTCAAGGACGATGCCACTGCCTTCAATGCGCAAAAGAAGGGCACGATCCAGGGCAAGGGTGTGATCAACAATCGCATCAGCGAATATGTTTTCACGCGCCTTTCGCACATCGGCATTCCGACCCACTTCATCCGCCGCCTCAATATGCGCGAACAACTGGTTCGCCAGGTTGAAATTATTCCGATCGAAGTGGTGGTGCGCAATGTCGCGGCTGGATCGATCAGCAAGCGTCTGGGCATTCCCGAAGGCGAGCCGCTGCCGCACACGCTGATCGAGTATTATCTCAAGGACGATGCCCTCGAAGACCCGATGGTCGCCGAGGAACACATCGCCTGCTTCGGCTGGGCCACCAATGAGGAGATGCAGGACATCTCGGCCATGGCGATCCGGGTCAACGATTTCCTGTGCGGCATGTTCGCCGCGATCAACATTCGCCTGATCGATTTCAAGCTCGAGTTCGGCCGGCTTTGGGATGGCGACTA
>Ga0114974_10003940_pt1 | contig 11147 bp, 11 predicted proteins | sample S_130206_EF_Meta_FD_87318 | JGI IMG/M metagenome (GOLD analysis project Ga0114974, IMG submission 87318) | Freshwater microbial communities from Lake Simoncouche, Canada to study carbon cycling - S_130206_EF_MetaG | ecosystem: Environmental > Aquatic > Freshwater > Lake | place: Lake...
CATTCTCGATCCCCTGCCCCGCCAAGACCGTCGGGTGGAATTCATTCGAGAGTCCTTGGTCGACTTGGATCAGCAACTTCAAAAATTGAGCGGTCAAGCCGCGGGCGGCCTGATTGTGATGGTGGGCGACGCTTTAGACATCATCCCCCAATTAGCCAAAAAACTGGGCGTGGTCGCTGTTTTTACCAACCACGACGACGAACCCGACGCATTAGCGCGAGACGCCAAAGTCAGAGGGGGTCTGGCCAATATTGGTGTTGGGTTTTATACCTACAAAGATCATGTGATTTTTGAAAGAGCCGAAGTCCTTACTCAAAATCGCCAACCCTACGGCGTCTTTACGCCTTACAAAAATACATGGCTTAAATATGTTCAAGAGTCAGACTTGGCACCTCACCCCATCGACGCTTTTGCAAAAAAATTAGCAACTAGACCTACGGCCTTTCAAAAACAAGTGCCCACTTTAAAAGAAATTGGTTTTGAAAAAACAAATTTAGATCAACTGCAAATTCCATGCGGCAGTCAAGGCGCAAAAAAATTATTCAATGAATTTTTAAAACGCATGAGTCGCTACGAAGAAACCAGAAATTTTCCTGCCGTCAAAGGGCCCAGTTATTTGAGCGTTCATTTGCGTTTTGGAACAATATCTATTAGGCAATTGGCACGCGCGGCACACGCCAGTCATATGCTAGGTGATGAAGGTGCGCAAACTTGGTTATCGGAATTGATTTGGCGAGATTTCTACCACCAAATTTTATTTCATCACCCGCACGTGGTTAGCGGCGCATTCAAACGCGAATACAACTCCATTGTGTGGGAGCACGGCAAAATAGCAGAGAAATTATTTAACGCATGGTGCGAAGGAAAAACGGGCTATCCATTGATTGACGCGTCGATGATGCAAATCAATCAAACGGGTTATATGCACAATCGATTGCGAATGGTTGTTGCAAGTTTTTTAGTCAAAGATTTGGGTATCGATTGGCGATGGGGCGAAGCTTATTTTGCAAAACACCTCAATGATTTTGATTTGGCTGCCAATAACGGGGGCTGGCAATGGGCGAGTTCAAGTGGATGTGACGCACAACCTTACTTTCGAATTTTTAACCCCATAAGTCAGAGTGAAAAATTTGATGCACAAGCCAAATTTATCAAACGCTATTTGCCGCAGTTGTCGGCTCTGTCTGATGACGCCATTCATGCACCTTGGTTGGCCAAGCCGATTGATTTAAAAGCCGCCGGTATAGAACTTGGAAAAGATTACCCGATGCCGATTGTGGATCACGCCACTGCACGAGCAAAAACATTGGAGCGATACGCAGTCATTAAAAAAAATAAATAGCTTTATTGCAAATCGTCAAGAACACTTTGCTGGGGTGATTTGATGAACCCAGCCGCAAACTGATGCAGCAATCGAGCAACTTCTTCTGCGCCTCTTAAAAGCGCAATAGGGCGATGTTCGGTTTTGGGATGTTGCACTCGATCCAAGGCGCTCACCATGGCATGTGCAACTTCGGCTAAACCATACAAAGTTCGTTCTTCAGATAACTGTGCCAATTGATAGGCGTCATTGTTGCATTGCAAAGGTGGTTGTTTAATTTCACCTGAGACATATTGACCCAAATGCAAGCGTAGACGTTGAACGATGGCGTCGGCTTGCTCTAAAAACAAGGCCTGCAACAACACTTGTAACGACTCATCGCTCAAATGCGCCTCTTGAGTTTGCAATTGAGTCAAGAGTTCGCGCTCAACAACTTGTCGCGTATCATTCATGGTACTTCTATTAAAAAAACGAATTAAATTTCAACCATTTCAAAATCTTCTTTGCGCGCTGCGCATTCGGGGCAAACCCAGTTCATGGGGACTTGGTCCCACGGGGTACCTGCAGGAATTCCCTCTTCGGGCAAACCCGCAGACTCGTCATAGATCCATCCACAAATTAAGCACATCCAAGTTTTAGTCACAATTTTCTCTCGAGTTGGTTAAATCAATTGGGGGCCAAAAGGCTCGCATAGAATGTACTGCATTCTATAGTTGTAACACGATGACCGACATAAAAGACCACACCAAAGGACCCGAGCCAGAAGATCCCCACCCTTGTGTACTCGTCTTTAATGCCAATGATCCCAGCGGTTGCGGCGGATTGAGCGCAGACACCATGGCTTTGGCGTCGGTGGGTGTTCACAGCCTGCCCGTTGTCACGGGTTGTTGGATTAGAGACACCGCAGAAATTTTTGATCACATCAGTTTGGACGAAGAAATCGTATCGGAACAATCGCGTTGTGTTCTTGAAGATATCAACGTTCGCGTCATCAAGGTTGGTTTTTGTGGCACACCCGAAAATTTATCGGTCATTGCAGAAACCTGCGCCGACTACCCCGACGTTCCTGTTGTTGCCTATATGCCCAGTCTCTCGTGGTGGGAAGAAGACGCCATCGATGAATATTTAGATGCATTCAAAGAACTGATCTTGCCGCAAACCACTATTTTGATTGGTAACCACAGCACTTTGTGGCGCTGGTTACTACCCGATTGGTCGAGCGATAAAAATCCAACCCCCAGAGACATTGCAAAAATGGCCGCAGACAAGGGCGTCCCCTACACCTTGGTCACAGGCATTCCACAAGGTGCACAACATATCGAAAATGCCCTCTCCAGTCCTCACACGGTTTTGGTCTCCGAAGAAATCGAACGATTCGAAGCGGTGTTTACAGGGACAGGCGATACGCTCAGCGCGTCCTTAGCGGGCTTATTGGCCGTTGGCGCTGATTTAGAGTCTGCAACAGCCGAGTCATTGGGCTATTTGGATGGATGCCTCGACAACGGTTTTCGCCCAGGTATGGGACATGTGGTGCCCGATCGAATGTTTTGGGCACAATCCGAACACGACGATGTCATTGAAACAGAAAGCCCGATGACATCCGATGATTTTTCTCTTCACGGCCATCAAGTCAAACACTAAACTCCTATTTCATCATGACAGATTTGAATCAAACCCTTTTTGATCGCGCACGACAAGTGATTCCAGGTGGAGTCAATTCTCCTGTTCGTGCATTTCGTGCAGTCGGTGGCACACCGCGTTTTGTTCAACGCGCGCAAGGCGCTTATTTTTGGGACGCCAACGGTCAACGCTATATCGATTACATCGGTTCGTGGGGACCGATGATTTTGGGTCACGGTCATCCTGCTGTTTTAGAGGCCGTTCAAAAAGCTGCACTCGATGGCTTTTCATTTGGCGCACCCACCGAACGTGAAGTGCAATTGGTTGAAGCCATCATCGAAAAAGTTCCATCGATGGATATGGTTCGTTTGGTCAGTTCTGGTACCGAAGCGGGTATGAGCTCCTTGCGATTGGCCCGTGGTGTAACGGGCAAAACAAAATTCATTAAGTTTGAAGGCTGTTATCACGGACACGCCGATGCGTTGTTAGTCAAAGCCGGTTCTGGTTTGGCAACATTTGGACATCCCACTTCGGCGGGTGTGCCTACTGAGGTCGCCAAAGACACCATCGTTTTGCAATACAACAATGTCGCACAACTGGAAGAAGCTTTTACATTGCACAGCGGTCAAATCGCTTGCATCATGATCGAACCCATTGCAGGCAATATGAATTTTGTGCGTGCCAGTGTGCCATTCATGAAACGATGCAGAGAGTTGTGCACACAACACGGTGCATTACTTGTTTTTGATGAAGTCATGACGGGTTTTCGCGTGGCGTTGGGTAGTGCACAAAGTATTTATGCGCAACACATTCCTGGGTTCGAGCCCGATGTCACTGTATTGGGCAAAGTCATAGGCGGGGGAATGCCCTTGGCTGCTTTTGGCGGTAAACGTGCTGTGATGGAACAACTCGCGCCTTTGGGCCCTGTGTATCAAGCCGGCACACTGAGCGGCAATCCTGTAGCCACTGCTTGCGGTTTGGCAACGCTTCATGAAATCAGCAAGCCTGAATTTTTTGATGAACTATCCAAAAAAACCTGTTATTTAGTGGATAGTTTACAAAAAGCCGCCAACAAAGCTGGCATTGCTTTTTCTTCCGATTGTCAAGGCGGAATGTTTGGATTTTTTCTTCTCCCCATATTGCCACATAACTACACTGAAGTTATGAAAAGCGATTCTACAAAATTTAATTTACTCTTTCACGGTCTTTTAGACAAAGGGGTTTATATTGCACCAGCTTTGTATGAAGCAGGGTTTGTAAGCTCTGCGCATTCAATGGCTGATTTGGATGAAACCATTCAAATCGCCGCTGATGTGTTTTCTAGTCTATGAAGATTCTTCCTTTTTTATGGGGATGTTTGTTTTTTGTAACGACTGGTGCAAACGCTCAATCGCAAGACTCACCTCATCATCTTTGGCTTAATTTAGGCACCTATACACATCACTTCCAACAAAATCGAAACTTGAATAATGAAAACACAGGTTTCGGTCTTGAGTGGACTTACAATGAAATGTATTCGCTCACAGGTGGCATTTTTAAAAACAGCGAAAATCAAACCTCACATTACCTAGGTTTGTACGTGACTCCAATACAAGTGGCGTCGGCTCGATTAGGTGTTGTGGTGGGTGGATTTGACGGTTACCCCAACGCATTTAATGGCAATTGGTTTCCAGCCTTGTTACCTGTTGCTAAATTTGAAGGTAAAAAATGGGGCTTAAACGTTACTTATATCCCCACATTACCGAATCGTTTGTATGGTGGCGTGAGTTTTCAGATCAAATACGCCATCTATTGAATCAATGCCTGAAGTGGCGCACACCTGTAAACACCATAGCAACACCTTGCTCGTTGGCCGCATCAATCACTTCTTGATCGCGCATCGAGCCGCCCGGTTGAATCACGCATTGCGCACCCGCTTGCACCACAACGTCGAGTCCATCTCTAAACGGAAAAAATGCGTCACTTGCAACTACAGTTCCTTTGAGTGACAACTGTGCATGCTCGGCTTTGATGCTTGCAATACGTGCAGAATCGAGTCGACTCATTTGCCCTGCACCCACGCCCATGGTCATACCATCGGCACAAAAAACAATCGCATTACTCTTGACGTATTTAGCTACTTTCCATGCAAACAACAGATCTTGCATTTGCTGCGAGGTAGGTTGTTTTTGTGTCACGACTTTGAGATCCGATAATTTCAAAACGTGATTGTCTGCGGTTTGCATCAGCAAACCCGAACCGATGCGTTTAACGTCAATGACATTGCCATGCAATGCATCAACCGAACCCAACTTCCAATCGATTACTAACACACGCACGTTGGCTTTGGCTTTGAGTAACTCCAATGCTTGATCGTCGTAAGATGGTGCAATCAAAACTTCAACGAATTGTTTGCTCACCACTTGTGCGGCTTCAAGGTTGACTGCGCAATTAAAAGCTATGATGCCGCCAAACGCAGAGGTGGGGTCGGTTTTAAAAGCCTGATTATAGGCTTGCAAGGCATCCGCACCCAATGCAACGCCACACGGATTGGCGTGCTTGACGATCACGCACGCAGGTGTGTCAAAACTTTTGACGCATTCCCAAGCCGCGTCTGCATCTGCAATGTTGTTATAAGAAAGTTCTTTGCCTTGCAATTGTTTAGCAGTAACCAACGACCCCGCAACAGGATATACATCGCTGTAAAAAGCCGCTTGTTGATGTGGATTTTCACCATAACGCAAATCTTGTAATTTAATAAAACGTCTATTGGCTTGACCTGGAAATTCGTCAAGCGTTCCATCGGTTTGAATGCGTGACAAATAATCGCTGATGGCCCCATCGTATTGACTGATGCGATTAAATGCAGCAACCGACAATGCAAATCGAGTAGCGTTGCTCAAGGTTTTATTTTGTTGGAGCTCTTCGAGGACACGCGCATATTGCGACGCATCAGTGAGCACACCCACGTGTTGCCAATTTTTGGCGGCACTACGCACCATTGCAGGCCCACCTATATCGATGTTTTCGATCGCATCTTCGAGGGCGCATCCAGGCTTGGCGACGGTTGCTTCAAAAGGATAGAGATTAACCACCAATAAATCGATAGGATCAATGTGATGCTCTGCAAGTGATTTCATATGCGCAGGTAAATCACGACGCGCGAGCAAGCCGCCATGAATTTTGGAATGCAATGTTTTGACACGACCATCGAGCATTTCAGGAAAGTCGGTTACCTGCGCAACTTCACGCACAGGAATGCCTTGATTGGCAAGGAGTTTGGCCGTTCCGCCTGTGGACATAATGCCAATACCGAGCGCATGCAAAGCACGGGCGAATTCAACAACACCTGTTTTGTCAGAAACAGAGATTAAAGCGATCATTGAGTATCCAAATAGAAAAACAAAGATGGTTAGAGCATCTTGTGCTCAACTAATTTTTTCCTGAGCGTATTGCGGTTAAGACCCAACCACTGCGCCGCACGCGATTGATTGCCATCGGCATGCTTCATCACAATATCGAGCAAGGGTTTTTCAATGACATGTACCAACATATCATGTAAATTATCTGGCTCAGTTCCGCGCAAATCGCGAATATAAGTTTCTAGACTATGGCGAACAACTTCTTCAATTTGCTTTTTACTCATGAGACAAATTCCAAATAGGATATTTGAGCATGCTTGGGCATACGGTCGCCTTGCAAAGCCAAAACATCTAAAAAATGACACAACGATTTGATTTGAATAGATGCATCTTCGAGGGTGTTGAAGTATTGACGAAAGTCTTCACCCCCTGGCAGATGCTTAACGTACCAAGCAATATGCTTGCGAGCGCTTTTGACGCCCATTTGTGCACCGTACAAGTTGTAATGATCGGTGAGATGTTCAATCATTAGACACCTGACCTGTGCAATCAGTGGTGGCGCCAATTGAGTTCCGTGTTTTAAATAATGCGCGATTTCACCCAAAATCCAAGGACTACCCAATGCTGCACGACCAATCATGACTGCATCAGCGCGCGTGCGCTTTAAAACCTCTTGGGCTTTGAAAACTGAATCGATATCGCCATTGGCGACAACTGGAATTGAAATGCTGGCTTTGACTTGAGCAATCGTGTCGTATTCGGCCATACCTTTGTAGCCTTGCTCACGGGTTCGACCGTGCACGGTAATCATTTGAACACCAACGGACTCTGCGCCTTGCGCCAAAGAAACGGCATTTTTGTTGTTAGCGTCCCATCCTGTGCGCATTTTGAGAGTGACGGGTATATTGTTTTGTTGTGCAACGTTGACCACGGCTTCAACAATTTGCAAAGCCAAGGGTTCGTTTTGCATCAATGCAGAGCCCGCCCATTGGTTGCAAACTTTTTTGGCGGGGCAACCCATGTTGATATCTAAAATTTGAGCGCCACGATCGATGTTGTATTTCGCGGCCAAGGCCATCATTAAAGGATCTGTGCCAGCGATTTGAACAGCAATGGGCCCAGGCTCACCCGTGTGATCCAATCGACGCGATGTTTTGAGAGTTTTCCACAAATCTTTTCGCGAAGTGACCATTTCACTGACCGCATAACCAGCGCCAAATTTTTTGCACAACATGCGAAAGGGCCTATCTGTAACGCCCGCCATGGGTGCAACAAATACTGAGTTGGGCAATTCAAACGAACCAATGCGCATAAAAATGAAAGTACATATCTTTAGTAAAGGGAGGGTGATTCTAATGCCCAAAAAATTGAGCACGGTGAAAAAATAAATTTATTTTTTTGTCGCACTGCCACTACACTTCGGATCATGGAAATTTTGCTTCACCAATTGCTAGACATTTTGGCTTTACCGCTATATGGTTTGAGCACTGTTTTTTTTGTATCTCTTATTTCTGCTACTTTGTTACCCATGGGATCCGAACCTGTGGTCTTTGGACTAATACAAATCAATCCTGCACTATTTTGGCCAACCATTGCAGTTGCTACATTAGGTAACACATTAGGCGGCGCCATCGATTGGTGGATGGGTTATGGCACACTCAAAATGTTTGAGAAAGTAAAAGGAAAACCGAGCGGCTTTCATGTGCGAGCACTAACTTGGCTCAAAAAATTAGGCCCTCGTGCATGCTTGCTCAGTTGGTTACCTGGCATTGGCGACCCTTTATGCGCAGTCGCGGGTTGGTTGCAACTTCCTTTTTGGCCTTGCGTGTTTTATATGGCGATTGGTAAATTTTTGCGGTATGTTTTTTTTACTTCTGTACTGCTATGGGTTTTCCCTAGTTTTCATTTTTAAATTAATCACCTACTCGGTCGTCCATCCAAATTCGCGCATCTAAATTTCCTACTTCTGAGATATCGATGTGATAGACATAACGATCGGGGCGATAAAGCCCTTGCAGCCATTGAACGGGTTTGTCTTGATCGTCAAAAATAATTCTCTCGACTTGCAACAATGCACTACCCACCTTGACATCTAGGGCAAGCGCAACATCTCCATCGGCTTGTCTTGCGGTGATGGTTTGATGAACGCGACCCAATGCCACACCATTTTTTTCAATCAACATCAAAATGGGATTGCGTTTAAGAATTTGTCGATTCACCACGGGTAAAACCCGCACGGGAACATAGGCTGTGATATATGACAAGGGTGTGCCGTCTGCACTTCGCACACGAACAATCTTATATACCTGCTCGTCAGTACTGATTTGTAATGCTTGAGCCACAGCTGAAGATGGCAATGATTTTTCTAAATCTAAAACTTTGACCGAAGTTTGTAAACTCATCTTGACGATGTTTTCCATCAAGCCAGTGAGGCGACGTTGTATCGGTCTTTCTTTGAGATTGCGAATATCGGGATGTTGAATTAACGCTTCTACGGGACGCGTGCCACGCCCTGGTTCGCGTTTGATTAAGCCCTCGCCCGCCAACTCTTGCAAAGCCCTGCGAACGGTTACGCGCCCCACACCAAATTGTTTGGTTAACAAATGCTCCGAAGGCAGACCCTGTTCAAACTTTCCTTCTTTTAATTGTTCTCGCAACACCAAATAGATTTGATGGTATTTGGGCAAAGGCAAATTATTTTGCATAAAAAATGCGAAGCAACACTGATTTATAAACCTAAATAACGTCTCTTGAGTTCGGGGTCTTGCGCCAGGTCACGGGCCTGCCCTTTCATCGCTACCGCACCGTTTTCAATGATGTATGCACGATGCGCAATAGCCAAGGTTTGAACCGCGTTTTGTTCCATCAGCAAAATAGCCTGTCCTTCTCGATTCATTTGCTGAATCAATCCAAACATTTCTTCAACCAATAGTGGTGATAAGCCCAATGAAGGCTCATCCATGATTAACAGTTCGGGCTCTGACATCATGCCGCGCCCAATGGCTAACATTTGTTGCTCACCGCCCGACAAGGTGCCTGCAGCTTGAGAAAATCTTTCTTTGAGCCTTGGAAAAATCGACACCACACGATCCAAATTTTGCTGTCGTCTTTGTTTGCCGCGTACCAAGCTACCGAGTTCTAGATTTTCTTTGACATTGAGATTGGGAAATACGCGTCGCCCCTCGGGCACATGAATCAAACCGCGCCTGACCACATCCGATGAAGAAATACCCGTGATGTCTTCACCTAAAAAATGAATTGATCCACTAAAGGGTTTGTAAATGGCAGAAATATTGTTATTGAGAGTGGATTTGCCCACGCCGTTACTGCCCAATACGGCAACTATTTCGCCCTTGGAAACATTTAAATCAATGCCTCGCAGTATTTCAACCTCGCCATAACCAGCGCGTAAATTTTTGATTTCAAGCATGAGCCACCTCTTTGGCGGCACCACGACCCAAATACGCTTCAATCACCGCGGGGTCGGATACCACTTGCTGCGGCGCGCCTTGCGCAATGATTTTTCCGTAAGACAACACATAAATATGTTCTGACAAACTCATCACAGCTTGCATCACGTGTTCAATCAATAAAACAGTCACGCCCATATCGCGAATGGTTCTAACAATCGCCACCATCTCTACAATTTCTGAAGGATTAAGTCCCGCCATTACTTCATCGAGCAACAACAGCTGCGGATTCGTTGCCAATGCACGCGCCAACTCCAAACGCTTGCGGCCTGCAACCGTTAAGTCCGATGCCGCTTGCGCCAACATATGTCCCATGCCTACTTTTTGAGCCACTTCGATGCCGTGTGCGCGCGCCTCTTGGGCATTGGGATGAATTTGATAGGCGCCAACCATGATATTTTCAAGAACGCTCAACTTCGCAAAGGGTTGGGTGATTTGAAATGTACGAACCATGCCTTTGCGCGCAATTTTGTGAACAGGCCACCCCGTGATGTCTTGATCCATCAACACCACACGACCCGCATCAATCGAGTGAAATCCTGCAATCGATGCAAACAAGGTGGTTTTACCAGCGCCATTGGGGCCAATCAATGCAACGATTTGTCCTTGATCGACATTTAAGCTTGCACTATCTACAGCTCGCAAACCGCCAAAAATTTTGGTGAGTCCTTCAACGCACAACATCGTCGGCACTCCTCTTAGTTTTTGATTTTGGTTTAAAAAGATCGGTCAATCCGTTGGGTAAATACGCAATGATGATGACGAGCAATGCGCCATACAACACCAATGACAGGCCTTGAATTTGCGTGAGTACGCGGGTTATGTCGCTCACAAAGGCAAGTAGCAATGAACCAATCAATGGACCATACACGGTTCCTGCACCACCAATCATGCTCACCAACAACATCTCGACCGATTTATCAACACCAAACACGATCGTTGGGTCGATGTATAAAAAATATTGCGAGAAAAAGCATCCGCCCACACCGCACATTGCACCAGAGAGCAGCATGATTTTGACTTTTTCTGTAAATACATCAATACCCAATGCTTTGGCCGCGTCTTCATTTTCTCGAATCGCAGCCAAGCGTGCGCCAAATCGGGAGTGACGCAACCATTCGGCACAAGCAATCGACAACACGGTTAAAACCAAAATCACAAAATAAAAACCCGCGCGCTCTTCAAATTGAAAATAAGCAGCACTGCGCTTGAGTGGAATCAACATACCCAAGCCACCACCTGTGATATCCACTGAGTTACTTAAGATGCGCAATACTTCTGCAAACGCCAATGTGATCAATGCAAAGTAAGAGCCTTTAAGGCCCGCTCTGAACGATAAAACAGCAATGATGAGACCGACCACTGCGCCCGCGATTGCAGAGGCTGGTAAACCCA
>Ga0114974_10003941_pt1 | contig 11140 bp, 9 predicted proteins | sample S_130206_EF_Meta_FD_87318 | JGI IMG/M metagenome (GOLD analysis project Ga0114974, IMG submission 87318) | Freshwater microbial communities from Lake Simoncouche, Canada to study carbon cycling - S_130206_EF_MetaG | ecosystem: Environmental > Aquatic > Freshwater > Lake | place: Lake...
GAAGAACTGCAGGTGCGCGGCCGGCATGGCCTCGAAGAACATGTCGTAGGGCAGTCGCAGCGCATCGTCGGCATAGAGCCCGGAGCCGGCCTTCGAGGCGGCCGCGCGGAGGACGGTCTCAGCGTCGGCCGAGTAGCTGCCGATGGTGGAGAACCCTTTCATGCCGAGCAGCCACGAGTGCGCGGTGTGGTCGCGGTAGGAGCGCATCATCCAGTCTTCGTGGTTGCCGCCGAGGCAGACCGTCGGTCCGTGGTGCGCACCGGCAAATTCCAGGATGGTGTCGATGCACTGTTTCGACGCCGAGCCCCGGTCGATGTAGTCGCCCAGGAACACCACCGTATCCTCAGGCGCGAGGGCCTCGCGGATGGCGTCGAGCAGGTCGCGCAGCGCTGGGAGGTTCCCGTGGATGTCGCCGACGGCAAACGTGGCCATGTGGTTCAGGCATTCTAGGACAGGCGCCTGTCGGCCTGGCCACGCCAGGTGACAGTGGACACCGGCTTCGTTCGTGAATCGCGCGTTTACTGAGCAAATGCGCCGATCATGAATCGGCATGAATGCTGCGAAGCGGAGGGTGTGGGGCTGGCGCCGAGCTGTCCCCCAGGGGGACATGACGATGACGAAGCGAATGATTCCGGTGGGTGCCGTGGTGCTGGCGTTGAGTCTGGCCGGTGTGGATGCGGATGCAGGACAGCGCGACAGCCGCGGGCGCGACCGCAACGGCCGCGAGAGCCGCGGCGACGCCCAGCGCGACAGTGGACGTCGCGACGACGGCCAGCAGCAGAGGGCGGAGGCGCCGCCTGAGGCGCCCAGGGCTCAGGCACCGCGAGCTGAGGCACAGCGCGACGCCCCGCGGGCAGAGGCGCCGCGGGCCGACGCGCCCAGTGCGCAGGCCCCGAGGGCTGAGGCCAATCGCGGGAACCGCGACCAGGCCGTGCCGCGAGGCGAGGTGCGCGGTGACGCGCGCCGCGATAACGGACAGGACCGCGGCGGGCGCTACGACGCGCCGCCGCCGCGCGACTACCGCGACAATCGCCGCGGCGACGACCGGCGCGATGCCTATCGCTACGACCGCCGCGACAACGACCGCTACGACAGCTTCCGCTACGCGCCGGCGCCGCGCTACTACGGCTCGGTTCGGCATCCGCGCTACTACGGTCCAGGCGGCAGCTTCAGTGTCTACTTCGGGATTGGTAACGGCTACCTCTACGGGTCGCCGTATGCGGGCCGTGTCTACGGCTACGCCGGACCGCGGTCCTACGGGTCGCGCGTCTACTACGGCGACCTCCGCCTGCAGGTGCGGCCGAGAAATGCTGCGGTGTATGTGGACGGCTACTACGCGGGCATCGTCGACGACTTCGACGGCGTGTTCCAGCGGCTGACGCTCGAGGTCGGCCCGCACGAGATCGAACTCGACGCGCCCGGGTTGGCACCGCAGTTGTTCGACGTCTACGTCGACCCGGCGCAGACCGTGAACCTGCGCACGGAGCTGTATCCGTACTGACGGGTCGGGACGGCCGGGAAGGGCAGTCAGAGGCGGATGCCGCTGACCTCCACGCGTGAGACACGCGTGCTGAACGGCGCGCCGCCCGTGATGTCGTGCATCAGGGCGGCGGCCCGTGCCGTCACGGTCAGCATGTTCTCGACGCCGAGATCCTCGCAGAGCTTCGACGCGATGTTCACCGCGTCGCCAGCGATACCGCTCGGACCGTGGTGATTGGCGAAGAGCAGCACCGGCCCCGCATCGATCCCCACCTTCACGCCCAGTCCCATTTCCAGGTAGGCATCGCGCAGCGCGTAGGACACCTGCAGCGCCTGTTCGGCCTCCTCGAAGCAGAGAATGGCGAGGCCGCCGCCCAGGCTCGCGGTGTGGGCCACCGCTACGGGGAACCGCTGCAGGACCGCCTCGAACACCGTGTCGCCGGTCAGCGCGTCGAGCAGCGCGGTGATCGGTGCGCCGTCTGTCGTGCCACGCTCGCGCGCCACGAACACCACCACGCGTTCGTGCAGCAGCGAACGGTAGATTTCCTCACGCACCCGTGGCGCGTCCGTCGTCTGCAGTTGGTGAAGGGCGCTGAACACGGCGTCGGTAAAGCCGTGCGGATATCGGAGGTCGGTTCCCACACGTGTCGTACGGGGCGCGGCGCTCAACGCGAAGACACCGGGAGTATGCACCACGTCCAGCTCGGGCCGGCGCTGCACGGCGATGCCGTCGCCCGCCGACAGCCGTGCGCAGGCGGCTCCGGTGAGGAGCACCTCGCCCGGAGCGGAGAAGCGCTCGGCCAGGTATTCCACCGTCTCGGCGTCGCGACCGTAGAGACCGCCGCCGATTTCGTAGAAGTCGCCCCAGTGCGCGCACATGCCGATGCGTACCTCCGATTCCGCCTTGATACGCGCCTGCGCGTCGGCCATCGCCGCCACCACGTCGGACACCGGCCGGTCGGGTGCGTAGAACATCTCGGTGTTGTCGGCCACCCACGTGCCGATCGCCCGCCCGCCGGCCTCGCGGCCCAGCGCGTGCACGATCTCCTTCGGGCGCGACACCATGGCCAGCACGTCGAGCAGATCGCGTTCGCGGGTGAGGTGGCTCAGCCCCGAGGTGTCGGTGGCGACGACCGTTCCGGTGATGGCGAAGGGCCGGAGCAGTTCCGCGGCCAGCCCTTCGTCGGTGGTGCCACTGGCCCAGTCGCGCAGGAGCTCGACCGGTACTGGACCCGCAACGTCCTGGGACAGGTCGGCCAGGGCCGGAATCATCTTGGGGAACTTCATCTGTTTCCACTCCATCGTGCGCGCCGGGTCGCGTCAACGCGGGTGACGCATCTTTACTACCCTATTGTCTCGCCGCCGACCAACGACCAAGCTCTCGGCGTCAGGCTACGGCTCGACCTCGGCGCCTGGCACGACGTAGCCGTCCCGCGCCGAGACCCGCGCACTGCGGCTCTTCACCCGGACCGTCACCGCATGCCAGCCCGGCGCAGTGCCGGACGGGGTATAGGTCAGCACGTAGCGCGCGCGCATCTCCCCGAGTACATCGAGAAAGCGCTGACGCAGTTCGGCCGGGTCGTCGGCGCGCAGCAGGCGTCCGCCGGTCGACTCCGAGAGCCGGCGCATCTGCGACTCGCCGGTATCGACCACGTCGCGTGCCGCCGTGCGGTCGCGCATGGCCACGGCATAGACCACCGCATCGGACGTGCGCGCCTCGTCGAGCGCGGTTCCTGCTGGCAGCCAACTGAGGGTGTCGGTGCCGTCGGTGAAGAGCAGGATCAGCGTGCGCCGCGTGCTGGCCGCGGTGAGGGTCAACGCGACGGAGGCCGCATCGAACAGGGCGGTGGCTCCGTCCGGTTCGATGCCGTCCAGCGCGTCGGCCACTGCAGCGGCCGGCCCCAGCGGCACGGTGAGCCGCACGGTGTGGTTGAAGACGAGCAACCCGGCGCGGTCGTCGTCGCCGAGGGCCGCCAGGATGGCTCGGGCCGAGTCGCGCAGGTGGCCGATCGTGTCGCCCCGCGTGCTGGCGCTGCGGTCGAACGTGAAGAGGATGTCGAGCGGTTCGTGTTCGGCGAAGAACGCGTCCACGGTCTGCAGTTCGCCGTTGTCGCGCACCTCGAAGTCGGCGGCGGTCAACCCGGTGAGCGGCCGCCGTCCATCCGTGGCCAGCACATCGAGGCGCACCACACTCACCGTTGAGTGGAATAGCGCCTGCTGCGCCTCGGCGGGCGACGACGCGGCCTGCCAGCAGAGCAGCGCGCACAGCGTGCGGGTGAGTCTCGCCTTCACGGCGTTGTCACCAGGGCACGCATGGACAGCAGCAGCCGCGCGCGGCGTTCCGGCGTCTGGCCGAAGCGGTAGTGCCACCATGGGTCGTCGCAGTGGCGCGTGTCCATGGTGGTCAGCCGTTCGGCCAGCGCGGCCGCCTCGTCCGTCCGTCCCTCGGCGCGGCGCATGGCGGCGAGTCCGACCAGTGCCGTCTGGCACGACGGGAGCAGGCCGGCGGCCTGTTCGTACGCGCCGGCCGCCGCGGCGTAGTGCCGGCTGCTGGCGTCGGCGGCTGCACTGAACAGCCACGCGAGGTAGCGCCAGGCGGCGTCTCCCGAGCCCGCCCGTACCGGCTCGAGCGTGCGCAGGGCGTCAGCCGGTCGGTGGAGTTCCAACCATGTCCGGCCAAGCCTGGCCCGCGCCTGGTCGATGGCCGGAGACCCGGCCGGCGTCCGCCGGTAGATGCCGACGGCGCGATCGAGGTATTCCGGCCGGCCGTCGTTCCAGGCCGCCGCTTCGAAGTAGGCGCCGGCGGTGACGAGCGCGTCGCCGTCGGTGGGGTAGTCGGCGAGCAGCAGGTCGACCCACGCACGCGCTGACGCCAGGTCGGCCTCCGAGTGCAGGTGCCAGGTGACCACCAGCAGCCAGTCGCGCCGGAAGTCGCGACCGACGACCGTGCCCTTCCGGAGGTCGGCGATGCGGCGTGCGGCATCCAGGTGGGTCGAGACCCGCGACGGTGGCACCCAGCCGTCGACCACGGCGTCGGTGTGGAGCAGCACCGCGGCGCGCGCCCGGCGTGGCGTCCATCCGCGCGCGTCACGCACCACTCCGTCCACGGCCTTGGTCACCCAGCCCGTCTCGTGCGCCGCCAGCGCCTGCACCGCCTCCTCCGTCTGGCCGCGCTGGTACTGGTCCAGCAGAGCGACGTAGTCGTCCGTGCCCTCCTGGGCGCGTAGCAGCGTCGCGCCGCAGGCGAGCGCGCACGCCAGCACCGCCCCGGCAAGCAGGGCCTGCACGAACTGGCGGACGCGGTGCTGGGCGGGCATGGAACGACTCAGCGTCTGCCGGTTCAGCGATCCTGTCAAGGTCGCTGCTGCGTGCGCAACCGCCGCTGGCGACGTCTCCCGCGCAACGGCCGAACTTCCGCACCGCCGTGGAGTTGACCAGGGTGACGGCAGGTATCACAGTATCCGCGTGCGAGTGACGGGAGGCGGTTACAACGTGCGGGCGCGGAACGTCTACGTCGACTGACGCGCTCCTGCTAGAATCGCCAGCGTTCCGGAGGACGTCATGACACGACGAATGGTGAGGCCCATGGGAGCTGTGCGCCTGGTCGCGGCCACCGCTCTCGCCGTGACGCTGGCGAGCCTGTCGGCCGTGCACGCGCAACAGGGCGCGAGCCCGGTGGCGCCGGCATCGCGCGACAAGGCGAACGACGTGCGCCGGCGTACGGCCGAGGAGCGCCTGCAGCGGACCCGCTCCGCGATGCAGCGCGCGCTCTTCTCGAGCGACGAGCAGATCCCCGTCACGCTGATTGCCGACTTCAAGGCGGTCAATCGCGATCGCGACGTCGAGAGCACCAAGGTCTTTCCGGCCACCATCGTCGTACCGGCGTTGAACGGCGGCGAGGACCGCATCGCGGTGAACATCCGCACGCGCGGCCATTCGCGCCGGGCCGCGAACACCTGCACCTTCGCGCCGCTGCGCATCGAGTTCACCGGCACGATCGACGGCACCGTGTTCGAGGGGCACAAGACGCTGAAGCTCGGCACCCACTGCCGCGACGTCGATTCGTACGAGCAGTACGTCTACCGCGAGTTCGCCGCCTACAAGATCTTCAACCGCATGACCGCCCGCTCGTTCCGTGCCCGTTTGTCGACGGCGACCTACGTGGACATCTCGAACAACAAGCCGATCGCCACCCGCGCCGGTCTGTTCCTCGAGGACGACGATGACGTGGCGAAGCGGTTGGACGGCGAGACGAGCGAACTGCAGGACCTGTCGTTCGGGCATGTCGACGGCGAGTCGATGATGCTGCTGTCGCTGTTCGAATACATGATCGGCAACACCGATATGTCGCTGGCAAAGCTGCACAACATCATCCTGGTGCGCGCCTCGACCGGCACCGTCTACCCGGTGCCGTACGACTTCGACTACTCGGGGCTGGTCAACGCCCGCTACGCCGTGCCGGCCAAGGCGCTGAACCTGCCGACCGTGCGCGAACGGCTCTATCGCGGCCCGTGCCTCACGGAAGAAAACCTGACGCCGTTCCTGACGCGGATGCGCGGCATGCGCGACTCCGTGATGGCGGTCTACGAACAGGTCCCGAACCTCGATGCCGGCTACCGCAAGGACGCGCGCGGCTATCTCGACCAGTTCTTCAAGATCATCGAGAAGCCGGGCGACGCGAAGCGGGCGTTCATCGACGGCTGCAAGCGCGCCACGATGTAGGAATTGCGGATTGTCGATTGCGCCGTCTAGATTGTCGATCGTAGATTTCAGATGTCAGTTAGTGGAGGGTTCATGAAGCGAAGTGTGGTGCTCGGAATGCTGGTGGCGGTTGGGGCGTTGTCGGTGGGGCTTGCTGGGCAGCAGCGCGCGACCCTGCCCGACCTGCTGAAGGTGAAGGACAACTTCTACATCATCGGGTCGGCGAGCCCGGTCGATCGCGCGACGTTCACCGGCGGCAACGTCTCGGTCTTCGTGACCGATGCCGGCGTCACGGTGGTGGACAGCAAGCTCGCGGGTTACGGCCCGGACATCATCGCGAAGATCAAGGCGGTGACAAACAAGCCGATCACCACCCTGATCAACACGCACACGCACGGCGACCACACGGGCAGCAACGAAGGCTTCCCGGCCAGCGTGAACATCGTCGCTCATGAGAACACGAAGACGCTCATGGCGAAGATGGATGCGTTCAAGGGCGAGAAGGCGCAGTTCCTGCCGAAGCAGACCTTCAAGGACAAGCTGACGCTCGGCAGCGGCAAGGACCGCATCGAGCTCTACTACTTCGGCAAGGGGCACACCGGCGGCGACACGATGGTCTACTTCCCGACGCTGCGAATCCTGGCGACGGGCGACCTGTGGGCGTGGAAGGATGCACCGCTGCTCGACCTCGCGAACGACGGGAGCGGCATCGAACTGCCGAAGACGCTGGCCAAGGCGATTGCCGCGCTGAAGGACGCCGATACGATCATTCCGGGCCACACGCCGCCCTCGAAGCCGGCTGAACTCCAGGAATACCAGCGTTACATGACCGACCTGGTGGCCGAGACCGAAGCCGCCGCCAAGGCGGGCAAGAGCGCCGCCGACGCCTTCGCCGCGAGCACCGTCACGGCGAAGTACCCGGGCTTCAAGAGCGACCGCCTCAAGGCCGCGATCGAAGCGATCTACAAGGAGTTAGGGAAGTAGGAATTCGATCGTAAGGGTCGGGACGGCCGGGACGGCACGGCCGTCCACCCGTCCCGACCCTCCCGCCGTGCACTAGTCCGTCCCCGCCCCAGAGAACTGATCGTCCTCCTCGGCAAACAGCACGTTGAACGTCGTCAGTGAGCCGTAGCAGCCGGTGATATAGCTCTGCAGCTTCACCTTGCCGTCGTCTGGCAGGTCCGAGGCGTTGACCTGCTGTTCGAGCGTGCGCAGACGGTTCCGGATCATCACGATCTTGTGGAACAGCGCATCGATCGGGATCACCTTCTCCTGAAGGCCCGCGGTGCCAGGGCGGAGCACCAGCGTGCCGCCGCGCCACTTGTCGGCCGGCACCACCGGCGTGACGCCGGCTTCCTCCCGTACAATCCGGCGCAACAGCAGTTCGAGATCGTCGGTCGCATCGGATAGTGCCATGGCAGGTCCTGTTCTTTCGCGGTCGCTCACGAGCGGTAACGGTTCTCGGCCCGGCATGTCCGCACGCGCGCGCGGCGCGGCGGACGGTCGAACGGCCGTGCCTCCCGCCGTCCCGATGCGCGGTCCGCCGCGATAGTTGTGTTCGCTGTCGCAGTAGCCGCAGACGACGCGGAGTGGAATGCCCGCCGTGTCGACCGCGATGATCGTGTGCATCCGATCGGTCTTGCAGGCGCGGCAGTCGTCTTCGACCGATTCGCCCGCCCGCAGTGTTCGTCCGTCCGCCATGCCCAGAATAATGACACGACCACCGGCCGATCGGATGCGAGCCGGTCGGGCCTGGCGACTTCACGCCGGGGGATGAAAGAGAATGAGATGATCGCAACATGACGACCTTTCTGCTCATTCGACACGGCCTGACCGACGCGGTGGGGACGCTGATGACCGGCCACGAACCGGGTGTGCACCTGAACGCTACAGGGCGCGACCAGGCGGCCACGTTGCCGGCGCGGCTCAACAACGTGCCGCTGGCGGCGATTTACGCCAGCCCGCTCGAGCGGACGTGCCAGACGGCCCAGCCGGTGGCCGATGCCCGCGGGCTGCAGATTCAGATCGAGCCGCGGTTCATCGAGGTCGACTTCGGTGGCTGGACCAACCGCCGATTCGCCGACCTGGCCGGCGACCCGCACTGGCAGCTCTACAACGCGTACCGTGGCGTCTCACGTCCGCCTCAGGGCGAGGGGTTGATCGAGGTGCAGGCACGTACGGTCGAGGCCCTGCTCGATCTGCACGAACGGCATCCGCACGAGGTGGTGGCGATCGTCTCGCACGCCGACACGCTGCGCGCCATCCTGCTGTACTTCCTCGGGATGCCGGTCGACTTCGTGCAGCGGCTCGAACTGTCACCGGCGCGCATCAGCGTGCTGCAACTCGGCACTGGGGCGCCGCACATCATCCAGGTGAACGGCGAGAGTGTCCCGCCGATCCCGGGACTCGGCTAGACCGGCTGTGGACGCGTTGCACTTCCAGGTGCTCTTCGACGGCGGCTGCGGCCTCTGCACGCGCAGCGTCGCCTGGCTGCGCCACCTCGACCGCCATCAGATGCTCCGCTTCGTCGACATCACCACCGACTGGGAGGCGATCGCGACAGCGCACCCCGGCCTCGAACGCGACGCGTGCGCCGTCGCGATGCACGTGATCGACCCCGACGGCCGCATCACCACCGGGTTCGATGGCTTCCGCACCATCGCCTGGGTGCTGACGACCCTCGCGCCACTGGCCCCGTTCCTTCATTTGCCTGGCGTGCCGTTCATCGGGCGCCGCGTCTATCGCTACGTCGCCGCGCACCGGACGACCACGTGCACGGTGCCACACAGGCGATAGGCGATGGTCGGCTTCTGGGGGCGGTCCATCCCAGTGCGGCAGGCGTGTAACCCGTCAGGTCTCCGGTTTTCCGGATTAGCCGCCACTACGGCTGAATACTTACGAGTTCCTGATTGGCGCCAGCGCTGCTGTACTGGCAGAGTCTCCCCCTCGCGTTTCTCTATCGAAACGCCTATAGGGGGTTGTTGATGCAACGACTTGCAGGACGTCTGCTGGCCGGACTGGCGCTGGTGCTCTCGCTGCCACTGCTGGCCGCGGCGCAGACCAGCGGCATTGCCGGTGAAGTGAAGGACTCGTCGGGCGCGGTGCTGCCCGGTGTCACGGTGGAAGTCGCCAGCCCGGCGCTCATCGAGCGCGTGCGCTCGGCGACGACGGACGGTTCCGGCCGCTACGCCGTTCCAGCGCTCCGCCCGGGCACCTATTCGGTCACGTTCTCACTGCCCGGGTTCAACACCGTGAAGCGTGAGGGTGTGCAGTTGACCTCCGACTTCACGGCGGCCGTCAACGCCGACCTGAAGGTCGGGTCGGTCGAGGAGACGATTACGGTCGCGGCGAACTCGCCGCTCATCGACGTGCAGAGCATCACCACCCGCACGGTGATGACGCGCGAGGTGATGGACACGATTCCGACCGGTCGGAACATCCAGGCGGTCGGCATCATGATCCCGGGGACCTCGGTTGCCGCGGGCGGCGGTGGCGCGCTCTCGCGCGACGTCGGCGGCTCGGGCAACCTGCAGCAGTCGCCTCTCCAGTACCGCGGCTCTGGCGACACGGTGCAGACGGTTGAAGGGCTCCGCCTGAACAACCTGTGCGGCACCGGCCAGTACAGCGGCGTCTACTGGAACGATGGCAGCTTCCAGGAAGTGAGCTACGTCACCGGCGCCGACTCGGCCGAAATGGGCCAGGGCGGCATGCGCGTCAACATGGTGCCGAAGGACGGCGGCAACACGTTCCGCGGTTCCGTCACCGGCAACTACGCCGGCAACGGATTCGCCAGCAAGAACCTGCGCGACAACCTCGCGGGCGACCTGACGTTCAACCCGAGCAACCGCATCACCAACATCGGCGAGATCCAGGACATCTGGGACGTCAACCCGTCGATTGGCGGGCCGATCAAGAAGGACAAGCTCTGGTTCAACTACACGTTCCGCCACTGGGGCACGAACAAGACCGTGGCCGGTGTCTACTATGACGCCGACCCGTCGCCCCTCAAGTACGTCGCGGACACCAACCGTCCCGGCCTCGACGACGGCCACCTGCGCAGCAACGCGTTCCGCGTGACGTGGCAGGCGACCGGCAAGGACAAGATCGCGACCTACCACGACGAGCAGGGCAAGTTCCGCAACCACTGGGGCATCGCCTCGAACGTGCCGCCCGACGCGTCGGCCATCCAGGTGGAGCCGATCGACTTCGTGCACGTCACCAAGTGGACCCGTACCCAGAGCAACCGCCTGCTGTTCGACTTCGGCATCTCGGTGTTCGACGTCGAATACACGGAGCTCTACCAGCCTGAAGTGACCGGGAGCACCGACCGGGTGTTCGACCTCGACGCGATCCGCAAGTCGACCGTCTACAACATCCTCGACCAGTCGACCAACCAGAACGCCAGTGCGTGGAACGCGCCGGCCGACCACTTCTCGAAGGTCTGGACCTACGGCGGCGCGATGTCGTACGTGACCGGTTCGCACTCGATGCGTTTCGGTGGCGCGCTCACCGCCGGCAACCGTCGCAACGTCATCGCCTACACCGGCGATGTCGCGCCGATCACGTTCAACAACGGCGCGCCGGTGTCGGTGACGCTCCGCCTGCCGCGCGACCAGCGCGAGGGCATCAAGCGCGATCTCGGCCTGTTCGCCCAGGACAAGTGGTCGCTCGGACGCGTGACGATGAGCCTCGGCCTCCGCTACGACAACTTCGTGGGCAACACCCAGGAAGAAGACCTGCTGCCGGGCCGCTTCAACTCCGCCCTGCACTTCAGCAGGTGCGCCGACGGCATCAACAGCGCGAAGAACGGCTGCGTCGGTGATGTCCAGAACTGGAAGGACATCTCGCCGCGCATCGGTGCGGCGTGGGACGTGTTCGGCAACGGCAAGACGGCCGTGAAGGCCAGCATCGCCCGCTACGTCAACGGTGAAACGGTCGGCACGGCCGCCGCCGCCGGCAA
>Ga0114974_10003943_pt1 | contig 11131 bp, 12 predicted proteins | sample S_130206_EF_Meta_FD_87318 | JGI IMG/M metagenome (GOLD analysis project Ga0114974, IMG submission 87318) | Freshwater microbial communities from Lake Simoncouche, Canada to study carbon cycling - S_130206_EF_MetaG | ecosystem: Environmental > Aquatic > Freshwater > Lake | place: Lake...
CGACGACCCGCACATCAGCGCGCTGCTCGGTGCGGTCCGACCCGACCGGATGGATTTCACCCGTCTCGAGGAAGCGGAGCAGGACGCCCTGCATGCGCGGCGACATCTCGCCGAGTTCGTCGAGGAACAGCGTGCCGCGGTCAGCCAGCGAGGCGAGACCAGGCTTGTCGCGGTAGGCGCCGGTGAAGCTGCCGCGCACATGACCGAACAGCTCGGATTCGAGGAGGTCGTCGGTGAGTCCGGCGCAATTCACGGCCAGGAACGAGAAGCGGCGTCGGTTGCTGCGCGAGTGAATCATCCGCGCCACGACTTCCTTGCCGACGCCCGTCTCGCCGCTGACCAGCACCTTCGAGTCGGAGCGCGCCGCCGACTCGATGTCCGAGCGCAACTGAGCCAGGGCCGGCCCGCTGCCGAGCAGCAGGTGGCCGTCAACTGCGTCCGCGACGCCGGTGTAGGTGCCAGGTCCTGACATAACGAAAAGGGGTGCCTGTCAACGATACTGTATAACTAAAGGCCACCAAGAACCTGTTTGCGACTCGGTGGTCTTCTTTGACTGAATATCCGCGCAATGCGGGCTAAAAGTCTGTTCCCTGTTGGACTCATCGGCCGCCTCAGGCAGATCCTTTGAGAATCTCCCGGGAAAAACGTCCGCCGCGACGATGGCCGTGCGCTTGCAGCGCTTGAGTTATCGGCCATTTACCCGGATGAAAACACCAACCACCAACAGACGCGAGTTCGAACGCTTCGACGTCCTCGGATCACTGTGGGGCCAGCTCAAACTTCCCGAGGTGGCGACCGTCGTGAACGTCAGCAGCGCAGGGCTGCTCGTCGAGGCCCCGTTGTGCCTGGTGCTCAACTCGGTCCACGCGGTCCGCATGCTGGTGGGCGTCGATGCCGTCAGCGTCGATGCCGTCGTTCGTCACTGCCGGCCATGGCGCGATGGTCAATACCGTATCGGTCTCGAGTTCCTGACGATGCCGACCACGATCCTGGTGTCGATCGAGCAACTCGTGGCCGGCGCGCAGGTTGAAGTCGTCGACTCAGAAGCTACAAGGTCCTAGAATGTCAGACTATTCGGGGTTGGACCGCCGACACTCCGTTCGCCTGCCCGTCGGGGGTGGAGCCGAAGCTGGCATCGTGTCCAACAACTCCGTGCGGATCGTCGACATCAGCGTGGGCGGCGTCCTGCTGGCGTCTTCGCGCCAGGCGCCCGTCGGCACGCGCGGCCGGTTGTCGCTCACCATCGGAGGCAATCCATTGGCTGCCGAGGTGGAAATTCGACGCGTGGTTGAGGCCCCCGAGCGCGGCGGCTTCCGCATCGGCGCCATGTTCCTCGCCATCCCCCCCGCGCAGCGGGACACCATCGAACGCCTTGCGCGTTCGTGAGCAGGAGTTCGCGTGAGTCCGGTCATCACCAGGTCGTCGGTTGAACTCATTGGCCGCAGCGCCGAGATTCATGCGCTTCGCCAGGAGATCGAGCGGGTTGCACGCTCCGACGCGAAGGTCCTCATCTCCGGGGAGAGCGGCACGGGCAAGGAGATCGTCGCGCACCTGATTCACGCACACTCGCCCCGCGCGTCGAACGTCTTCGCGCCGGTCAACTGCGCCGGCCTTCCCGAGACGCTGCTCGAATCGGAACTGTTCGGCCACGTGCGTGGCAGCTTCACTGGTGCCTACCGCGACAAGCCGGGCAAGCTGGAGTCGGCGCACAACGGCACGGTCTTCCTCGACGAAATGGGGGAGATGACGCTACGCATGCAGGGCATGCTGCTGCGCTTCCTCGAGACCGGCGAACTACAGAAGGTTGGTGCCGACGGCAGCGGGCGCATCGTCAACGTGCGCGTCATCACCGCCACGAACCGGAACCTGCGCGAGATGATTGCGCAGGGCCTGTTCCGCGAGGACTTGTTCTATCGCCTGAACGTCATCCACATCGTGGTGCCGCCGCTGCGCGAGCACAAGGACGACCTTCCGCTCCTCGCCGAACACTTCCTCGCGCGCTTCAAGGACGCCAACGATTCGCCGATCACCGAGATTTCGCTGGGCGCGATGAAGACGCTGACCGACTACTCGTGGCCTGGCAACGTGCGCGAACTCGAGAACGTCATCGAGCGACTGGTGGTGACGGTGCAGCGCAGCAGCGTGCTGACCGAGGACCTGCCGCTCGAGGTGCGGTCGCACGACCCGGTCGCCTTGCGGCCAAAGCGGGAACGCCGCCGCACCGTGGCCGACGATCTCTACAAGAAGGTGGTCGACGGGAAGGAATCGTTCTGGACGGCGGTCTACCCGCTCTTCATGGACCGCGAAATCACCCGGGCGAATGTCCGCGATGTGGTCCGGCGGGGGCTCGAAGAAGCCCGGGGCAACTACAAGATCGTGGCGCGCCTCTTCAACATGGACCCGCGCGACTACAAGCGCTTCCTCAATTTCCTCAGGAAGCACGACTGCCAGATCCCGTTCAAAGAATACCGCTAGCGGGCGGCGGCGCCCGGGCTGAAGATGCCGGCGAGACGCGCCCAGGCCTGCAGCGGGCGATGCACCAGCACTTCGAGCGGCGCCAGGACCAGCAGCGCCTGCAGTTCGTCACGATCTGGCGAGCCCGGATGGGCGCCGCGCAGCAGCAGGGCCGCGGCACTGACGACCGCCGTGCCGAACGACAGCAGCAGCACGGCGAGCAGCGCCGACGTCCACGTGAACCAGCCCGCTGCCGCACCGCCGACCGTGGCGACCACGACCCACAACTGAGCCACCGGGGTTACGAGTTCCGACTCGAGGAAGTAGGCGAACGTGCGCAGCCCCACCGACTGCGCCGCCCCTGGCCCCCACGAGGTGCTCATCTCCAGCACCGCATGCTGGCGGCGCTGCGCCGCCGCCCTGACGTCCTTCGGCGAGCGCGTGCCGGTCTGGCCGAACGCGTCCTCGTTACGGACGAAGCGCCGGTCTTCACCGCCGACCCCGTGCTGCAGCCGGAACATCATGTCGAGATCCGGATCGTCGACGTTGCGCGCGAAACCGTTCACCTGCAGCACCGCATCGCGACGCCAGATCACGACCCCGTCTTCAGGCCCAAGTCCGCGCCGCAGATGTCCCCAGAACAGGCGCGTGAACATCAGCGAGCGAATCGACTGCAGGCGCTGGAACCGCGCGCTGCGATCGGCCGTCTTCCGGTCGGCCGGGATCCGCTCGAGGTGACTGCCGACGCCGACAATCGACACCGGGTCGCGCAGGGCCGGCGCCATGGCGCGCAGCAGTGCCTCGCGGTCGAAGGTGACATTCGGCGGGACGACCGCCACAAAGCGATAGCGTGCGAGGTTCACGCCGCAGTTCAGCGCGTCGCTCCGATGGTCGACGTCCTTCTCCACCACCATCAGCCGCGTGTCGCGCAGGCTGCGGAAGATGCGACGGACCGGCGCGGTTTCGAGCGTACGGCGATAGAAGAACTCGCGCGACTCGAGCTGCCACTCGGCGATCAAGGCGTCCATGCCCTCACCCGCGGGCTCGACGACGGCAATGACTTCGAACTCGGGATAGGCGAGGTCGAGTAGCCCCTGCAGCGTCTGGCTGGCCCGCTCGGACGTCCGGACCGGCACGACGACGCTGACCGGCATCGTGAGGCGTGACGCGGCGAGTGCGTCATCGGCGTCGGGCGCATCCTCACGCCGGCCACCGGCGCGCAGCGCGGCCACCACGCTCATCACGCTCACACACCCGAGGTAGGCGAGCGCGATGACGACTGAGGCGGTGACAAGCATCTGGATAGTCGACACGTTAGACCGCCCCCACGTGTTCGAGTCCCATCGTGTCGAGCAGACGCCGCACCCGCGGACCGACCACCGGCCCGGCTCGTTCCACCAGCGACTCCGTGAAGCGCACGCCGCCCGCCGAGGCGATGCGCTGCAGCATGGCCAGCTTGCTGCCGGCCGGGTTGTCGGTCGCGGCTTCGAGCATGATCAGGCTATCGAGCACGCCCAGGTTCTGCACCACTTCGGCCGCGCCGTTCCGCACGAAGCGGTCGCCATGGTCGAGACACCGCACCAGCACCGGCCACACCTCGGCACCCATCATCTCGAGCGACTCGCGAGCGGCAAGCCGCACCCACCAGTCGCCATCACCGAGCAGCGACGACACGCGGTCGGCCTGGTCGGCGCGACCGAGTTCGCCAAGCGCCCGCACGGCGTGCGCGCGAACGTACGGGATCGGGTCGGTCAGCAGGTGAATGGCGCAGGCCGCGGCTTCCTGGTCGCCGACGCGGCCAAGGGTCTGGATGGCCGCCTTGCGCACGCGCGGATCGGGGTCGGTCGAGAGCTCGGCGAGCGTGTGCTCGATCTTCTCCTCGGGATAGCGTGCAAGCAACGTCGCTGACCACTGGCGGACCACCGGGTCCGCATGATGGAGCAGGCCCGTGAGCTTCGCGCCGAGGTGCTGCGGCGACTGGTCGATGTAGACCGCCACGCGCGACGCCAACAGCCGCGGCGACGCCAGTGCGCCGACCAGCAGGTCGACGGCGCGCGGATCGAGCGAGCGGCCGAGCAGCGCCAGCCCGCCAGCCGCGACGTCCGCATCGGCATCGTCCACGGCGCGAGCCAGCAGTTCGATGAGGCGCGGATGCGAGAAGCGGGCGAGGATGCGTAGCGCCGTCATGCGGCGCCACTTGTCGCGCTCGGACACATGACCGGACGCGTCGGTGACGAGCGCGTCGAGCGTCCAGCGTTCGGCGATCAGGGCGACGAGGGTCTCGAAGACGTGGGGCGCGAGGTCGCGCTCCGCGGCGCCGTGCATGACCAACTCGCGCGTGGCGCTGCTCAGGAGTGGGCGAACGGCGTCCAGGCGCGCGGCCAGCGGCTCGCTGCCCATCCGCTCGAGGCGCGCCAGCGTTGACGCGAGCGCCGCACGCGTCGCCTCGCGGCGGCGTTGCACCTGGAGGATGTACGCCGACAGTGCCGCCCACGCGAGTATCGCGAGGACCAGACCGCCGAACAGGACCGCATCAAGCCACATCATTGCAAACACATCCGATTACGGTAGCGGTCGTGCCGCTGGCCAGCATTATTGCTCACTACGTAGGGTCCGGCTTTCGCCGGACCTTTGCCGTGCTTCGCGTAGTGTCCGCCTTTAGGCGGACCTGCCACGGTCCGGCTAAAGCCGGACACTACGTGCAGACGGCTGCGGACACTACGTGCGGGAAACGGCCCCCGCGCGGCTCAACGGACCGTGCGTCCGCGACCGCGACGCCGGCGGCTTCAGGCCGAGCAGCCGCTTCAGCCGGTCGAGCATGCCGGCGCCTTCCGACTCGGAGTCCGGCCGATCGAGCGCCTCGAGGATGTCGAGGCACTCGCGAATCGACGTGACCGAGCCGATGCCGAGCTGACGCGCCGAGGCGGGAATCTTCCCCTCGTCGCCACGCCAGACGAGGATGGCGCGAGCGCTGGAGTCGATGGCGACGTCCAGGCAATTCTCAGGACGATCGTCGACCAGTACGTCGAGCGCCAGGGCCGCCGCAATTTTTCCGCGCGAGCCGTGCACGACGAAGATGGAGGGGGTGTCGTAGCCCTGCGCCGCCAGCCAGCGGTAGCTCTGGGCCTGTGCCGTGTCGCCGCGCGTTTCCGGGCGGCTCGTCACGAACATCAGCTCCCACTTGCGGTCGTTCACCAGGCGATAGAGGCGGGCCAGCGCGCCGGGTTCGATCTCGGCAAGCGTCTCCCACCAGTTCTCCTGGGCGCAGACGGCCTTCCAGAGTTCGCTCTGCTGGCGTGAGGACAGGTGACCGATGGAGAGACCCGAGTCGGGCGGTTCAGGCTGATCCGGCGATGGTGGGTTCAGCCGCTCCGGAGTGGCGGAGGTGGGCACCGCCGACGGATCGATCCCGGGAAACAGACGTCGGGCCTCAAGCGCGAGTGCGCTGTGCATGTCGGCAACGGTGCCGTCGAGGTCGAAGGCCAGACGCATCTTCTTGGGTATATAGAGCCATTTCGGCTTCGGTGTAGTACGTAGTGTCCGGCTTTAGCCGGACGTTTCTGGGGTCCGCCTAAAGGCGGACACTACACCGATCTCGAAACCGCTCGAGCTGCCCACATTCTAGCGTCCGGACCCATCCGGTCGCCCAGAACTGCGCACCCTTTCGTCCCGCTCCGGCTTATCGGCCGACGCGGCGGGCGGCAATACCTTCCGGTATGGCGTGTGTCATGATGCACCACAGCCCCCGTTTGGCCGATATCTCCCCCATGGCACTGTTGCTGTCCCGCACTCGCGTTTCCGTCCCGGACCACGTCATCACCAGGGCGGTCGGGGGAAGCACGGTCATCCTTGACGTGGACTCCGGGCGGTCCTTCACGCTCGACGCCGTCGGGTCGAGGGTCTGGACCCTGCTGGTCGAGACCGGGTCTGCCCAGCAGACGCGCGACGCCCTGCTCAAGGAATTCGCGGCGGAACCGGCCGACCTCGACCGCGACCTCGACGCGCTCATCACCCAACTGGTGGATGGCCGCCTGCTCGACGTGACCGACGAGCCGGCCTGAGCCACAGGCGTCTATTCACGAGTCATGGCCTACGAGACCGTAGAATCGCATCGGCGGATGGCGCTCGACAGCGTCCGGAACGCGGCCTACTTCGCCGCGCTCCAGCGCGTCATCACGCCCGACAGCGTCGTGCTCGATCTTGGCGCCGGCACCGGCGTGCTCGGGATGATGGCCGCACGGCTTGGGGCGAAGCGCGTCTACCTCGTCGAACCGTCCGATGTCATCACCGTCGCCGAGGAGATTGCCGCGGCGAACGGCCTGGGTGAGGTCGTCCGCATCCTGCACGGGAAGCTGGCCGACGTCGTCATTCCCGAAAAGGTCGACGTGATCGTGTCCGTGATGACCGGCAACTTCCTACTGACCGAGGACCTGCTGCCGGTGCTGTTTCATGCGCGCGACACGCTGCTGAAGCCAAACGGTCACCTCATTCCCGACATGGCGGTTATGGCCGCGGTCCCGGTGGCCGCGCCGCGCGTTCACGCCACGCACGTCGCCAGCTGGTCGGCTCCGCATCACGGCATCGACCTGAGCGCCGCGCGCGGTTACGCCGCCAACAGCATCCTGTATGGGCCGACCGGGCTGGCCGACGCCACCTTTCTCGCCGACCCTGCCGACCTCCTGTCGCTCGACTTCACCAGCGCCACCTACGAGCCGCTCCATGCCCGCGTCGTCTTCGACGCAACCACGTCAGGCACCTGCGACGGGCTCGCTGGCTGGTTCCGGATGAAGCTGGGCGACACCTGGCTCTCGACGTCGCCCGCTTCACCCCAAACACATTGGTCGGGCGCGTTTCTGCCGATCGAGCCGCCGGTGATGGTGGAGAAGGGCGACCGCCTGTCGCTGGCGCTGGATCGTCTGCCGGAGGGCGACTGGAGCTGGCGACTGACCGGTCCCGCCGGCGCGCGCCGCCACTCGACGCTGCTGGGTGCACCGCTCATGCCGGCCACGCTGAAGAAAGCCGCCCACGACTACGTGCCGCCCCGCACCGACGACGTGAACGTCACCGAGTTCGTGCTGTCGTGCATCGACGGCACGCTGGGTGTGGCCACCATTGCCGCGCGGCTGCAGGCCACGTTTCCGCAACGCTTTACCACGCTCGAGGCCGCGCTGGCATTCACCCAGCAGCTCGTGAACCGCTTCTGATGACCACCAGGACTGGCTCGACCCGATACCAACTGCCCGACGATGTGGTGCTGCAGGGCGCGCAGGACGAAGCGTTGCTGGTGAAGCTGAACGCGGAAGACCTGTTCGCCCTCAACGAGACCGGCGCCGCCATCGTGCAGCGCCTGGCCGACGGCCAGGGCGTGGATGCGCTCATCGACGATCTGGCGCGCACCTACGAAGCCGACCGCGCCGATGTCGCGCGCGATGTGCACGCACTCGTCGCCGATCTGCTGCAGCGCGCGCTGCTCGTCGCGCGCCCGCCGGCCGGGGAGCCACAGGCATGACCGCGCCGGCCATCGCCCTGCCGAACTGGTACGCCCGCTTCTCGCCCGGAACGGCGGGCGGCGTCGGGCCGTTCACGATCGTCCGCGCCAGCGAAGGCTGCGGCATTGCCAGCTTCGGCAACGCCGCCGACCCCGGCGTCGTGCTGTTCGACGGCTACCTGTTCGATCGCGCCGCCCTGAAGCGCGAATACGGCCTCGCCGCCGATGCCACCGACGCGGCGATTGCGTCGGCCGCGTACCAGCGCTGGGGCGTCGATGTCCTCGACCGGATCGACGGCTCCTACCTGCTGGCCATCTGGGACCCTGGCGCCAACCGGCTGCTGCTCGGTCACGACCCGCTCGGGCACCACCCGGTGTTCTACGCCGAGGGTGCGGACGGCCTGTGGTTCACATCGAACGTGCTCGCCCTGCCTGCCGCTGGCGCCGTGCCGAGCCGCGCCAATCGCGTCTCGATGGCGCTCGCAGTGCTTCTTGCCTGGCCCGCGGCCGGCGACACCTTCTTCGAGCACGTCAAGCGGGTGCGCCCGGGTCACTATCTGTCGGTCTCGGGCCAGGGCGCGGTCCACGAGTCGCACTACTGGAGTCCGTGGCTCGACGACGATGACCCGGGTCTGTCCGAGAAGGACGCCCGCGAACAGTTCGAACCGATGCTGGTGGACGCGATCGGTCGCTGCATGGAGCTGGCGCCGCAGGGGATCCTGCTCAGTGGCGGGCTCGACTCCGTGACCATTGCCGCCCTGGCTGCCGAGTACGCGCAGGAGCACGGCACGCCGCTCATTCGCGCCGTGTCGGGGCGTCGCGACTACCCGCCGTCGGACGAAGAGGCGATGCAGACAGCCGTGACCGGCGCCCTGCACATGGACCATCTCGTTGCGAAGGAGAGCGAGTGGCAGGGGCAGCGACCGGTGGTGGACCTGTCGCTCGATGCGGTGGGCCAGCTGCCGGGTCCGTCCCGCATCTACTGGGCCGGGAGCTACATGGAGTTCTACCGATTCGTGGCCGCCCGCGGCGTCAGCGTGGCGCTCACCGGCTCTGGCGGCGACAACTGGGTGAGTGTCGTCGACGCCTACGCGGCGCATGCGATGCGCCACTTCGACATCCCGGCGCTGGTGCAGCACCTGCGCTCGTGGACCGGGACCGGCGGCATGTCGTTCCGCTCTGCCGCTCATCACCTGCTGTGGTCCGGCGGCGCGCGCCTCCTGCTCGACTCGTACAGCGCACGGTGGCTGCCGTCGGTCAAGGCGCGCTATCACCAGCGCCGCGCCGCGGCGACGCTGCCGGCCTGGCTATGTCCCGACGCCGAACTGCGCGACGCCCTGGCCGACACCCGCTACCGGCAGCGCCCGGCGGCGCTCACCCCGCAGGGGCGGATTCCGCGCAACTTCTACCGGCACGCGCAGCGCTCCACCGTCAATCCGTACTTCCAGTACGAATTTGAAGTTGGCTTTCACGTCGAGTCCACCTGTGGCCTCCGCTTGCTCAGTCCGTATCACGACCGCACCGTCGTGCGATTCCTGAACAGCATTCCACCGCACGTCCTGCTGAGCGGACAGAGCTACAAGGGCATGTTGCGACCGCTGGCCGAGAGCCGCCTGCCGGATCTGGGCCTCGCCGCGCAACGCAAGACCTACAGCGACGAACTCCGCGTGGCCCAGTACCGGGAATTGCGCGACGGCGTCGTCGCCGCCTGGCCGCGCGAGCGGCTGGACCGCCTCGGAGCGCTGGGCGTGATCGACCCAGCCGCCACCCGGGTGGCCTTCCAGTCGTCTGCCGAGAGCGGCCTCACGTCGCTGGCCTCCATGTATGCCGTCATGAGCGCGGAGCGCTGGACGGCGGCGCACGTGCGGAGTTGACGATCCGAACGAGACGCCTTGTATCCCATTTCATACAGAGATCGCGATTCACCACCTCGGCGCCAGCCTCAGCCGAATGAGGGTTTGCTAAAATCAAGGCCGGGTTGCCCTCCCCCCAGAGGCGGAACTACTGGAGAAATTCACTATGGAAACCAACATCGCGAACAGCCGTTCCACCTGGAACACCCCGAAGCTTCAGGAGCTCGGGAATCTCAGAAGTCTGGTGCGGGTCGGCAACGCCAACGGCAAGTCCAAGGTCTACATGGACGGCGGCTCCGCGTGCGGCGCCGAATCCATGGACGGCGGAATGGGCGATTGCAACTAACGAATGCGTGACGCCGCATCGTGGGCGCTTCCGGACATCGACTGGGGCACGCCCCTCGATGCAGCCGGCACGTCGCAGCGCGAGCGGCCCGGCACCGAACCACTCGTCACGTGGCCGCCGACTGAATTCGACACCACCGCAACGGACTGCTTCAGGCAGGGCGACCAGATCTGGATCTGGCAACCCCTGGTTGGGGCGGTCCGCTTCTCTTTGTACGAACGGCGTCTCTCCGCCTTCATCTGGCCCGGCGCCGACGCCGCCTGGTTTCGCCAGGTGGTCACCCGCAGCTGGCTGCCCGCCATCTATCCGCTCTGGGGCCGGCAGGTGCTGCACGCCAGCGCGGTCATGTGCAAGGCCATCGCGGCCACCGTGGCGTTCACCGGACCCACGCATGCCGGGAAGTCCACCACCGCCTTCGGCATGAGCCGACGGGCTGGGTGGCGGCTGCTGGGCGACGATACCCTGGCCTTCTCGATCAGCCCCGACCGCGCCGCCGCCCAGGGCGCCGCAGTGCAACTCCACCCGATCCCCAACGAGTCGCGCCTGCGTCCGGCGAGTGCCGGCTTCTACGGCGTCTCCGACGCAGATGCAGAGCAGACGCTCGAGTGGCCAGGCGGCAACCCTCGTCTGCGCGCCGTGTACGTGCTCGAGGGTGACGACACGCTCGTTCGCACCGCCGCGTTCGAACGGCTGCGCGCCGCGGACAGCCTCCCGCTGCTGCTGCAGCAGGCCTATGCGCTTTCCTTCGGTATGCCGAAATACAATCAGCAATTGATGAAGGACTACCTGGCCCTGTCCGCCGCCGTCCCGATCTTCCGCCTGCGCTACCGGCGTTCCTTCGACGTGGCGGACGAGCTGTTCGCGCAGGTCGAGGCGCACCTCGCGGCCGAAGCGGGCGTCACCTGTACGACGATTCCCTGAGTTTCCAGACGGACGTAGCAGCCGACCTCAGGTCGGCCGGAACAGGCGAACCTGAAGGTTCGCGGCTAC
>Ga0114974_10003945_pt1 | contig 11128 bp, 7 predicted proteins | sample S_130206_EF_Meta_FD_87318 | JGI IMG/M metagenome (GOLD analysis project Ga0114974, IMG submission 87318) | Freshwater microbial communities from Lake Simoncouche, Canada to study carbon cycling - S_130206_EF_MetaG | ecosystem: Environmental > Aquatic > Freshwater > Lake | place: Lake...
CGAGACGATTGCCGACGCTGTTTGTTTGGCGCGCGATTTGGCAAATATGCCACCAGCACACTTGACCGCCAAGATGTTTGCCGAGCGTGCGCAAAAAGTTGGCGCTGAAGCTGGCGTAAAAGTAGAAGTGTTCAACAAAGATCAACTGTTGGCGATGGGTTGCGGCGGAATCATCGGCGTGAACCGTGGCAGTGTGAACCCGCCACGCATGGTGAAGATTTCGTATCGTCCGAGCGGCGCGCGCAGTGCAGCAAAGAAATCGGCGAAGAAGTCGGCAACGAAAACAAAACTGCCGCACTTAATTTTGGTGGGCAAAGGCGTGATGTATGACTCGGGTGGCATCAGTTTGAAGCCGTCGAATTCTGATCATGCGATGATGAAAGCCGACATGACCGGCGCCGCTGCAGTTTTGGCGACGATGGGCACGCTTAAAGCGCTTGGCTGCAAGAGTCAAGTGACTGCTTACATGATGTGCACCGACAACTTGCCATCAGGAAGCGCAATGGCGATGGGCGATGTGTTGACGATGCGCAACGGCAAGACAGTTGAGATTCATAACACCGATGCTGAAGGTCGATTGGTTTTGGCTGACGGTTTGTCGTTGGCTGTTGAACAAAAACCAGATGCGATCGTGGACATTGCGACTTTGACCGGTGCGTGTCAACGCGCACTTGGGCCACAGATGTCTGGAGTATTTGGTAACGATCAACGATTCGTAAATCAAGTTGTGGCTGCTGCAGCGGCGACAGATGAACAAACTTGGCAATTGCCACTTGAGCGAAAGTATCGCCCGGCGATCGACTCGTACATCGCCGACATGAAAAATGTCGGTGGAGAAGCGGGAGCGATTACAGCCGCGCTGTTCTTAGATGAGTTCACTTCGGGCTTGCCATGGGCTCACATCGACATCGCCGGCCCGATGTGGTCTGACAGTGATGCGGGTTGGTTGCAACGCGGCGCCACTGCCTACGGCACACGACTTCTAGTTAATTTGGCTGAAAACTTTAAACGCCGCTAAAGTTTTACTAACGAATAGATTGCAGGGGGCATTTATGTTACGTAAAGTTGCTGTTGTCTTATCAATCACATTGGGCTTTGGGATACTCAGTTCGATCAATGTTGCGAGTGCGGTTGTAGTTGATCCGTCTACTAAGTCATGTCTTGATAAAACAGTCGGGGCAAAAGCAGCGAACAAAATTGTTTTGGCCAAAAAACTAACGAAGGCCCAGACTGCCCAAGTCGCTAAGTGCAAGCGATCATCAAGTTCTACCGGTTCAACTGGTTCAACAAGCAGCACGACCGCGGGCATGGTGGCTCTAAATTATGGTTTGATTTCATACAAACTTTCGCAACTTGAAGGGCTTGGCAATATTGCCGACCCAGCGCTGTTGCAAGTCGGCTCAACTCTGCGAATGTTTTTTAAGAATGGCAACGAACCACAGATACCGCTCGCGGGTTTTGACAACAAGATTCACTCGTTCGTCTCAAGCGATAACGGAGTGACTTGGTCTCTTGAGTCTGGGGTGCGAGTTGATGTCAGCTCGCCGATAAGTGTGCGAGCAGCCGAATCTGGAGGATACGAAGCATGGGCGTGGTCTGGAAAAGGCACGGGTGGCGAAATTTTATCTCGATTCACATCTACAAACGGAAGTGACTTCACTAAAGGATCGGGAAGCGCGGTAATTGTCGGGGCATGCAAGAGCGCCGACGGAGTTGCAGCGACACTGCTAGGTGACAGTCAAGTCGTGAAAGTTGCATCTGGCTATTTGGCGTATGCCCAAGATATGCAGGCCACAGGCAGCGGACCATTCAAACGACATGCGTGCGGGCTGACATCAGCTGACGGCGTGAACTGGACCCTCGATATTACGCGAACACTCGCGCCGCAAAACGATATTCAAACCAATCCAGAGACGTATCGAAATTCGTCCGGCGTGATTGAACAAATTTTGCCGATTGACAAAATTGACATGCAGACTGGATTGCGATCGGGAATGCAGATTCGCACTTCGACAAACGATGGTGCTTCGTGGACTGACTTGAGTGAACTAAGTTTCTTCGCCGCTGACCCTGACCGTCTCGACCTCACAAACGGCGATTCACTTTTGGCTTTTGGTAATTTTGATCATCGTCAGGGTGGGCTTCTTGGAGTCGCTAAGAAAATTTCAACAAATTACAAAGCAAGTCGCACTGAAAAAGGAATTGAAAGTGTTTCTTGGGTGATCAGTGGTGCCGCACAGTCAGCGATCAAGATAAAAAATCTTTGTCAAGATAAAGATTTAACTTCTTCGGTCAAGTTTGCAACTAGCGGATCAAATATTACGGCGACATACACGGCCGATGCTGGTGGCAGAGGCAATGGTTGTGTATATGCACTGATCGGCGCCGAGCAAGCCATTAAATAAAACGTCGCGAGCTACGGGGCGACGCTCGTCGTTGCAGCCGGCACAGTTGTAGGCACGGTCGTTTCGGGAACGGTTGTCGGAGTTGTGGCGACAATGTGGCGATCAAAAAGTTCTCGTGCAAGTCGTGCATGCAGTTTGGCGCGAGCCTGATAGCCCGCGGGGGTGAGATGTACTTTGTCCCACGCCATCCACTTTGAACGCTTGGCAATTGACGAATACCAATCTTCAAGCACCAAATTTGGATACTCGGGTGCGAGTCGCACCAAAACCTGATTGAACACGATGCTTCGCTTGGCGATTGCCGGTGTGTCGCGACGGTTCACCGTCAGCCAAGTGACTGGCACGTTGCCGATCGTCGTCATCAAGTCGCGAATGATCAATTCGTAAACCTCTTCTTTGGTTTCAATTGCGACGTCGTTGCTGCCGAGCGCAACGATGACCGCATCGGCTTTGAGCCCAGCTTCGCTAAGTTTCTTGAAAGTCTTGACGCCCGAATATTTAGTCGATGCATTCGGCGTTGGAAACGCGATGCGTCGTGAATATTGGCCGTCGATCACGATGGTTTGCCATTGTTCGTCGGCGGCGATGAGGTTTTGTGACTTGGCGAAATATTCGGTGCCCCAGGTGATGCTGTCGCCGAGAATCAGAAGTGACGGACCAGAATTCGGCGTGAACGGTGTGGAGATACCCGCACCAATTGTGAGCGCCGAGATGACGGCAACGGTTAGAGCACGAACTAGCGACTTATTTTTCATGAATGCGAAACACGACCGATGGACCACTGAGTTTCAGTGTCTCGTGCTTTCGCAATACACAGGCTTGGCCTTGGCGTAAAACGCCTGATTGCCCTTGAACACATAAATATAGTTCTATCTCGCTTTGGGCTGTAAGCGACATGTAATCATTCACAGTGATTCGTTGCACGGTAAACGGAGCCGAATCGATTTGATAATTCACTTCGTCGCCACTTGGGCTTGACGGCGAAACCATCAGTGCGGTGCGTGATTCAAAACTTGCCGTTGCGAAAAATTCATTGAGGTCAATATGTTTTTGCGTGAACGCGGCGCGCATGACATTGTCGCTGCTTGACATGACTTCAACTGCAACGCCGCCAAGATACGAATGCACGTTGCCCGGATCGAGATAGACAGCATCACCTGGTTTGAGCACGACATAATTCATCAACAAAGCAACTAGAAGCCCACCCGAATTTGGATAAAGCTCGGCGACCTTGCGCAGATGTTGTGGCAAGTTTGGCGGTGTTTTAAGCGCTTTTTCTTCGAGCGCCCAACGCACGGTTTTTTCGATGCCAGTGAGTTTGAGATGGCGTGCAAGTTCAAGCCAGCCGTTTTGTTCGGCGCGAGCGAGAGATTCGTTTACGGGTGCGAATCCACAAAGCATTTCGAAGTCACTGAGTGCGCAAAGTAACTCTGGTTTTGAAGTTTTATCGCGATAGACGCGATTGAAAGCAGTGCGATCGATGCCCAGAGAATTTTCGCGTTCGAAACCGGCGAGCGCCTGCGCCGAAGTTGGATGCGTTTGAATTGAAAGTGGTTTGGCGACACCGATCAACTTGACGAGAAATGAAAGTTCGCCGACAACATCTTTGAGTGCGACTTTGCCTTGACCGGTTTGTAAAGTCGCTTGACCGTCTGGGTGTGTGCCGAACCAAAGTTCGGCCCACGGTTTTGCATCGCGTGGTGCGCCGATGAAATCGGGCAAGGCTGTGAAGTCGCCCCAGTCGTAGTTTTTGATTGCTGGAGAGAGGATTGCTGTCATTACCTAATCTGCTGGCATTGCGACGATGTGTTTGGCTGCATCTTTCAGTGCGATTTCATTTGAAGTGCCGGCGCGACGATTGCGAACTTCGACAACGCCGGTTGCAACACCACGACCTGCGATAACGATGCGCGGTATGCCGATGAGTTCGGCGTCTTTGAAACGCACGCCAGGTGAAACACCTTTGCGATCATCCAAAATAACTGTCAAGTGTTGGTCATGAAGTTCGGCGGCGAGTTTTTCGCCAGCATCGGCAGTTTCGTCACCTGGTTTGCCGGCAATCACGATGTGCACATCAGCAGGAGCGACAGCAGTTGGCCACTTCAAACCGATTTCGTCGTGATTTGCTTCGGCGATTGCGGCTACTGCGCGAGAAACTCCGATGCCGTATGAACCCATTGTTACAACTTGCGACTTGCCGTTTTGATCGAGCACCGTGAGGCCGAGCGACTGTGCATATTTTCGGCCGAGCTGAAACACATGACCGATTTCGATGCCACGACGGATGTGAAGTTTCGAACCACACTTCGGACACGCATCGCCATCGCGAACGTCGGCGGCATCGACGACCCCGTCGGCGGTGAAATCTCGACCGTGCACGAGATTTGCGACGTGGCGACCCGGCGCGTTGGCGCCGGTGATCCATGCACTGCCAATGGCGATGCTGCGATCAAGAAGATAACGGATGCCACTGGCATTTTTTTCGCCGAGAGATTGTGGCCCGATATAACCCTTGATGAGATTTTTATTTTTGGCGAAGTCTTCTTCGGTGAAGTCGACGATTTCGGCGGGCGCGACTTGTGCTTCAAGACGTTTGAGGTCGACATCGCGATCGCCGGGCACGCCAACTGCGAGCGGTTCGATGCGACCATCGGGGTAACTCAAGTTGACGATGACGTTTTTTAGTGTGTCACCCGCGTGCCAAGCACGATCGTTGTGTTTGAGATCTTGTCGCGAATTGAAAAGATCGACGAGCGTGGCGATTGTCGGTGTTGCTGGTGTGTCGTGAACAACCGCTGCCGGTGTATTGGCGAAATCAATTTTTGTTGGCTCGCCGACGCGAACTGCTTCGGTGTTGGCTGCGTAGTCGCATTTTGTGCAACTGACGAAAGTGTCTTCGCCTGACTCGCACGGAAACAAGAACTCTTCAGATGCAGAGCCACCCATTGCGCCAGACATCGCCGAGACGACGGCGAACGGTAAACCGAGTCGCTCGAACGTGCGCAAGTATGCCGACCGATGTGCGTCGTAGCTGCGTTGCAGACCTTCGTCGTCGATGTCGAAACTGTAAGAGTCTTTCATCAAGAATTCGCGACCGCGCAACAAACCTGCACGTGGGCGAGCCTCGTCGCGAAACTTGGTTTGAATTTGATACAGCCACAATGGCAAATCTTTGTAACTGCTGTAGAGATCTTTTACTAATAGCGTGAACATTTCTTCGTGAGTTGGGCCGAGCAAATAGTCGACGCCGCGACGATCTTGAAGACGAAACAAATTCGGACCGTAGTCTGTCCATCGACCTGTGACTTCGTAAGGTTCGCGCGGCAACATTGCGGGGAAGTGCACTTCTTGTGCGCCGATCGCATCCATTTCTTCGCGGATGATTGTTTCAACGCGATTTAGTGTGCGCAAACCAAGAGGTAACCACGTGTAACCACCTGGTGCGGCGCGTCGTATGTATCCCGCACGAACTAAAAGCCGATGACTTGGCACTTCGGCATCAACTGGATCGTCGCGTAATGTCCGTAAAAACATTGACGACATACGCAAAATCACAGGGTCTTACCTCTCGTGCGCATGGGATAGCGCCTCACGAAAACTTTACTAAAGCCTCTATACTTGAGATGACCTTTAAAGTTCTAAGAACCGGAGGCGTGGGTTTAGGCCCACGCCTTTTGTTCTCTATCGGGTCGTGTTTTGGTTGGTCAAAATAGGCATTTGGTAGCGATTTATAGAGAAAGGAGAGACAACTGATGGCTGAGAATATACGGACAAGCGCCGGAGAGAGCGCGGTAGTTACGCGTATCGGCGAACTAGTTACGCCAATCGTCAGCGATCTCGGCCTTGATCTCTACGACCTCGAATTTGTGAGCGGCGTTGTGCGCGTTGTGGTCGATTCAAAAACGGGCCTGGTCGGCGAAAACGGTCAGCCTGCTGGTGTTGATCTTGAGAAAATCGGTTTGCTGACTCGACTTGTCTCGCGCGAGTTTGATCATTCAGAGCCGGTGCCAGGTCGCTACACACTTGAAGTGACGAGCCCGGGTCTTGAGCGCAACTTGCGTTTGCCGCGACATTACATGCGAGAGCTAAACAAAGTTGTGAGCGTGCGATTGACGGCGCCACATGAGACGACAGGTGAGCGACGAGTGCAAGGTGTGCTTGTGGCTGCAGACGAGCGCGAGATCACCGTGCGCACTTCAGACGGTGTTGAAGTGAAAGTGAATTACGTGGCGATTGATCGCGCACGAACAGTTTTTGAGTGGAAGACAACTTCGAAAGAAGAAGCACGTCACTCGAAGAAAAAAGTCGCTAATACAACGGAGGCCAAAGCATCATGAGCAACATGGACATGTCAGAAGCGCTGCGCATGCTCGCAGCAGACCGAGGACTAACAATCGACGCACTCTTGCAAGTGCTCGTCGAAGCACTTGCGACGGCATACAAGAAGCGTCCGAATGCGGCCGACGAGGTAATCGTTGGCGTCAACCCAGACAACATGGACATCACATTTACGGCATACGACGTAGATGATGACGGCAACTGGATCAACGAGCGCGACGACACGCCGAAAAAAGATGAGTTGGGTCGAATTGCTGCGGTGACTTTCCGTCAAGTGATGGGCCAGCGAATTCGCGAAGTAGAACGCGAGCGAAAGTTCGAAGAGTACGCAAACCGCGAAGGCGACATTGTCTCTGGAGCCGTGCAAAAGACAGATACGCGCTACACATTGCTCGACCTGGGTCGTGTTGAAGCGTTGTTGCCACAAGCCGAACAAGTTCTTGGCGAAACTCGCGAGCCGAACGCTCGTTTGAAGGCATACATCGTCGAAGTGCGTCGAACACCAAAGGGCCCACAAATTGTTGTGAGTCGCACGCACCCTGGTTTGATCATGCGCTTGTTCGAAATGGAAGTGCCTGAGATTGCAGACCGCATTGTTGAGATCAAATCATGCGCTCGTGAACCGGGACAACGCACAAAGATCGCAGTTTGGTCGAACGACAAAGCAATTGACCCGGTTGGTGCATGTGTAGGTGCACGTGGCGGACGAGTGCGCATGGTCGTGAACGAACTTCGTGGTGAAAAAGTAGACATCATTCCATTCAGTGAAGACAAGCGCGATTTCATTGCTAAGGCGATGTCACCAGCGAAAGTTACTGAAGTGCGATTGAGCGCAGACGAAACACAAGCCGACGTAATCGTGCCCGACTTTCAATTGTCATTGGCAATTGGCAAAATGGGCGTGAACGCAACACTTGCTGCTCGTCTTACAGGTGTGCGCATCGACATTAAGAGCGAGTCTGAAGTTGCAGCAGAAGGCAACGCCGTTGTGCGTCGACCTGCTGCTGTTGCCAGTGGCGACACGATGTATGCCGAAGGCGAATGGAAGACAAACGTTGAGACTGGTGCAATGGAGTGGCACGCTGCCGATGGTTCAATTCTGAGCCAAGAGCAAGTAGCCGCACAAGCAGGCGCCACACCTGAAGAGTCGAAGGGCTAAACACTTTGCCAAAAGCCAAACGTGTTCACGAGATCGCTAAAGAACTCGGAATGACCAACGCTGAGGTCATTGACCTCAGCGCAAAGCTTGGCATTGGCGTAAAAGGCCCGTCGTCGACAGTTATTGACGCACAAGCAGATCGCATTCGTGCGCGCGCCGATCGCGAAGGACTAATTCGCGACGAGCAACCTGCAGAAGTTTCTGACAAACCGGTGAAAAAAGCGGCGGCAAAGAAAGTTGCTGGCGCGAAAAAAGTTGCAGGTGTAAAGAAAACTGCAGCGAAAAAAGTTGCCGGCGCGAAAACTGTCGCTGGCGCAAAGTCTGCCGCTGCAAAGAAGCCTGTCGAAGAAGTCGAGACAACGTCTGTTGAGGAGCAAGCTCAAGTTGCGCCGAGTGTGCCTGTGGCGCCGCGCGAGGTTGATGGTGCGGGGAGTCGCGTAGTTTCATCCGCGCAGCCAAACCGACCTGGTGCACCTTCGATGAGTTCACCAACTGCGCCGACTGCGCCAGTGCGACAAATTCAACCGTTGCAACCAGAACCGGTTCGTCCGGTTGCGCAACCTCAGGCACCAGCCGCGCGCACCACGCCGACTGTGAACCCAAGTCAGCCGACGCCAAGTGCAAACCCAAGTCAGCCGGCGCGACCTGCAACACCAGGTGCGCGTCCGATTCCGCCACCGCCGGGTTCGTCGCGCCCGATTCCGCCGCCGCCAGTTGCGCGTCGACCAGAAGGTGGCGTAACTCGTCCGCCGTTTAACAATCGTCCGCCGCAACGCAGCTCTTCGCCATCGACAAATGCACGCACGGGTCGAATTCCTGCATCGCAACTTGGTCGTGGTCCGGCAGGTTCGGGCGGTCGCACAACACCAGATCGTGGCGCGCCGGGTCGAGGCCCAGGTGTAGGCGGTCGACCAGGAGCACCAACTGGTGGTCGTGGTACGGCGCTTGGTCGCAGCAGTCCAACAGGTCCGGGCGGTCGTCCAGGTGCAGGTCGTGGACCAGGTGCGGGTCAACGAAGAGGTCCGCGAAAAAAGACTCGTGCACGTCGTCGTCAAGAGTTTGAAGAGCAGTTACCACAAGTACCAACTAGTTACACACCGAGTGCAGCACCAGTGCCTGAGGGCATCGTTGTAATCGAACGCGGTTGTTCATCACAAGAGTTCGCACCAAAGTTGAATCGCACAGCAGCAGATGTCGTGCGATTCTTGCTTGAGCACGGCGAAATGGTGACGGCAACAATGACACTCGTCGACGAACAAATGGAATTGTTCGCGCTTGAAATTGGTGCAGAGATTTTGCTTGTTGACCCAGGTCAACAAGAAGAGCTTGAGTTGCAAGCAATGTTTGATGACTCAGACGATGATGACCCAGAGTTGCAAGCAGTGCGACCACCGATCATCACGATCATGGGTCACGTTGACCACGGCAAAACAACTTTGCTTGACAAGATTCGCAACGCAAATGTTGTTTCAGGCGAGGCTGGTGGCATTACCCAGCACATCGGCGCATATCAAGTCGAAAAAGATGGCAAGCGAATTACATTTATTGACACACCAGGTCACGCGGCTTTCACCAAGATGCGTGCGCGAGGTGCTGGCGTAACAGACATTGTTGTTTTGGTCGTGGCTGCCGACGACGGTGTGATGCCACAAACAATTGAAGCGATCAATCACGCTCGCGTGGCTGACGTGCCGATTGTTGTGGCGCTTAACAAGATCGACAAGCAAAATGCCGATGTGCAACGAGTGCTCGCAGGTTTGGCTGAGCAGCAACTTACGCCAGAAGCCTGGGGTGGCGACACAATTGTTGTTGAGATGTCGGCCCAAAGCGGTTTAGGTATCGACGACTTGCTTGAACAACTCAATGTCGTTGCCGAAATCGAAGAACTTACAGCCAACCCAACGGGTCGCGCCAAGGGTGTTGTGCTTGAAGCGCAACTTGACGTTGGTCGTGGGCCAGTGGCGACAGTTTTGGTCGATAAAGGAACGCTAAAAGTTGGCGACCCAATCGTTGCAGGTGCAGCATGGGGCAAAGTTCGTGCGCTGATCAATGATCGTGGCGAGCAAGTTAAAGAAGTTGGGCCATCTGCGCCAGTGCAAGTTTTGGGCTTGTCAGCAGTGCCGGGTGCCGGCGAAGAATTTAGATCGGCACCAGATGAGCGCACAGCGCGAACAGTTGCTGGTGCACGCGAGCAGCGATATCGCGCGATGAACCAACGCGGCGACGCCCGTGTTCAGCGCGGTGTGAAACTCGAAGATATTTTCACCCAGATTCAAGCTGGAGAAATCGCAACTTTGAACGTGATCGTCAAAGCCGACGTACACGGTTCGCTTGAAGCCGTCACCGAGAGTCTGCGCAAACTTGAGCGCGATGATGTGCGCGCAGCATTCGTGCATCGCGGTGTGGGCACGATTACCGAGAACGACATCTCGTTGGCAGCAGCGACAAATGCAACTTTGATTGGCTTTAATGTTCGCCCAGATCGAAAGATTCGTGAACTCGCCGAGAAAGAAAACGTAGAGATTCGTACATACGAAATCATTTACAAACTCTTGGAAGACATTGAAAAGGCAATGAAAGGCATGCTCGCGCCAGAATTTGTCGAAGTTGTCACTGGCGAAGCCGAAGTGCGCGAAGTCTTCAAGGCACCAAAGGTTGGCGCGGTTGCAGGATGCTCGGTTGTGTCTGGCGTTATCACTCGTGGTTCGCGAGTGCGCTTCTTGCGCGAAGGAACAATCATTTGGAAGGGCAATATCAATACGTTGCGCCGATTCAAAGACGACGTCAAAGAAGTACGCGAAGGTTTTGAATGCGGCTTGAGTTTGACTGACTTCCAAGACCTGAAGCCAGGCGACACAATTGAAACATACGACCTTAAAGAGGTTGAGCGAGTCTGAATCGCCTAATCTGTCCGAATGGCAGATTTAGAATTTTTCTTTGATCCGGGTTGCCCGTGGGCGTGGGTGACCTCGCGTTGGGCTACTGAAGTTTCAACTCTTCGCAATTACGAAATCTCTTGGAAGTTTGTTTCGCTTCTAGTTATCAACGAAGAGCGTGGCTATGAGGCCAACGATGTTTATCACCCAATGATTCATGGTTTCGGATTAAAGGCTTTGCGCGTCGCAAGCGCGGCTCGCGCTGCGGGCGGAAACGATGCAGTCGCCAAGTTCTACACGGCGCTTGGTACGACGATGCACACACAGAAAAGACGAGATGGTCTCGATAC
>Ga0114974_10003947_pt1 | contig 11127 bp, 11 predicted proteins | sample S_130206_EF_Meta_FD_87318 | JGI IMG/M metagenome (GOLD analysis project Ga0114974, IMG submission 87318) | Freshwater microbial communities from Lake Simoncouche, Canada to study carbon cycling - S_130206_EF_MetaG | ecosystem: Environmental > Aquatic > Freshwater > Lake | place: Lake...
ACAGCGATAAGCAGAAGGTCGCCGAAGTGCGGGTCAAGGACCCCATGGTGAAGACCGATGCGAACTTTATCCCCGAGTGGGTGGTGACACGTCCCAAGACCGAGGTCTGCGAGGCGGACCCTGCGACCCTCGAGGCCGTGCTGACCAAGGAACGGACGGCGGCGGCTTACGAGAACCTCTGCCGAATCTATGTCGGCATGACCCGCGCCATCCGCCGACTCGTGCTCGTGACGGACGAGATCGAACTCGAGAGCCGGGAAGAGCTCACGGACGACAAGAAACTCAGGAAATACGATTTCGCTACGCTCATTGAAGCTGCCCTCGGTGGAACCACTGGGACGGGACTCGTAGGTAAGCCACTCGAACTTAAGGGTGCTTGCCCGGCGGAGATCATGGTCAGCCATGGCTCGAACGCCTGGATCGCCCATGCCATCAAGGCGCAGCCGGCGGCGGATGAGGTGGCGGTCAGGGATGTCAGTACGCTGACTCCTGTGCGCCGTACCGAGCGACTCCGCCCGTCGAAGTCCGGCAAGGCGTTTGAAGGCGGCTGGAGGCCCGGCAAGGATACCTCACGAGGCAAGGTCTTCGGAACCCTCGTGCACGAGCTCTTTAATCACTTGGAGTGGGATGTGGAGTCCTTCTTGGCGGGATTGGCGAACAAGACCTGGCCCGTGGAGACCCCGGAGCACTACGACGAAGCCGTCGCGGCCATCGAATCCTGCCTCAAGCCGGCGCCCGTGGCGGAGCTCCTGCTCAGTAAGCCGGCCGGCGCCCTCCTCTGGAACGAACGCAAAGCCACGCTCATGCATGAGGGTAAGGCCATCAGCGCCGTCTTCGACCGCGTGCATGTCATCCCGGGCCAGTCGGCCACCGTCATCGACTACAAGACCAACGACTGCTCCCTCGAGCACCTCAAGGAGATGTATCAGGGCCAGATGGATTTGTATCGAATCGCCGTGGCGAAGTTGTGTGGGTTGAGCCCTGACAAGGTGCGATGCGTACTCATCCACGTCCGTAAGGGTGAGTTGGTGGAGTGCTAATTTTATGAGTAACCCCTACGAACCTGAGATGACCAAGGCCCACTGGGCGAAACGCCCGGAGAAAGGGACCCTGTATCTGGAATACCCGATCTGCGGCCGGCGCATAGATGGCCTGATTGTCCTTGATGACAGGATTACCACCAAAGATGAATCGAGGGAAAAGGCCCCAAGTCTCTCACAGCTGACCAAAGATAACGCCAAGGTCATCGTCCTACAGACGAAACGGAACAAACTTGGTATGGGCGTAGCCGGACAAACGATCATCTCCAAGACCCTGCTTGAGAAGGCAGGGGTGACGGTCGTCGCCGCGGTGGCGATATGCCTCAAGATGGACGAAAAGATCCGCGAGGCCCTCAAGGAGCACGACTGTGAAGCCGCGGTCGAAGTGGACCCCAAGACATTGAAGTGACAATCTAGATCAGTCGACGCGGAGCTTGGGGAAGTGCTTGCGGACGTGGTTGATGACCTGCTCGAGCTGGCCGTTGAGCTCGAAGGCTTCCGCGACGAAGCCATGGTGGGTATAACTGACCCCGACCGAGGGCTTGGGGCCGCCGGTGATGACGACGGTGTAGTGCGGTGCCAGGCTGATGACGAGGCACTCGGCGCCGCCCGGAGCGCGGACAACTTCGATGCAGCGGATGCCTTCGACCTCCTCACTGCGTGAGGTGACCAGGGGCGGTCGCTTGGCACGCGCTTTCGGGGCGGACTTGCTGACGGGGGGCGGGGGGACTGGGTTTTGGTGGGCTTGATGGGCATGTTGGTGGGGGAAAGAGGGGTGGGTGGTGAGGGTCAGTTACGCGCAGTGCGGCCGTGGGCTCCGAAGCGGGTGAAGACGATGGCCTGGCAGTCTTCGCAGACGACGAAGTGGGCGGAGAGGCAATCAGCAGGGCTATGCCCGACACCGAAGGTCACGTGGAGGCGCCCGCGCAGAATCTTGCCGTCGTGCTCGACATCGTAATCGGAGCCATACTTGCGCTCCTGGGTATCGGACAGGTGCATGGTGACGGACATTCCGATCTCGCGCTCCCAGAAGTCACGCGTCGGCTTACCGGCATGGAGCCCTGCGCGCATCAGGCCGACCGCGACGAGCAGCTTTCGCTTGAGGTCGTAAAGTTTGTCGATGCGCGAGAAGGGGGATGCGTACGCCTGCTTGCGCACCTTCTCGGGGAAGACCAGACGGCCCTGCACCGCCGGGTCGGCCAGGCACTCCTCGAGGAAAGCGGCCACCGTGGGCGCGGGCGGCTTGGGCGATGCAGGCGGACGCGGCGGCTCGCCGGGCTCCTTGCCGGCTTTCAGGGGGAAGAGACGTCGGACAATCGCCAAGAACTTATCGAGGAGCGACTGCGCCGACGACTTGAAGGCGGCGATGATGCGAGTGATGCCTTCACCAGGGATGAGGCGCAGCTCCAAGGTGTCGCCATCGGCATCAAGATGGAACAAGTACTCATCCGTCATACGCATCGTGGCCGACGCGAACTGATCGGGTACCTGGCGGATAGCTTGGCCGAGATCTTCGAGCGAAGCGGGGGAGTGAAAGTGGAGCGAATGACTACGTCGGAAGGCGTGGCACATGCCTACAGGTGTATCCAGAAACCGATGGCCACCAAGTCAGAATTATTCGCAACTCGCTGGTTATTAGTTACTTAATTGATATCAATGCTAGCGAAATATGTACTGATGTCAGAGTGGAAATGATACAGTTCCACACTTCCATCGGTTACATGGAATGGTGGGAATGGTGGGAAAGATTCGGGTCAGTTGATCGGTTGGCGGGAGGGGGAGTGATTAGGTATTGGGGATTAGGGAATAGGGATTGGGTGGTAGGGGCGGAGGCAAAGATGCATTTAGGGGCAGGCGCCAGGGACTGGGGCAGGTGTTGGGGTTCCAGGAAATAGGGAGTGGGGAGTGGGTCTAACTCCCAAGGCCTACTTCCTAAAACCTATTCATGGGGTCAGGCACATCATCGCTGCGCGAGATGAAGCCATGCGGTAGTTGACCTGTTGATTAGTTGGCCTGTGGGCAAGAGAGAGAGAGGCAGGAGTTAGTTGACCGGTTGATCAGTTGGCCAGTTGGCCGGGGGGAGAGGCAAGGGGCGCGCGGCCGGCGGTGAATAAGCGGGGCAGGAAAGCGCTTGAGGGGGGCCGAGGCGCGGTCAGGATGTTGTATTAACTTATTATTAACCATGCGCTCCCGACTACTCACCCTCGCCCTCCTCCTCGTCGCCCCGTTCGCCTCGGCCGAGCCGCTCGACCTCACCAACGCCAAGAACGCGGAAGCCGCGACGGTGTTGATCGCGCGCTTCTTCGAGAGCATCGGGTTGGATGTCTTCGGGAAGGAAAACACCCACTTCGGACTGAAAGCGGCAGGCTATAAGATGTTCATCGCGACCTATTTCGATGTCGACGAGGGCTGCCGACTGAACGCGCATATCAGCTTCGTAGGCCGCAAGGAGAACGTCGGTAATGCCAAGCTGCTCAGCTTGGTCAACGAGATCAACGAAAGCTATAACTACGCGGTCATGAGCGTGGATAAGGACGGCGACCTGAACTTCCGCTTCACGCTGCTCTTCGATAAGAAGCTCGACGCCAAGGTCGTGCAACGCTGGCTGCGTTATATCGAGCGCCAGACCGACGGCGCCCTTTACGAATACAAGGACCAGCTAAAACCATTCCAGGCAACGGAGCGGAAGTGAGCCGGTAACCTCACGCAACCCAGAACCTACCCCGATGGACCACTGCGCATCGCCCGACTAGGCCGGGGGCATCGCCGCGCCCAAGCCCAACCGCCTGCTTCAGGTCGGCTATCTGCCGCCGGGCTGGAGGTCTTCGAGATAGATGGGATCTTCCGCGTCAAAACTCTCCCACTTATCTATCGCGGGGGGGCTCTTCGGGTTGAATTCGTTCAGGCCAGTAGTGTACTTAATTCTACCGGTGAGGTAGTTGGTACTGGTGATGGTTTTCTCACCGTTCCCCCGATGTAAAGACACCTCTTCGCTGCCGATCAGTCGAAGCCGGCCAGCTTCGACATGGAATATGTACTTCTCTTGCGCACCACACCAAGAACCGATGGAGGCTTCCCAGCGAAAAGAGGCCTCAACCAATCCATTGTTCACCTTCAGACCCTTGTAACAGTCGCCGAAGTCTTCGAACTCAGCAACGAAAGCCGGCATGACAAACTTAGGATTTTCGCCGATCTTTCGGTAGCCAACCTTGTCCGCGAGTAAGACCACTAGGACCCTCGTATTCGTATTCAGAATGTAGCCGTCGATGCTGGGGTGCTTGGTCATCTTCTTCGCGTCCTGTTCTTCGCGGATAAACACGAGGTCGGGCAAACCATCGCCATTGAGATCACCGGAGACCAGCTCGGCGACCTTCCATCCGGCGGGGACATGGCTACGCGCCGCGGCAGGTAGCTCCAGAGGGGCGGAAGCGGCCGACACACCCGCAAATGAAAGGGCCCAGCAGGCCAAGGACGTGCAACAAAGGTTCATGGAGTGATGTGAAGACTCTAATCTGATGGAAAAGACAAACAGGGAGATACCCTAGGCGAGGGGTTTAGGGATTAGGTGATAGGAAATAGGTAATGGGATGCGGGGGTGGGTCTAACTCCTACAGCCTAAATCCTAAAACCTATTCATGGGATCAGGCACCATCATCGCTGCTCGAGATGAAGCCAGACCCCATGCCGCGGACCAGCGGGACGCTGATCCCTACCGGGAGCCATACTGAAGTTGCAGGAATTCGGCGAAGCGCGGTAGACCAGATCGACGGAGCGCCTCGAGGTGTTGGGCGCGGGTGAGAGGTGGACGGACCAATCGGCTGCGGCAACGCTCGACGACCGCAACCATTTCAGCTGGGGCCGACCTAGCCATGGAACACAACCAATGGTCAGGGGTCATTCCGACCAAGCCGTGAAGCCCGAGGAGGCGACGAGGGAAATGCTTGAGGTTGAAAGTAAGGATCACCTGGGCCTGGGCCCTGACTGCCCCGCGCAGGACATGAGCGTCCGCCGGATCAACCATCGGTGGTAAAGCAAGGTCGCTCGCTGGTCGGGGTTGCAGCAGCGCTTCCGGGCAAGCCGAGGTCAAGGCGGCCAAGAGGCTCCGGATCTGACCAGGATGCAGATCGGGGCGAGTCCGGTGTAGCGCCCTCTCGAGCTCGACCAGAACCTCCCCCGACCATCGACAATGGCACAATCCGGCAATCGAGGCGGCGATCAGGAGGTCGCGACAACCGGCCGAGTAGAGGACGTTGGTGTCCAAAAACAGGGTGACCTGGCGGCGGGACATCTCCCGTTCAGCCATCAGTAACCAAGGCCGAGCTTGCGCGTCTGACGCATGAGCGCGGTCAAGGCCTTGCAGCGAGCAGCGGATTCCCGCGCCCGATAGGCCTCCAGGTCTGAAAGCAGAACCCGTCGGTGCGTGCCAACCTTGGTTCCGGGCAGTTTGCCGGCTTCGATCAGGCTGACGACATGCGGACGGGAGACACCGAGGCAATCGGCGACCTGCCGGGTGGTCAGCGTCGGCGTGCGGCGATCGACGGCGGCGGACTGGCCTTCGGCCGCCAATCGCAAGACGGCGAAAATCTGGGGGTGCAACGCCTTGGGAACGAGGATCGGACTGCCCTTCCCCACCTGAATACGCACCGGGCCGGCCACCTCGGCTCGGCTGACCAGAGCCTCGACGGCCGTCATTTCCGCGACCGACAAGACGAGCGGCGTGGATTGGCGGTAGCGGTAGGACCGGGCGGACATGGCAATAGATTGATGAGCGGGGGGGTTAAGTAAACGAAATAAACAAAAGTCTCTGGCGGGGGAGAGGCAGGGGCGGAGAGGCAAGTTGATCGGTTGATTAGTTGGCCGGTTGGCCGGAGGGGAAGTGATTAGGGAGTAGGGAGTGGGTCTAACTCCCAAGGCCTACTTCCTAAAACCACCGGCATGGGGTCAGGCACCATCACGCTAAGCGTGCTGAAGCCAGACCCCATGCCGGTGGCGGACCAGCGGGGACGCTGGTCCCGACCTAAAGGCAGCTAGGGCAGCACGCGGTACTGCCCCTACCCGAGGCAGGATGCGCGCGGGCGGAGGCAGGAGGTGCTTCATTCCTACACCCAGCCCCACGGGACCAGCATAGTCTTTGACTTAAGGGCGGGGGGTTGGGTAGATGCTGCATGCGACTTCGTCTGCTGTTCACGTGCTTGCTGATGGCGTGGGGCGCGGCGAATGCCGATGCGATGCAAGTCTTCGTCAAGACGCTGACGGGAAAGACCATCACCTTGGATGTCGAGCCGAGCGATACGATCGAAAATCTGAAACAGAAGGTCCAGGACAAGGAGGGGATCCCGCCAGATCAGCAGAACCTGATTTTCGCGGGGAAGGCACTCGAGGACGGGCGCACGTTGTCGGACTACAATATCCAGAAGGAAGCGACCTTGCACTTGGTGCTCCGTCTTAACCAACCGGCGATCGCCCGGAAGTCGGCGGCGGTGCGCTCACAATTGCTGGCGGCCTACGACCTGACGGGGATGCAGACGGGGATGATCCACGGGAGGTTGGCGGGACGCACGGGCGAGGCCGCCCCGGGCCTGGCGTGGGACGCCGAGGCGTGGGCACAGGGGGTGTTGCAATTTTGTGCGGACCCGGCGCACCTCGCCTCCACTCAGGAATGGTCGACGGTGGAGCTCGGCGGCCGAGCGTGGAAACTGTGGAGCGCGGCCGACCTGCGCCGGGGTGATTTACTGGGGGCAGCTGGCGCCGCAGGTCTCGCCCAGGAGGGGCTGACCCTCGGGGCCGATACGACGTTCGCCGGCAAGCATGCCGTGGGTTTCTCGCTGGGTTATGCCAATGCTCGCGAGCATCAGGTGGAGGGCGGCTACGAGACCAAGCTCAACCAACGCTCCTTTGCCGTGTACGGCGCCTACCAACCGGGGACCGGCTGGGCCGCCGAATGGTCCGCGGGGTATGCGGCCCAGACCTACGACCTGACGCGCGTCGGGTCCGACAACCAAGCGGTCGCCGGGAACCGCGGGGGGCATACGCTGTTCTGCGATATCCTCTTGCGGGGCGAACTGCCCACCAAGGGGATCCTCTACCGGCCGTTTGTGCAGGCGACGCTGTCGCAGGTGACGCTCGACGCGTACACCGAGACCGGCACGAGTATCGACCTCCTCATCTACGATCAGGAAAGGGCCTACCAGAACACCCTGTCGGTCGGTTTGGATTTGATCGGTACGGATGGCGGGCCGGGGTTCCGGCCGAGCGCCACGATCGCCTACCGCCAGGCGATCGACCGCGGGCTGGCCCAACGCTACGTGACCGTCGCCAACCCCGGCGCCGACCCGGGCGAAATCAGCGCCGGTGCCCTCCCCTTGGACACCTTGGATCTGGGGTTCGGCGGCAACTGGAAACTCGCCGGCGGTGAACTCGACCTGGGGTATCGTCTCTCGCTCGGGACCGGCTCGTACCGCAATCATCAGCTCACCGCGAAGTTCGGGGCGAAGTGGTAGGGGTCGGGGCAGGGATTGGGTATTAGGGAGTAGGTAGTTGGGAGTGGACCTAACACCTACAGCCTAAATCCTAAAACCTAGGCATGGGGTCAGGCACCATCACGCCAAGCGTGCTGAAGCCATGCGTTAGTTGACCAGTTAATCAGTTGGCCAGTGGGCAAGAGAGAGGAAGATACTAGCTGGCTGGTGGGCAAGTTGACCGGGGGACAAGGACGAGACAGAAGACGATCAGAGGCAGAGAGGCTCGGAGGATCAGGGATACGCGGACCAGCGGGGACGATGGTGCCTACCGAGAATGGCTAGGGCAGCACGCGGTGCTGCCCCTACCCGCGCGCGGAGCGCGCGATGTGAGAAGCATTATGTACGCCCCTTGCCAATCGGCCCGCTTGCCAGCCGGCCAGTTCTGTCTCTCCACCCCTTGCCCACATGCCTACTGGCCAGCTGACTTCGTCGATTCCAAATTCCGGCGTTATTTATAATAATGTCGTGGGGGTTCGGATACGATTTGGCTTGATGTTTGGGGCTGATCGTGAAGGATATCGCCTATCTGAGATAACCAATGCCGAGCATTTGTCTTCGGGGCATCTAATCGAACCGAAGACCGCTTAAGCGCCTCAGATCAGCCTCACCGGGCACACCGGTGACCGGCCCACCACGTCCGCTTCCTTCCCAGGGGCAGGCGCTGGCAGCCCGTGACTGCTTTTACCTACCCCCACCCCCACCCCGCCCTCTCCGCCACCTTATGAATATGAAACAACGCTACCAGCTCAGCCACCGCGAACTCGGCACCAGCCTGACGGCCGCCGACCTCCGCCGTCTCCTCCCTCAGATCATCTCAGCCGAGTCGTACCTTACCGACTGCTGGATGGTCGATGACGCCGCCCGAAACCTGGCGGTCCACGGCGTCGACCTCCACGGGAGCATCCACTTCATTCACTACACACGGGAGGGGGCGATGTACCTGACCATCGAGTTCCGCCAAGGCGACCAGGCGGAGGTGATGCACTTCATCGAGCAGCTGGCGATCGCGGGCGACGGCGAGAAGGAGCTAACGCTCTGGCCGAAGCCGGACCACCTGCCGGCGCGCACCACCAGCGGCGTGGCGGGTTTCCTGCAGGAACTGCGGATGGACCCGTTCAAGGAGCGGCTGGTGGTCACGGGCTCGGCCGTTGAGAGCGCGCGGGAGTGCGCTTGGGAGGGGGCGGACGTGCTCCTGGAAGATCTCTACCTCCTGACCGAGATCCCGGCGCTCCTCAAGAACGGCGGGGCGGCCGCCGCGGAGCAGAAGACCCGAATCGAGCAGCTCTGCCGGATCTGGCCGGCGGTGAAAGTGATCGCGTTCCGCGGACGCAAGCTCGCACTGGACCGTCGGATGTACGTGCCCAGTCCCGAGTTTGACTGCATCCTCTGCCTGCATTTCGCGTTCGATGCTAAGAGCGAGAAGTTCGTGATCGGGTATGTGGATGAGGGGGAGATTTAGGGAGTAGGTGTTAGGGAGTGGGGATTAGGGGGGCCTAACTCCTATAGCCTAAATCCTAGAGCCTATTCAAGGGCGTGGGCTTCCATTCTGAACGGCAGAGGGGCGACGGTTGATTTCTAGTTACAAAGACCCAGCCAAAGGGGAGGTATCTACGAACACTGAGTGGCTTGAGGTGTCCAGCGACGCGGCATCGAATCAGGTATGACGACACCGACGCCCGCAGAGAAGATCGCTTCCCAAATCATCGAGTTAAGGGGGCGAAAAGTGATCCTATCCGCCGAGCTCGCCAGCCTTTACGGAGTAAGCACCAAGCGGCTAAACGAACAAGTTAAGCGTAATCAGGAGAGATTTCCCGATGATTTCGCCTTTCGCTTAACGAAGCAGGAGCAGGATTCTTTGAGGTCGCAATTTGCGACCTCAAAGGGACGCGGCGGCGACCGCTATCTCTCTTGGGCGTTCACCGAACACGGCGCCATCCAGGCGGCGAATGTCCTCAACAGCGAACTGGCCATCAAGATGGGCATCCTGATCGTCCGGGTATTTGTCGCAGTCAGCGGACTGAAACTCAGCCTACCCGACATCGAAGCAGGCGTGCGCGAAGCGCATGCCAGATTGGATCACCATGATCGGGTCATCGACGCCGTCGTCGGAACCCTGAAATCACTCGGCGAGGCAGACACGAAACGTCGACATCGGAAAATCGGTTTCAAGTAATTCGCCTCCGTTGATTGGTTGATTAGTTGGCCGGAGGGAGAGACGGATACTAGCTGGCCGGCTGGCAAGTTGACCGGGGGGCAAGGAGGCGGAGAGGCAAGTTGATCGGTTGATCACTTGGCCAGAGGGCCAGAGGGGAAGTGGGGATTAGGGATTAGGTGTTAGGTGGTGGGAGTGGGGATTAGGGGGGCCTAACTCCTATAGCCTAAATCCTAGAGCCTATTCAAGGGCGTGGGCTTCAGCCCGAGAAGGCGCTGGCAGAGGCCGAAGCGGGCACCGAAGGTCCAGCCGGTGGCACGGTAGCGTCGTCGACCTACGACGAACTCGAGCCTCCAGCCGGGCCCGTCGACCATGCAGCACGCGTCCTCGCCCCAGACATGCGCCTGGTCGTCCCAGAGGTTGAGCTCCTTGCCTAGGCGGGCGATGCGGCGGAGCTGAGCGAGGTCGCACGCGGGCCAGGAATCCCCGCCGGGAGAGCGGGCGTAGCTGGCAAGACAGGGTATGGCGACCAAGCGCGGGGCGCCGGGGGTCCAGCGGAGGTGGACCTGCGGGGCGCATTCGCCCTCGCCGTGAGAAAAATCGAGGAATGGGTTCATGGGATGGAAAAGTTGGCGCCCCGACGGAGGTTCGAACTCTGGTTGTGCGGATGAAAGCCGCGGGTCCTATCCAGCTAGACGATAGGGGCTGAAATGATGACCAGGCCGGGGCACCAGGTGCGTGCCCTTGGACCGAATCTTTGAGAAAAGGGATGAAGGGGTGAGACTACCCCCTTCGATGCTGACCTTTGACCGGATTATCGCCGCCTGTGGGCTGCGGTTCCCGGCCTATCCACGTTCGCGGCTTGGGGCCTGCGACGTATTCAGCGCGACTGCCTTTTTAAAGATGTGGCGGATCATCTGTTGCGGTTCGCTACTCAAAACCAGTTCCTCCGCCTGCCTTGCGGGCAGTTAGGCGGGCTAGCACCTACGTTCTCACCGGGTTCAAGATCGGTCGTCTTGTGGATTTCCGATCGCCGTGTTCACCGAAGTGCACGGCCTTAAGTCGCTTTCGCGAACCGCAGGCAACGGCTTTACGTTTTTTCTCGTATGAAATGTCTTCCACGGAGACAACGTTACCAACGGAGACGCGCGTTGCCCGCAGTTGGATGATTTTTTGAACCACCCAATGCTGCACGCCTCCTGCCTCGGCCTGACGGCCTCGACCGAATCGTAAGCTCTCGTGCCGATGGTGCGACCCACCGGCCCGTTCGCTCTTGCTCTGCTCCGACGCCCTTGGCTTTCACCTCTCGTACGGCGGAACTTGGCTGGGGTCTCGATCTTAGAAGTTTTTCGTGCGCACCGTGGTCGGCGAAACCGTTACCGCCGCACTACGAAGTTTTCCTCGTGCGGCTTTG
>Ga0114974_10003948_pt1 | contig 11127 bp, 9 predicted proteins | sample S_130206_EF_Meta_FD_87318 | JGI IMG/M metagenome (GOLD analysis project Ga0114974, IMG submission 87318) | Freshwater microbial communities from Lake Simoncouche, Canada to study carbon cycling - S_130206_EF_MetaG | ecosystem: Environmental > Aquatic > Freshwater > Lake | place: Lake...
ACACCGGGCTCGCCTTCGAGCAGTAATGGTCGCTGCAAGCGCAGGCTCAAAAATACGGCGGTCGCTAAGCGCCGTTCGGCTTCATACCCTACTGCTGCCAGTGCTTCAATCAGCGCGTCGATTGAATCAACGCTAAGCGTGCCCGTCATTGAAATTCCCAAAACTTACCCGTGTGCAACGACTGCAGTTCCTAGGCAAGGGCCTCTTGCACCGCACGACGTGTTTGAACCTTGATTAACTGTGCACGATACGCTGCTGAGGCATGGATATCACTGTTCAGTTCAGACTCATCTACATGGACCGCAGCGACAGATTCGGGCGAGAATTTTTTTGCTAACGCCGCTTCAAGCCCAGCATGTCTAAACACGCCGTTGCTGGCGCCGGTCACCGCCACGCGTGCACCCTGATTCGTGTCTGCAACAAACACACCAACCATCGCAAATCTGGATGCGCCTTGCTTAAATTTTGCATACGAAGCGCGCTTAGGAATTGGAAAACTAATCGCGGTAATCAGCTCACCTGTCTGTAGGGCCGTCGCGTACATCCCTAGAAAAAAGTCATCCGCTGCTATTTTGCGGGTGTTGGTATGAATCGTTGCACCCAACGCCATCACTGCGCTGGGGTAACACGCCGCGGGGTCGTTGTTCGCGACAGAGCCGCCAAGTGTTCCCATCGCACGCACCTGGCGGTCACCAATACCACCCGCCAAAGCTGCCAGCGCGGGGATATGTTGTTTGACCAAGGCATTTTGCTCAACGTCGTAGTGCTTGGTCATCGCACCGATGATCAGCTGATCACCTTCTTTGCGCACACCACTTAATTCAGTAATGCGACTTAGGTCCACTAGTTTTTCTGGCTGCATGAGACGTTGTTTCATCGAGGCCAGCATGGTCTGCCCACCGGCAAGCGCTTGGCCGCCTGCTTGAACCAATTTTGCGGCCTCTGCCAGAGATGCAGGACGATCATAAGTAAATGCGTACATGGCGTTGTTCCTCTCTTTATGCTTTCGCAGACTGAATGGCCTGCCAGACCCGATGCGGCGTCGCTGGCATATCTAAGTCCTTCACACCCAATGGGGCTAAGGCATCCAGAACCGCATTGATCACGGCAGGTGGCGAGCCGATCGCACCCGCCTCACCACAACCTTTTGTTCCGAGTGGATTGTGCGTGCAAGGCGTGCAGACATGGCCAATATTGAATTGCGGAAAATCATCCGCCCGCGGCATCGCATAGTCCATGAATGAACCCGTTAATAGCTGGCCGGTTTCACGATCGTAGACGCAGTTTTCAATGAGCGCCTGCCCGATGCCTTGCACCAGACCACCATGAACCTGTCCCTCGACAATCATTGGATTGATGATTGTGCCAAAGTCATCGACCGCGGTGAAGCGATCGAGTCGAACCGTACCCGTTTCAGGATCGATCTCGACTTCAGCAATGTAGGTGCCCGAGGGAAAGGTAAAGTTGGTTGGATCGTAAAACGCAGTTTCATTTAACCCAGGCTCGAGCGTCTCAAGTGGATAGTTGTGTGGAACGTAGGCTGTCAGGGCCACAGTGCCAAACGGGATTTTCTTATCGGTACCACGCACAGTGAACTCACCGTTTGCGAAGTCGATATCCGTATCCGAGGCTTCCATCAGATGAGCCGCAATCTTTTTGGCTTTCGCTTCAATTTTATCGAGCGCCTTCATGATGGCAGCGCCGCCAACCGAAATTGAACGCGATCCATAGGTGCCCATGCCAAACGGCACGCGGCCCGTATCTCCGTGCACAATATCCACAGCATCGACCGAGATCCCTAAGCGCGAGGCCACCACTTGCGCAAACGTCGTTTCGTGTCCCTGGCCATGGCTATGCGAACCTGTAAATACAGTCACACTGCCCGTGGGATGCACGCGAACCTCTCCGCATTCAAACAAGCCTGCACGTGCGCCCAAAGCGCCCGCAATATTGCTTGGTGCCAAACCACACGCCTCGATATAGCTTGAATAGCCAATGCCACGCAGTTTGCCTTGCGACTTGCTTGCGGCTTGACGGGCTTTAAAACCTGCAACATCCGCGAGTTTTTGTGACGCATCCATGCAGGCAACATAATCGCCGATATCGTATTGCAACGCGACGGGTGTCTGATAGGGAAACGTTGTAATGAAATTACGACGACGGATTTCGTCTTGCGGCAACCCGAGTTCAAACGCGGCACGACTGACAATACGCTCGAGCAAATATGTGGCTTCTGGGCGGCCGGCACCACGATACGCATCAACCGGTGCCGTGTTGGTGAACCAGGCGTCTACTTCAGCATAAACCAACGGTGTCGTGTATTGCCCGGCCAGCAAAGTCGCGTACAAGATTGTTGGCACACAGGTTGAGAAAGTCGACAAATACGCACCCAGATTCGCATCTGTATGGACACGCAATGCTAAAAATTTTCCATCTTTATCTAAAGCCAATTCGGCGTGACTAGAATGATCACGGCCGTGCGCGTCAGACAAAAAGGCTTCGCCGCGTTCGCACACCCATTTGATATTGCGATTGAGTTTTTTCGACGCCCAAGTCAAACAAACATCTTCAGCATATAAATAAATTTTCGAACCAAAGCCGCCACCAACATCGGGCGCAATGACGCGCACTTTATGTTCGGGCAAACCCATCACAAACGCGGTCATCAATAACCGTTCAACGTGAGGATTTTGATTAGAGACATACAGCGTGTAATCATCATTGGCGCGACTATATGAACCAATCGCAGCGCGTGGCTCCATGGCATTCGGGACAAGTCGATTATTAATCAGATCAAGTTTGGTGATGTGTGCTGCTTTAGTAAAGGCCTCATCAACCAGGCTCTTATCGCCAATCGCCCACTTGTAGCAATGATTATCTGGCGCAATATCGTGCAGCGCTGGGCCACCGTTTGCATCACGCACATCCACCGCTGCGGGCAAAGGCTCATAATCCACCTCGACAAGCTCAGCAGCATTTTTTGCCTGCTCAAGCGTTTCGGCGACCACCATGACGACGTGATCGCCCACATAGCGTACTTTGTCATGCGCGAGCACAGGATGGGGGGGCTCTTTCATGGGCTGGCCATCGGTGCTGGTAATCAACCAACCGCAGGGCAAGCCATTGAGCTTGTCGTTTGCCACATCTTTGCCGTCAAGCACACCAATCACGCCGGGCGCAGCTTTAGCCGCTTTGGTATTGACGCTTTTGATATTGGCATGCGCATGAGGCGAGCGCACAAACACCGCATGCGCCATGCGCGCAAGCGTGATGTCATCCGTGTATTGTCCAGCACCGGTCAAAAACCGGTAGTCTTCTTTGCGTAAAACAGATTCCCCAATGTGCGGAAGCTTTGCGAATTCATTTGCACCCATGACATCCTCCTTAAGCTTTCATGGCGGCAGCACCTTGCTGCACTGCCTTAACAATATTTTGATATCCGGTGCAACGACAAATGTTGCCCTCGAGATTTTCACGTATCTGCTGCTCGGTGGGATTTGGGTGTTTACGGCAAATATCCACCGCATTCATCACCATACCAGGGGTGCAGTAGCCGCATTGCAAGCCATGGCAGTCTTTAAATGCAGCCTGCATGGGGTGCATGGTGCCATCGGCCTGAGCCAGACCCTCAATGGTTGAGATCTGAGCGCCTTCGGCCTGTGCCAACAAAACGTTGCATGACTTGATGGCGTTGCCATTCATAATGACCGTACAGGCTCCACATTGAGCGGTATCACAGCCCACATGGGTGCCCGTCAGCACGAGTTGTTCGCGCAGCGCTTGCACCAGCAAGGTATTCGGCGCGGCGTTCAGCGTGACGGCTGCACCGTTTACTGTTAATTGAACCTGCATCATCAAACGGTCTCCTAAAGCAATAATAATCGTCGAAGGACAAAAAAATTAGTCGGCATACTGATGGGCTGCCATGAGCGCCCAAAAAGAGAGGTTTGCCTCAGTCTGTGTATTTTTCAATCAATCTAACACGACTGGATTGAAATAGAATGTTATTTTTAAGTGATTACTTGAGACATACGGATAAACCATGACAACAATTTCTAAAGAACTCTCAGCTTCGCTTCGGGCCCGTTACGGCCATAGCCCAGACGTTCTAGACGCCTTGAATCCCACCATCCAAACCATGCTGCAGCACCGCTCGGTGCGCGCCTATACGTCGCAACCCGTTCCTGCTAATACGGCAGAGCTGCTTGTTGCAGCCGCACAATCAGCCTCAACCTCGTCAAACATGCAAACCTGGAGCGTCATCGCGGTCACAGACCCAGGGCGCAAAGATCGTTTAGCCAAAATTGCCAATAATCAAGAGTTTGTTCGCGCCTGTCCGCTCTTTTTAGTGTGGGTGGCTGACTTGGCCCGCCTAAAAGCCTTAGGCAACGAACGTCAAAAACCACACGAAAGTCTGAATTATCTTGAAATGTTGCTGGTCGGCGCAATCGACTCCGCACTGGCAGCACAGAACGCAGCCGTAGCCGCCGAGTCGATGAATCTTGGCATGGTCTACATCGGCGCGATTCGTAACGACCCCAAAGCGGTCGCTAAAGAACTTAATTTACCGCCCATGAGCTTTGCGACTTTCGGGATGTGCATTGGTTATGCTGAGCCCTCATTAACCACCGCGGTGAAGCCACGCCTTCCACAATCCGCCATTTTGCATCAAGAAACATATCAACCTGAAGCCTACAAAGAGGCAGTCAAGGCTTACAACGACACGATGGACACCTTCTACGCTGAGCAAAAAATGACGCCGCTCGGGCCTTGGGACCTGCACACGCTTAATCGGGTACGCGGCCCTGAAGCGATGGGAGGACGACACACGCTAATGGAAACCCTGCGCTCAATGGGCTTCGAAATTCGGTAAACATCACAGCGGCCTCGCCGCCGCTTTATACCTGATCTTCTTGGCGCTTTTGCATATTCCACATTTGTGCATAAGCGCCTTGCAGCGCAATCAGGTCGGCGTGGTTGCCACGCTCGATAATGCGACCTTGATCCATCACTAAAATTTGATCGGCATGCACAATCGTCGATAGCCGGTGGGCAATGATCAGCGTTGTATGGTTACGCGCCAGGCCGGTCAACTCTTCTTGCAGGGCGCGCTCTGTTTTTGAATCTAACGCCGAAGTCGCCTCATCAAAAATCAGCATTGCGGGCTTTTTCAGCAAAGTCCGTGCGATCGCGACTCTCTGTTTTTCACCGCCCGACAACTTCAACCCACGCTCACCGACTTGTGTTTGATAGCCCTCTGGCAAGTGGGCAATAAACTGATCCATCTGAGCCGCGCGTGCAGCGCTTTGAATATCAGCTTCAGAGGCGCCCGGGCGACCATAGGCAATGTTATAGGCGATGGTGTCGTTAAACAGCACAGTATCTTGCGGCACGATACCGATCGACTGTCGCAAACTAGACTGCCTGACCCGTCGGATATCCTGACTGTCGAGCAAGATCTGACCTGCTTGGACATCGTAAAAGCGAAACAACAGTCGTGCCAGTGTGCTTTTACCCGCGCCACTACGACCAACGACTGCAGTGATGGTGCCCGCCGGGATAGTAAAGCTTAAATCGTGCAAAATCGTGCGATTTGATTCGTAATGAAAATTCACGTTTTCAAAACGTACCTCAGGGCCTTGCGTCTGATCCGCAATCGTAAGCGCAGGGGCGCCAGGATCGTCGGCGATTTCTCGATCGGCCATCAGCAACGTAAACATACGATCAAGGTCAGTGAGCGACTGTTTGATTTCACGATAAATCACACCTAAAAAATTCAACGGAATATAAAGTTGAATCATGAGTGTGTTTACTAAAACTAAATCGCCTAGCGTCATCGAGCCATCGGCAACCCCGACGGTTGATCGCCATAAAATCAGCACCAAGCCCACGCCGATAATGAACTGCTGACCCACATTGAGCAACGATAGCGATTTTTGCGACTTGATCGCTGCCGCCTGATAGCGAATCAGATTTTCATCGTAACGCCCGGCCTCAAACGATTCGTTACCAAAATATTTAACCGTTTCAAAATTCAAGAGTGAATCGATGGCCTTTTGATTCGCGCGCGAATCCATATCATTCATCGTACGACGCAAATGCGTACGCCATTCAGTGACAACAATGGTGAACGCAATGTAAACAATCAACGCACAAAGGGTGATCGCTGCAAACCAGATGTTGTAGCTGTACGCAAAATAGCCAAGCACCAATACAAACTCAATGAGTGTGGGCACGATGCTATACAGCGAGTACGACACCAGCGATTGAATCGCGCGGGTCCCGCGCTCAATATCACGGCTCACCCCACCCGTTTGCCGCGACAAATGAAAACGCAGAGACAAGGCATGAAGATGCTGAAAGACCTCAAGCGCAATCTGCCTCACTGCATGTTGCGTCACCCGCGAAAACAATAGCTCTCGCAGCTCAGTAAAAAGTGAGGCCGAAAACCTGAGCAAGCCATACCCAGCGATCAAGCCGAGCGGCACAACCAATAAAGCGGTTGAAACGCGCTGATGTGCATCCAGATCATCGATCAGCGTCTTGAGTAAGATCGGGATCCCTAAGTTCGCAAACTTGGCCGCGAGCAAACAGGCAATGGCAAGCAGCACCCGATAGCGGTAAGCCAAGAGATAGGGCAACAAATCACGGATCACGCGCCAGTCACCTAATTGGCGTTTGGCTACTGGCTGATCGGGGTCGTGCTTGAATTCAGTTGAACGTCGGTTAGCTTGTCTCATAGGGAGTCATTTTATACGCCTCGCGGTGTACCGACCTTAGTCAGACAATCGGGTATAAATAGAGACAGCCGCGTTTTACTCTGCACCAGGCAGTGCTCATCTATTTATATTGCGTTTTAAACGATGACGACCTCAATCGATACTTCAAGACTTAAATCCGTCGCAGATGCGCTTTTGCAGCAGGCGGTTGGTGCAGGCCATATTCCTGGGGTCGTTGCCGCAGCCAGCTCTGCAGAGGGCACCGTGTACGAAGCCGCCTTTGGTGAGCGCGCGCTGGGCAAAGGCGTCCCAATGACACCGGACACCGTATTTTGGCTCGCCTCGATGACTAAGCCAATCGTGGGTGCTGCAGCCATGCAATTAGTTGAGCAAGGCAAGTTGACGCTCGATGAGCCCGCCGCAAAGATCTTGCCCGAACTTGCAGAGGTCAAACTTCTAACAGGTTGGGATACAAACGGACAACCTCTGCTACGTGCCCCAACGTCTCAAATCACCCTGCGTCAATTACTCACGCACACCGCAGGCTTTACGTCTGATATCTGGAATGCCGACTCTGCCCGCTATCTGAAAACAATGAATTTGCCTCGCGCAGGTTCTGGAAAAAAAATTGCCCTTTCTGTACCGCTGACCTTTGAGCCAGGCGAGCGCTGGGAATACGGGATCAATATCGACTGGGCTGGCCAATTAGTTGCCGCCGCCAGCGGCATGCGTCTGGGTGAATATATTCAAAAGAACATCACCGAGCCGCTTGGCATGCAGAGCACCGGCTTTCGAATATCGCCTAGTATGCGTGCACGCTTAGCGACAGTACATCAGCGCGATCCTGCAACGGGTGTATTGAGCACAACCCCCTTTGAAGTCCCGCAAGAAACCGAGTTTGACCCGGGCGGTGGTGGTTTGTATTCGACCGCTGGCGACTATCTACGCTTTACCCGTATGATCCTGAATCGTGGACACGGTAATGGACATCAACTCCTCAAGCCCGAAACCATCGCCCTGATGTCAAAAAACGCGATGGGACTCCTAAGAGTTAATCTTTTGCGCACGCAGAATAAAGCCGCTTCGCTCGATGCAGAGTTTTTCACGGGCGTCGAAAAATCTTGGGGCCTGACGTTCATGATTAATGAACAACTGGCGCCGACCGGCCGCTCGGCTGGCAGCCTTGCTTGGGCAGGCCTGCCTAACGCGTTCTTCTGGATCGATCCGAAAAAAGATTTAACGGGCGTCATCCTGATGCAAGTATTGCCCTTCGTCGACCCCCACGCGCTCGGCCTATTTACAAACTACGAAAAAGCGATCTACGCCGCCTGCACTTAATCTCATGACTTAACCAAGACTTTCGTCCATCATTTCGCGGGGTACCAGGAGGGCAATCGTTTTTCTAAAAATGAAGCGGTGCCCTCTGCCGCATCGCTTTTTTGACGCAGTTCAGAGTGCTCGCGGACTAAGTCTGCAAACAAATCGTCGTCAAGCAAAGAATCTGAAACTGCCAACGTGCGCAGCTTTGTCGCAGACACCGCGCTTGGCGAATTCATCAACAATCCATCCACGATCCGCTCACCGGTCGCTCGAAGCTCTTCGGCTTTACACACTTCGTGGACAAACCCCATCCGCAGCGCCACGTCAGGTCCAAAGCGTTCGCACGTTAACGCGTAGCGACGTACGTTACGCACACCCATGGCTTTGCACAGTTGTGGCAAGATAATCCCAGCGATCAATCCCCACCGAGCTTCAGTAATCGCAAATATTGCATTGTCAGCAGCCACCACGATGTCGCAGACCGAAGCCAGACCTGTTCCGCCGCCAAAACAGCCGCCATGAATCAAGGCCACCGTGGGGATCGGCAGTGTATCCAGTCGCCGGATCGCTTCGCCCGTCAGGCGAGATACACGTTCGTTTTCTTCGGGGCTTTTGGGCGCGACACTCGAAATCCAAGCTAGATCCGCCCCCGCCTGAAAATGCCGGCCATTACCTTGGATGACAATAACTCGCGCGCCCGGTAAAGTCGGCAACAGATCCATGGCCTGATGCAGCCCCAAGATCATGTCTTCGTTGTAGGCATTATTCACGGTCGGGCGATTGAGCGTGACAGTAACAACCCCGCGTGTATCAACATCACATAACACCGCACCGTTACCAAGTTCTTTTGACATGAAGGTCTCCTTTTGAAAGGATCATACCTTGACTCTAAAGTTCACCGTGCCGTACCATCAAACTAGCTTAATAATCAAAATAGATACTGAGACACCATGAAGCGAACCACAACGAACCCTCACAGACGAGCCGCATTAGTCAAGGCAAGTCAGGGCGCCCTAGCGCTTGCCTTGCCTTCTCTGACCAGCATGTCAGCCTATGCACAGTCCGACTATCCTAGCCGGTCGATTCGCGTGATCGTGCCGTTTGCGCCAGGCTCTGCCACTGACATCTTGACGCGTCATCTTGAACAATCCATGTCAGCCGCGTTGGGGCAGAAAATTATTGTTGAAAATCGCGCTGGCGCCAATGGTGTATTAGGGGCTCAAGTCGTCAAATCGGCTACGCCTGATGGTTACACCTTTTGCATGGGGTCGACGTCATCGCATTCGATTGTGGCCGCCATGCGGCCAAACTCAATGCCGTACGACATCGAAAAAGATTTTTCGCCTATCGGTTTGGCCGCAATGTCGGCAAACATCATTGCCATCCACCCCTCTGTTCCTGTCAAGAATATTCAAGAACTGATTGCCTACTCGAATACGCTGCCTAGCGGCTTAAGCTATGCGTCTTCGCCAGCAGGCTCTTCAAATAGCCTCGCGGGCGACATGTTGCGCACAAAAGGCGCCAAACTCGTCAACATCCCATACAACAATATCAGTCAAGGCATCACCGATGTGCTTGCGGGCCATGTCCCGGTTCTCATATATACGGTCGCCTTGTTACCCTACATTCGCGACGGACGCTTGCGAGGTATCGCAACGCTTTCTGAAAAGCGGCTTACGCAAGCACCCGACTTACCGACTGCAATCGAACAAGGCGTGCCAGGAATGTTGGCCAGTGCATGGTTCGGTCTGTTTGGGCCAGCACAATTACCCGTCAATATTTCTCAAAAGGTCAGTGCCGCGCTCGAGCAGGCAATCGCCGACAAAACGATTTACAACAAACTGATCGATGCCGGTCTTGAACCTCAGTACCTCGGTCCTAAACCCATGGCGGCGTTTGTTGCGCAAGACATCGCACGTTGGAAAGACGTGGTCGTAAAAGCGGGCGTTAAAACCGAGTAATGCAATGCTAATCACACCTCGATCAACTTCTATTGGTGCCACAGTCACGCAGATTGACTTGGGTCGAGCGTTTTCGCACCAGGATTTCTCTCAACTGTTAATGGCCCTGACGACGTATAAGGTGCTCTGCTTTCCCGCACAACGCATTGACGCACCTGAGCTGCGAGATTTTTCCGCTCGCTTCGGTAGCCTGCAAACACTGCGCTCAGGGCAAGACAAGACGGGCTTTCCAGAGGTTTCTGTCCTATCAAATGTGAAACGCGACGGCAAATTGATTGGCATCCCTGATGCCGGCCAAAATTGGCACACCGACATGACGTACAACCGCTCGGTCGGCTATGCCAACGCCTTATTAGCCTTTCAGGTTCCAATGCGCGATGGGCGAACGCTAGGTGCGACAGAGTTTTGCGACACCGCAGCAGCGTATGTTGACTTGCCGAATGAAATTAAACAGCAACTGGAGAACGCAACCGCCATTCACGACCTGAATTACTACTGGGAGTTTATGCGCCGCGAAAAAGCAAGTCCGCGCGCACCTCTTTCAGACGTCGAACGTGCAGCACATCCGCCTTCGCGCCACCCTGTTTTTTTAAAACATCCTGTTTCTGGCAAAGCATCGATTTACGTCAATCCTAGTTTCACGACACACATTGAGGGTATGTCAAAAGAAACAAGCGATGCTCTGTTAAAAATGCTTTGTGGACACGTTCTAAAGCCAACCTATCGCTATACCCATCAGTGGAGCGTCGGTGATCTGCTGATTTGGGATCATCTTTCAACCTGGCATAACGCCATCGCAGATTACGGACCAGATGAGCCGCGCCTCATCAAGCGCTGTCAAATCATGGCGGATAAAATTTTTAATGCCGAATTTGTCGCGGCAGCGCTTGCGTATACCGCGTAGACTTGGCCCGTCAAGGGCCGATGGTATTGACCAAACCGCCGATTTTAGAAATGCGCATTTCAACTTGATCTCCAGGATGCAAATGAACGCCAACCTCGTGCGCCGAACCGCCTGGATAACAACCACCACTGATGATTAAGCCTGGCGACACCGTTTGACCCGATGACAGGTATGAGAGCATCTCAGGAAAATCCCAGATCATCCCTGCGGTATCACAAGCAGA
>Ga0114974_10003950_pt1 | contig 11126 bp, 11 predicted proteins | sample S_130206_EF_Meta_FD_87318 | JGI IMG/M metagenome (GOLD analysis project Ga0114974, IMG submission 87318) | Freshwater microbial communities from Lake Simoncouche, Canada to study carbon cycling - S_130206_EF_MetaG | ecosystem: Environmental > Aquatic > Freshwater > Lake | place: Lake...
GAACTCCAGGGGGCCTGGCTTCCGGCGGTCCTCGCCGGCAGCTTCGACGATGGCGGGAAGATCGCGCGCGTCCTGTTCGCAATCCGTGCTGCGGAGACCACCGCCGCCAGTGGCTGGATGGTGGAGCAGTGGCAGCAGGGCACCGTCACGGCCGCCGACCTTGACCCCCTCCTCCATGCCGTCGCGCTGCTCGGCACGGCCGAGGAACTGCGTCAGGTGTACGACGTCGCCCTCGCTGCCACCACACCCGCTGCCAAAGCCGCATCGCTCCTCGACCATCTCGCCGAGTCGCAGCGAAAGCGAAAGGTCGCGCCGGCGGGCGATCGCGCCGGGCTGACCCGTCTCCTCACGAGCCCCGACGAGGCGCTCGAACGCGCCGCGATCGACGCCGCCGGTGTCTGGCAGGTGGAGGCTGCTGCCGAGACGCTCGAACGCATCGCCGCCGATGCCGAGCGGCCGTTGCCGCGGCGCGAGTCTGCCTGTCGGGCCCTCGGCAATCTCCCTGGCAAGGCCGCCCACGACGCCCTCGCCACGCTCGCTGCCGGGCCGATGACCCCGGAGCCGCTCGTGGCTGCGAGCCTCGCCGCGCTCGTGGGCCGGTCGGCCGACGAGGCCGCCGGGCTCACGGCCACATGGCTCTCCCGGGGCCCGGGGGATACGGCGGTGCATGAGGTCCTCCGCGCCTTTCTGGGCGCTCGCGGCGGCGCCGACCGGCTCGCGATTCCGCTTGCCGACATCACGCTCCCCCCGCCGACCCTCCGCGCGGTGCTCCAAGACGTGACCGCCGCCGGACGCCCGGAGCCGGCCCTCACCGCGGTCCTCGAGCGGGCAAGCGCCACCGGCGGCTCCCCCGCGATCACGCCCCAACAGCGCGCCGAGATCCTCACGCTTGTTGCCGACGGGGCCGACGCAGGCCGCGGCCGCGAGCTCTATCGGCGCGAAGCGCTCCGCTGCGTCGCCTGCCACAGGATCGACCGCGAGGGGGGCCGCGTCGGCCCGAATCTGACCGCGATCGGATCGGCAGCCCAGCCCGACTACCTCCTCGATGCGCTCCTCGAGCCGGCCAAGAGCGTCAAGGAGGGATATGGGTCGCTCGTCGTCGTCACGACCGACGGCCAGGTCACCAGCGGCATCCCGGTGTCGCGCTCCGACACCGAGCTCGTCCTCCGCACCGCGCTCGACAAGGAAGTCCGGCTCCAACTGGCCGACATCGACGAGGAAGCCCCCGGCACGTCGCTGATGCCCGCCGGCCTCGTCGATGGCCTGTCAAAGGAGGAGATCGCCGATCTCGTCCGGTATCTTTCCTCGCTTGGACGCTGACCGCGGCGGGAGGGCGACGGCCGCGGCGCGGTAGCATGGGCCGTCGCTCCGCGCGGCCCCGTTCCGCTCTCCCGCCCTCGCGAGCCCACGCCATGCCTTCCCTCAAGCGGATCCTCGTCACTGGCGGCGCCGGCTTCCTCGGCAGCCACCTCTGCGAGCGGCTGGTCTCCCAGGGCCACGACGTGATCTGCGTCGACAACTTCTTCACGAGCCAGAAGGCGAACGTCGCCCATCTCCTCGCGCAGCCCAACTTCGAGCTCCTCCGCCACGACATCGTCCAGCCGCTGTGGCTCGAGGTCGACGAGATTTACAACCTCGCCTGCCCGGCGGCGCCGGGGCATTACCAGTTCAATCCGATCAAGACGATGAAGACGAGCGTGATCGGGGCGATCAACGTCCTCGGCATGGCGAAGCGCTGCCGGGCAAAGGTCCTCCAGGCCTCGACGAGCGAAGTCTACGGCGATCCGGAAGTCCATCCGCAGCCCGAGAGCTACCGTGGCGCGGTCAATCCGATCGGCCCGCGAGCCTGCTACGACGAAGGGAAGCGGGCCGCCGAGACGCTCTTCATGGACTACCACCGTGCCCATCGCCTCAACATCCGGATCGTGCGGATCTTCAACACCTACGGCCCGCGGATGAATCCCTATGACGGCCGGGTGGTGAGCAACTTCATCCGTCAGGCGATCGCCGGCGAACCGATCACGATCTTCGGCTCCGGCGACCAGACTCGGAGCTTCTGCTATCGCGACGACCTCATCGACGGGATGATGCGGATGATGGCCGCCCCGGACGACTTCGTCGGCCCGGTGAACATCGGCAATCCGGGCGAGTTCACGATCCGTGAATTGGCCGAGCTGACAGTGCAGCTGTGTGGATCGTCGTCGGAAATCGTCCACCGGCCACTGCCGGTCGACGATCCCGAGCGCCGCCGCCCTGACATCACACTTGCGCGCGATCGGCTCGGCTGGGAGCCGACGATTCCCCTCCGCGAAGGACTCGAGCGGACGATTGGGTGGTTTCGGACGGTGGACCTCGCCGACTATCGACCACCGACGCCGAACTACTGAGCCGGCGTCTTTTCCTACCGGCCCGCCCTTCTGATGACGACCGGGCGGAGGAGCAGGGCCGCCGCCGTCACCGCCCCGATCCCGGCGACGAGCCCCAGTTCGTCGTAGGCCCAGTCGAGGATGTCGGCGAATCGCCCGAACAGCGGCTGGGTGATCTCGTCGGCTGCCGCAAAGAGAGCCAGCGCCACGAACACCGCCGCAGCCGATCGCCAGTTCCATCCGCCGCGGGAGGCGACGGCCGCCGCCACCGCACCCCCGAGGAGGGTGTAGGCGATGAGGTGGAGCGTCTTGTCGCCCGGGGTATTGAGCCCGACGAGCTCGGCCGGCTTTGGATGGTGCGTCGCGTAGACGAGAACGCAGGCGTAGGCCGCCGCGAGAAGGTCGAGAACCCTCTGCCACAGCCCGGGAAGGGCATCGGGCGGGGGCGGAATTGGGCTTCGTCGAGCGTCAGTCATTCGCTACCTTCCTCCCCCTTCGCATCCGGCCGACGCCCCACCGGCATCGGTACCGGCGGAGCATACCGGAGCCCCAAGGCCCCCATACCCCCACAGTTCGGTGAGTCGACGCCCGACAGCGCCGGCCCGGACGCCCAGGAGCCCATCCCCATGGAGCGCACGCAGTTGTCGGCGGTCGTCCTCGAGTTGCTCGAGAAGGAGACAGGGGAGACCTACCCCGCCGTCGAGGAATCGACCACGCTCCGCGAGGGCCTCAACCTCGACTCACTCGACATGGCCGGCCTCGTCCTCCACATCGAAAGCCATTTCGACATTCAGATCGAGAGCGAGCTCCTCGACGGCATCCAGTCGGTCGGTGATCTGCTCAACGTCCTCGAGACGAAGATCACCGCCAAATCGCTCCGCAAGGCGGCCTGAGCCCCCGGCAGCACGGTCACCGAGCACTCTCGATGCCCCACATCTCCTGTCCCGTCGCGGTCTACGCCAACGTCACCTGCCATGCGGCGGGAGTGGCTGCGCTGCGCGAGGCGTCCGTGCCGGGAGCGCCGCCGCTGCCGCCACGATTCCTCCGCCACGCCGACGAGCATACGGTCGTCGGCATCCGCGCCGTGCAGGAAGCGATGGCCGCAGTTGGCCGCCGACAAGGCACTTTTTCGTCCGCAGCGACCGATCGCTTCGCCGTCGTCGCCGCGCCGTGCGGCGCCGGCCGGCCGGCCACTGCCCGGACGCTCGTCAGCCTCCGTGACGGCGGGCCGGTGACCGTCTCGCCGCACGTCGTCCCGCAGTGCTCGCTTCATGCTGTGGCCAGCGCCGTGAGCGTCGGCCTGCGGATTCACGGGCCCAACATCGGCGTCGGTGGTGGCCCCGAGGCACTCTCCGAGGCGTTCCTCACGGCGCTGTCGCTCCTCGACGAGCCGGGCGTCGATGGCTGCTGGCTCGTGCTCACCGCCTGGGACGACGAGCCGACGCTCGGCGATCGCGGCGACCTCCCCGGCGATGCGGTCTGCCGAGGCGTGGCGCTGGCTCTCGATCGGGCTGCCGCCGGAAGCCTCGAGCTTTCGCTCCGCACAGAGCCGAGCCTCACGGTGATCGACGAAGCGTCGCCGACCTTCCTCCCTGGCCGGTCTTCGCTCGCCGAACTGGCGGCGTTTCTCGACCGAGCCGCCCAGGCTGGCGGAGGGGATCGTGACAACCATGACGACGGCTGCGGCTGGTCGTTCCGCCTCGGCTGGGGAGCGACGGTGCATCTCGAGCCCGCTGCGGCGCGGCTCGGTGCGCGGGAGTGGAGGAGGGACGCCGCATGAACCGTGCCCCCCTTTCCGCCGTGCGGTCCGTCGTGATCACCGGGATCGGCGCCGTCACCCCTCTCGGCAACGATTTCGAATCCATCGCCGACGCGCTCCTTGCCGGGAGATCGGGCGTCGTGGAAATCGACGGCGCCGGATTCAGCCGTGAAGCCCGGCAGTTCGCCGCGCCGGTCGCCGCGATCCCGACGGTGGTAACCGACTCAGACAACGCCTTCGACCGGCTCGGCCAGATCTGCCTGGCAGCCTCGAGCGCGGCCACGGCCGACGCCGGGCTCGGCGACCTCCGCGCCGGGAGAGGCCCGGTGGCCGGGGGGCGCGTCGGCCTCGTCCTCGGCATCGGCGCCGAGCAACTCAAGCGCTGGGAAGCCGATTTCCTTGCCGGCGGAGGGCAGGTCTTCTCTCCCGACAGGCCCGCGAGCCTTGTCCACCGGATCGCCGCCCGGCTCGGCATCCAGGGGCCGGCAGTCACCGTCGCGGCGGCCTGTGCCTCGAGCGGCTACGCGTTGGCCCTGGCCCGCCGCTGGATCGCCACAGGGCTTGTCGATGTCTGTCTGGCCGGTGGCTGCGACATCCTCAGCCCGACCGGCTTTGCCGCCTTCTACAACCTCCGTGCCCTCTCGCGCCGCAGCGACCATCCCTCCCGCGCCTCGCGCCCCTTCGACCGCGAGCGTGACGGCTTCGTGATGGGGGAAGGGGGCGCGGTGCTCGTCCTCGAATCGCGCCGCCACGCCGACGCCCGCGGCGCGCGGGTCCGGGGGGAACTGGCCGGGGTGGGGATGTCGGGGGATGCGACGCACATGGTGATCCCCAGCGACGATCCGACCGAGGCCGCTCGGGCCATTCATCTGGCGCTGCAAAGCGCCGGCGTGCAGCCTGCCGACCTCGACTACGTCAACGCCCACGCTGCCGGCACTCCCGTCGGCGACGTCGCCGAGGCGGCGGCGATCCGCCTGGCGCTCGGCGCCGCCACCGACCATGTCCCGGCGAGCTCGACCAAGAGCATGTCGGGCCATCTCGTCAGCGGCGCGGCCGCCTTCGAGGCGATCGCTTGCCTGGCCGCGATCGATCGTCAGGCAATCCCCCCGACGCTCAACCTCGATTCCCCCGACGAACGCTGCCGGCTCGACCATGTGCCCCATGTCGCCCGGCCGCATCCCGTCACCGTGACCGCCAGCAATTCCTTCGGCTTCGGCGGGGCGAATCTCTGCCTCGTCATCCGCCGCGCCGCCTGATCCCTCACCATTCCCCTGTCATTTCCCTGGAGACCCCCACGATGACCACCTGCTCCTCGCAGAGCGATTGCCGCCGCCCCGCTGGTCCCGCCAGCCCGCCGCTCCCCGCCGCCGAGATCGACTCGCTCCTCGAGCGCCTCGTCGCCGAGTGGCATGTCGTCGATCCAGGGCACGCCGCCACCGAGTTCGAGGGGCGGATCTGTGATCTCCACAAGTTCAACTTCCAGCTCTGGCACGAAGAGGACATCGCCCGTTCTCCCGAGGTGACCGACGCGCGGATCGCCGAGGTGAAGCGGAACATCGATCGCTTCAACCAAGCGCGCAACGACGCCATCGAGAAGGTCGACGACTGGCTGGTCACGGAGCTTGCCGCCCGCGGCATCCATGCCGCTGCCGGCACTCCGGCGGCCACCGAGACGCCCGGCTCGGCGATCGACCGGCTCTCGATCCTCGAGCTCCGCCGCTTCCACATGCGCGAGCAGCTCGACCGTGCCGATGCCACCCAGGAGCACCGCGAGAAGGCGGCGGCCCGAATGGCGGTGCTCGACGCCCAGCGCGGCCACCTCATCGATGCGATCGACCGTCTCCTCACGGAGATCTTCCTGGGCCAGCGGCCGCTGCGTGTCTTCCGGATGATGAAGATGTACAACGATCCGTCGATGAACCCGTATCTCTACAAGGCCCAGAGCCGGGCGGCGGCCTGATCCGCTCGGGCTCCGCCGGGAGAGTTTCGTCTCCATGTTCGAACATCGCCGCGAATCGCTCCTCCCCCGGCGGGCGTTCGCCCGGCGGGTGGCGTGGCATCTCTCCATCGCCAGCGTCGTGGTGGCGCTGGCGCTGGGGTTCGGCGTGGTCGGCTACCACTGGCTCGGCGGGCTGCCCTGGATCGACGCGCTCGTCAATGCGTCGATGATCCTCGGCGGCATGGGGCCGGTCGACCCGATCTCTTCGCCGGCGGGGAAGTTGTTTGTCTCGTTCTATGCCCTGTTTTCCGGGCTCGTCTTCATCGGCGTGGCGTCGCTGGCGATCGCGCCGTTCGTCCATCGGATCATGCACAGCCTCCACATCGAGGAGGAGTGATCCGGCGGCGCCGGTTGTGCGCCGCTGGGGGAACGGGTGAAATGGCGGGGTCCATCCCCTCCGGAGCCCTCCCGATGGCCCTCAAGAAAACCACCGCAGCCCAAGGATCGAAGGCCAAGCCGTCGCCGGCCAAGGCTTCGACGGCCAAGGCTTCAACGCCGAAGATTCTCGCCACCACGGCCAAGGCTCCCCAGGGAAAGGCTCGCCAGGCCCTCGCGGCGAAGAAGGCCGCGCCGCGGGCCAAAGCCCCCGCGAAGAAGCCCGCCGCGGCAAAGCCGGCACGCCGCGCCGGGGCCAGTCGGCCCGAGGCCAATTCGATGGGGATGAAGCTCGTGCTGCTCCCCGCTGGCAGCTTCACGATGGGGAGCCCACTCACGGAGAAGGGGCGCGGCACCGACGAAGGGCAGCAGCGCGTGACGATCCTGACTCCGTTCCTCATCAGCCGCACGGTCGTCACGAAGGCCGAATGGAAGGCGGTGATGAAGACCGAGCCGTGGAAGGGGCAGCGCTGTGTCGTCGATGGGGACGACGCGCCGGCGGTGTATGTCGACTGGCACGATGCGGTCGCCTTCTGCCGCAAGCTCACCGTCCAGGAGCGGGCCGGCGGCTGGCTCGATAAGGGGGAGCACTACCGGCTGCCGACCGAGGCGGAGTGGGAGTATGCCTGCCGCGCCGGCACCAAGTCTGCCTGGTCGTTCGGCGCCGATCCGCGCAAGCTCTCAGACTACGCCTGGCACTACGGCAACACGAGCGACCGCAAGGAGGCCTATGCCCACCGCGTCGGCCGCAAGAAACCCAATCCCTGGGGCCTGTGCGACATGCACGGCAACGTCTACGAGTGGTGCTCCGACTGGTACAAGTCGACGCTCGCTGGCGGGGAGAATCCGCAGGGGCCGTCGACCGGCACGATGAAGGTCCTCCGTGGCGGTGGCTGGGGCTACGACCCGGCCCGCTGCCGGTCAGCCGATCGCAACAAGAACGATCCCTCGTTCACCGACTTCTCCGGTGGCTTCCGGATCGTCCTCGCTGGCGAGTGATCGGCAGCTGGCGCGCGGCCGTCCTTGGCCGCGCACCAGCGCCTTGGGAGGGTGACTCAGGCTGCGGGTTGGCTCACCAGCCCCAGCCGCGCCGCCAGCTGCGCCGGGCCACCCGGTTGCCGACGCGGATCGCGTGGGCACTGGGGCCAACGTAGACCGGTGCCGGACGATAGACCGGCGCATAGTACGCCGGTCGGTAGAAGCTCGGACCGTAGAAGGCCGAGCCGTAGTACGGCGCACGGTAGGCGGGATAGCCCCAGCCAACCGAGCTGAACGTCGAGACATACCGCGGCCCGAAGCCGTACGCGCCCGGACCGAAGCCGGGCCCAAACCCCGGGCCAAAGCCGCCGACGGCGACCGGCCCGCCCCAGCCCCAGCCGCCGACCCACAGGCCCTGGGCGCTGGCTGCTTGCGGAACGCAGGCGATCGCCCCGCACACCACCGCCGCCATCAACCCACGACGAATGCTGTTCACGATGGTTCCAATCCTCCGGAGGAATCCGGGCCCGCCCTGGGGCCCGCTGCCATTTACCCTACCGCTTTCCTCCGAAAATCTCGCGTCTGCGGACGGGGCCAGACCCTGAACGGGGCCTCAACAGGCCCCGAGCCGGCCCCGAGCACGGTCCCAAGCCCGCTACACTGAAGTGCCAGCACTCCCATGCCAGCATCTGTTCTTCCACTTCTTCCGTGTCTTCCGCGCCGCCGGCTCCCCCCATGCCGCTCATCGAGGTCACCGCGGTCGCGAAGCACTACGACCTGGGCACGGTCCGCGTCGAGGCCCTCAAGGGGGTGTCGCTGGTGATCGAGCGCGGGGAGTATGTGGCCCTCGTCGGCCCGTCAGGGTCGGGCAAGTCGACGCTCATGAACACGCTCGGCTGTCTCGATCGGCCCACGTCCGGGAGCTACCGGCTCGACGGCCGGGAGGTGGTGACGCTCTCCAAGGACGAGCGCGCCGCGGTGCGCAATCGTCACCTCGGCTTCGTGTTCCAAAACTTCAACCTCCTGGCACGGACGTCGGCGCTCGAGAATGTTGAGCTGCCGATGATCTACGCCCGGGGGGTCCCCGCCCGCGAGCGGCGCAAGCGGGCCCGTGAGGCGCTCGAGAGCGTCGGCCTGGCCGACCGGCTCGACCACCATCCCGCCCAGCTCTCCGGCGGCCAGCAGCAGCGCGTGGCGATCGCCCGGGCACTCGTCAACGGCCCGTCGATCCTCATGGGAGACGAGCCGACCGGCAACCTCGACAGCCGCACCGGCCAGGACGTGATCGCACTGTTCCGTCGTCTCAACCAGGAGCAGGGGCTGACGGTGATCATCGTCACCCACGACCCGGAAGTTGCCGCAAGCGCCGATCGCGTCGTCACGCTCCGCGACGGCCTCATCGTCTCCGACACGCCGACAGCAGCCCCGGCTCACTCATAGCGAAGCGCCTCGATCGGATCGAGCCTGGCGGCCCGCCTGGCCGGATACCATCCAAAGAACACGCCGACGATCGCCGCAAACAGAATCGCGAGTACGCCGGCCGGCACCGAGATCACGATCGGCCAATCGGTGCCGCTGGAGTAGGCGTTGATGGCCATCGTCAGGCCGGCCGCGCCGGCCACCCCGAGCGCGAAGCCGACGAGCCCGCCGAGCGCCGAGAGGAGCACCGCCTCGAGGAGAAACTGCCGGAGGATGTCGCCGCCGGTCGCGCCGAGCGCCATCCGCAGGCCGATCTCCTTGGTCCGCTCGGTGACGCTCACGAGCATGATGTTCATGATCCCCACGCCGCCGACCAAGAGCGAGATCCCGGCGATCGAGGCGAGCATCGCCGTCATCACGCCGGTGACGACGCCGAGCGCCTTGGCGATCTCGGTCGTGTTTTGCACCTGGAAATCGTTCGGCTGCCCCGGTGCGATCCGGTGGCGGTCGGCGAGGAGGTGGCGGATCTCCCGTTCCGTGCCGCGCATCCCGTCGACACTCCGGGCGGAGACGAGGATCGCGTGCACCCCCTTGAAGCCGTTCCCCACCAGCCGCTTGCGGGCCGTCGAGTAGGGCATGAGGAGGATGTCGTCCTGATCGTCGCCGACGATGTTGGCCCCCTTCTTCTCGAGCACCCCGATGACCCGGAAGGGAATGTTGCGGATGCGAACGATGCCCCCGATGGGATTGGCTGTCTGAAACAGCCGCGAGGCGACGGTGGTGCCGAGGACGCAGACCTTCTCCGCCCCGGCCACGTCGCGCTCGCTAAAAAATCCCCCCCGGCGAACCTGCCAGCTCCGCACCGTCGGGTAGTCGACCCCGACCCCGAACATCTGCTTCGGGCTCCAGTTGGTGCCGGCATGAATCGCCTGGCCGGCCGCGGCCACCAGCGGCGTGACGGCGAGCACGCTTTGGCACTCGGTGGCGATCGCATCGACATCCCCTTGGGAGAGGGTCTGGAGCGGACCCTGACGCACGCCCCCTCGTTCGCCGGTGCCCGGAATGACAACGATGACGTTGGTGCCGATCGCCGAGAACTGTCCGCGGATCATCTCGGCGGCACTCTGGCCAACGGAGACGAGCGTCGTCACCGCAGCAATGCCGATCACCACTCCGAGCACGGTGAGGAGGGCGCGAAGCCGGTTCTTCTGAAGCGACCGAAAGGCGAGTTGCAGCGTGACCATGACCCCTCCCGACATCCGACGTTCAGTCCTCGCCCCCTGAGCCAATCGTTCCCAGATCAATCGTCTTTCGGAGCGATCCCGACCACGAGCCGCTGTCCCGGCTCGACATCCCCGGAGACGATCTCAGTCGCGCGGTGGTCGCCGATCCCCGATGTGACCGGGATGCCGCGGAGGAGCCCGTCGGCCTCGACCACCCACACGTGCCGCCGCTTCCGCTCCCCCTCCGCCTCGGCCTTGGCGGTCGCCGAAGGGGCCTCGCCACGGGCCTGATCGTCTGCCTCGAGCGCCGTGCCATCGAGGATCGCCCGGTCGGCCTCCCGGACATGGTCGCGGATGGGATAGAAGCGGAGGGCGGCGTTGGGCACCTTGATCACGCCGTCGCGCCGGTCAACCTGAAACGAGATCTCGGCTGTCATCCCGGGGAGGAGCTTGAGCTCGGGGTTGGGCGTGGAGAGGACGACCGGATAGGTGACGACGTTTTGGGTGGTCGTCGAGGCGAGGCGGATCTGGGCAATCTTTCCCTCAAACACCTCCCCCGGATAGGCGTCGACGGAAAACTGCACCGACTTCCCCGATTCCTGAGCGAGGCGGATCTGGCCGATGTCGGCTTCATCGACGGAGGCGAAGATCCGCATCTCGCGGCGCATGTCGGGGGCGATGACAAACAGCTCCGGCGTCTGAAACTGCGCGGCGAGCGTCTGGCCGAGCTCCACCTTGCGATCGATGACGATCCCGGAGACCGGCGCGAGGATCTTCGTGTAATCGAGGTTGGCCAGTGACATGTCGAGGCTGGCCTCGGCCTGCTCGATCGCCGCCTCGGCCATGACGATCTCGGCCTCCATCCCCAGGCGGGTGAAGTGGGCCTGATCGAGATCGCTCTCGGAGATCGACGCGACGTTGCGTTCGGCGAGGGCGTTGGAGCGATCTTCTTCGCGGCGCGCCTGCTGGAGGCGGGCGGCGCCACGTTCGAGTTCGGCGCGGCGGGC
>Ga0114974_10003951_pt1 | contig 11123 bp, 9 predicted proteins | sample S_130206_EF_Meta_FD_87318 | JGI IMG/M metagenome (GOLD analysis project Ga0114974, IMG submission 87318) | Freshwater microbial communities from Lake Simoncouche, Canada to study carbon cycling - S_130206_EF_MetaG | ecosystem: Environmental > Aquatic > Freshwater > Lake | place: Lake...
AAGTAGTGTTGTAAGGTCGTAACGACCAGCTTAGCGCGCCCCACGCCTGCGGCGTGGCTGCGCTGTAGGCCAATGTCCAGAATGCGTAGCATTCTGGGCGCAAGCGCCCCTTTAGGGGTGCGCTTAACTTTGGCACAACACGTTATGAATCCTTTGATTTATTCACCGCGGTTCCTATTGCATATCCAGCCCATCCTATAAGGACTATTACGCCGACAATGAATAGGAAGACACCACCGGCCTTGACATAGGTAAACCACCCCCCAGAGGCTGGCCCAGAAGCCCCTGAGGCCGTAACAGGAGAAGGAAATAAGTATTGTTTCATGAAATAGCCTCCTATGGATAAAAAGAGGATGCCAAAGATAATGCCCAAGGCAATACTTACACCCTCCTCTATCTTGCCTGGGTCAAACGCGCCGGGCGCAGTATCGGCCGTCATAACCCCCTTCCGTGCACTCAAGACTTTTGTTAGGAGTTCACCAGTTTCCGTATTAACCTGGATAGCGCCGTTTACAACGTCGGCATCCGGATTCAGAGGCACGCACTTATACTTATCGGTAGAATCTGTCCGTTTTGCAGCATCGGCCGGGTCTGTCATGAGGCCAAAGCCTTCAATGGCTGCAGGAGGCTCGTCATTGGTGCTGGTAGTTATATACTTCTCTAGCGTATTGTCACCCACACCGATTGTCTTTGAGCCGCGAAAGGATGTCAAGAAGGGTGCCTGTATCGTCGGAAAGGCCGTTCCGAATCCGGAGTTGGTGATTATACTCGTCATTAACGTATCATTGACTGTGATACCTGTGATATTTACAAATACAGCGACATTTGATACATTTGCATTTGATACATATCCTGCAAGGCAGGAGACGTAGTGTAAATAGCTGTTACTCGGCACGCAGTCCTTCAGGCTGAAGCTGCCTGTTATCGTGGGATCGGCCAGGCCTTTAAGATATGCCGGATCCGTCACGACATTGCCTCTTATTATTGGAACAATCATCATAATATTTGATAGAGTAACGCTGTCATTGTTATTCGTAAAAATCAAGATAAGATCCTCCTTGTTATTTGCTCCTACTGGAAGAATCCAGCCAGAATGGGTTTGGGCACAGATCTGGGCTCTCGAAAGAGAGTATCTCACCCCCTGGTAACGAAGAGTGGTCGAGTCGTCTTCGTTTAGAATGCCCCCAGTGCTGTTTGTATTCGAAAAGGTGGGTGCCGTAGTCTTGGTTCCCCATTGGATAGTCATTCCCGATAGGGCCGGATCTGCGAGAGCGTCGTACTGATTTTGTGAGGGGGTTATACTGATCCCTAGAGGGAAGGATGTTATCGCACCTGCTGGGCAGGTCATACTAACCTCGGCGGCTATCTTATGCTGCCTTTCGGGCGGCACTTATTTTTAGATGATTCCCGGGACGTATGTCGGACCGTCGAAGCGATAGATGGTTGTCTTACCGGTTCCTAGCGACTGGATTGAGACGTCATCGTCATTAAAGAGCTCATCGCAGCCGACATCGTCCTGGCAGTCGCGGCGTTTCACCTTGATCGGGAGCTGCACCGGGTTGTAGGTGTCCGTGCGCGTATAATACTGGAAACGATCGGAGCGGGAGGCTGTGCGGCGGCCGTAGAGGGGGAGGATCTTTCCGTCTCCGAGCGTTATGATACCCATCGATTGGTAGGTTTCCGGGATGCCGCGGGTAGGAACTCTCGGAAGCTTTCCGTAGATCTCGGCGCCAGTAGGAAGATCTGGCTGCGTCATCCAGTGACGCTCGGGCTTGGGGGCGCGCGTGTAACGGTCATCGCCCGACTCTGTGACGATTATTGGCTGCTGCTGTTGCTGTTGCTGCAGAATAGGTAAGGCCGTCACGGAATGCACAGGCTTTGACCAGGGCCCGAGGACAATAGCCGCGATGATCGCAGCCACTAAAAGGAAACCTCCAAGTACTACGGACGGTGTAAGACATACAACACCCGGAGGACATGTTCGCATAAGCCGCACCATCTTATCTTTGCTTTGTTATTCTGCGACGAGTCTTTCTAGCCTTTTTCGACTTTCTACTCTTACGTCTACCGCCACTCACGCAAGAAGCAATCTCGATCGTTTTAATGGATTGTCTATTCGCTTCACTCGAAGTCTTTAAAGATGAAGGGAATGTTCTCCATGATCCATTTGCCAAAAGAGGAACATACATAATTTCATTTTCATTGAAACCTGTTACCTTGTATGGTCCCGTTCCATCCTTTGTAAAACAATCATCCTTCTTTAAAGTTACAATCTCCCCTAGCCCTCCTTTATTTATACGCAACATATGTCCTCTAACTTCCAGGAGTGCCATCTATTAAGTAAGAGTTTAAAAAGCAGTCCCCGCATTCCCAGCCACGCCGACCACATCGGCCGGCCCGTCAGAAGAAGCCGCACCAGTCTTCATTAGCGCGGAAAGGACGCCATCGAGATCCGGGCCATTCTGGAGAACCGGGTTCTCAAGAGGGGTCGTGACGCGCATTCCCGTGGCCTCCACCGTACGCTCCTCTGGCGTATAGATGGCCACACGCGCCTTGGCTGACGCGGGAATGCTGGCTCCAGGGACAGCCTCTGCGGCCAGACCCTTCATGCCGACCAGATTCTCCGAGTTGAGAATCTCCGGTGACTCGAGGACACCCGTTGGCTCCACCTTCGGCGCAAGAGGGGCGGCCTGTCTCACCTCCTGCAGGCGCGCCGCAACAGAAGGCCCGTCCTTGACCTGGAAAGGCTCATTAACCTGGTTCACGAGTTTAATGATGACAGGGGCGGCCAGGATAAGAATGGCGGCCTCAACCTGGTGTGTAATGCCTACAATGACCGCCGCGATACCAAAGGTGACTAGGGCGACCTCAAGGGCGCTCGTTACAAGGACATAGAAGCCGAGGCCAAATACGAGGGCCTGTGTGAGTTTCTTATCCAGCTTCATATCTATCTAACCTCGTGGGATAAAATCATAGACTCAAAAGGGGTATTACAACACGCTGACCGATCCAAAAGGTGGCACCGGCGCCGGCTGATTTTATAAGGAGGCCGACCGTCGTTAGCTGACCCGTTGGCAGCACCATCCAGGGGATGTAGTGCGCAAAGAGGAAGTTTACGACCGGAAGACTGAAGACAAAGACGATGATGGTGACGAGTAGGGGCATGCGGAACTCGTCGAATATGCGGGAGAGCCACGACTTCTTTGCCGGGGCAGGTCTAGGCGGCGCAGGCGCTGGCGTATTGTAGGCGGCCTGGCTGGAACCCATGTCGTTCGAGGCCTGGACCTGTCCCTGATGCGAGCTCATGGCCTTTGCGAAATCCCCGGGCGTCGGGTGCTGGTTGCCGATTACGTGGGCGGTGGCTGGACCGTTGTCCATTACGCGGGGCGCCATGGCCGTGTTCGAGCTCGGCTCGTTGATAACTTGCCGGGAGCTTCCTCCGTTCATCTCCGCCAGAATATTCTGGACGAAATCGCCGTCTCCGAGTGCCGGGGCAGAATCGAGCTCCGAGATTAGCGTACTCATTGATGCGGTTCTTCTGAAGAACGGCGTCAAAAAGGTTCTGCCAAAGAAAACGCTCAGGGAAAAAGGTCGTGTTGTAGGCCATTTTTAATAGCCGCAAGGCTATTAAAAATCAGCACAACACTTACCCAAGAAAACGCTCGAAGGGTTCAATAATCGTTCCGCTGGGGCACTTGATAGTCTCGCTACGGAACTGATAACACTTGCCAGCCAGCTGATAGGTGGTATTATTGACTTCCTCTAGAGGTGGCGCCTTAAGAATACGGCACTCCGTTCCCTTGCACTCGGGCTTTAAAAGACTCATGAGGCCGAGGCCCACTAAGAAGCTTGCTATCATACTAAATCGCTCAGTTTTGAGAAACTCAAACATCCTTATCACATATTAAGATATTTACTATCTTTAGGATGTTACTAAACCACTTCAGATTACTGCCCTTTATAGCAGGGATAGTAGTAGGGCTCCTGGTAGTCTTTTACTACAAGCCTCCGCCGCTCATTGTGCACGAGTATCCTCATCCGGACAATGTTGAACAGAGAGTGTATCGCGATAATAATGGAGTCTGCTATAGATATAAGTCGTCTGAGGCGGATTGTGATAAGAATGAGGAGACACTGAAGGTTTATCCTTTGCAGGCATGATCTGTTATGCTTGCATAACGGATAATGCCGCTAAATGGCGAAGCCATTTACAGTGTCTTCCCCCGCCGAGAGTTAACAATAGCCCCCACGCGAGCCCGCGCCTGCTCTTGCTCCGTAATAACACCGCCCGTGGCCTCCGCGGCGGGCTGTGCATCCGCAGTGCCCTCGCGCAGCTGGGACCGCACCTGCTCCTGGGCCAGGCCAGCCGCATTCTCGCCCTTCCACTGAGCCGCATCGAGAATGGCCGCATCCTTCTGGGAAACCCCAACACCCGATGGACCCGGGCGGACATCCGCGTAAACGATCGAGTCCGCCCCCGTCTCGAGCAGCTTCGCCTGCAGCTCCGGATGCTGCTCGTACAGCGCCGTATAGATAGAGAGCCAGAGGCCTCTCGCATCGACGGGATGATCCGTAATCTTTTGGGTGAGAACCCGCATCATTCTTGGAGACCGCGTCTTCAGCAATGAGGTCACAAGTGCATCGTTACCGAGCTCCTTGGCTCTCAAGACCTCATAGGCCTGATAGGCCGTAAAGTAGCGTGTCTCCTTTACCACGAACTCCACCGGCCACAAAGGGCTGAGGAAGCCGTTTACGGAATCCTCAGTATCAAAGACGATCCGGGCCTTGCGTCCATCCTTCAGAACCTTACGGAACTCCATTTCATCTGGTGCAGCAGCCGCCTTTGCCACCGCCGCAACTTCATCCGGAACATACTTTCCGTAGAAGCGCGTGGGCGGAAAGTCCCGGTAGAGGATTCGCACCACCTCCTTATCGAAAGGGTCCCTGGCCTTTTTGGATTCCTTATCGGGATCGTAATACTGATAGGGAAGCGTAGACTGATAGACGAGCTTCCGGGTTTCATAAGGCTGATCAAAGAGAATATCGCGAGTCACCGGATTGTCTATCGGCAAGAATACTCTCACGGCGGAACGGGCGGCCGCGCGCCGAGCCTCGAGGTCCGCGACTTCCTGATTCGCCCGAAGAATCGCCGGAATGATCCCAGTTATCCAGGCCTCTCTCAGGGCATCGCCGGCCGTAATAAGGGCCGTCTCGAGCTCGGCGATCGTGTTTAGGCGCGCCTGTTCCTGGGCATCCCGGTAGGCCGGCTCCATAGGGGCAAAGCGCAAAAGGGTTACATTGATATCTTCCGATTTGAGATTGCCGTCAGGTGTAAATGTATATTCCGCCGGAAGCTTTGTCCGTTTCTTGAAGAACTGCTTTATCCCCCCCTGCGTCTCTGTTGAGTATGGGATGAGTTCATCCAGGGGAGGGATTTCTGGCGCGGCCGCATCGGTTTGCTCTGATTCTGCCATCTGGTCAATGGAAGGAAATAGAAGTCCCGATATTAACTACGCCATCCGCATCACCTTTGGAGTTGTCCACGGAGTCATTCTCACTCTTCTGAGTTTCTGCGCCGCCATGCTATATCCGTCACTGTCCCATCTCCTTTTCAGCCTCTTTGGATTTATCGTGGCGCCTGCCATGAGCCTCTGCCTAGCCATTATGTGCAATCTGTGCGTAAACTATGTATCACAGTCGGGTCTGACGGTGGCAGATAGTCTTAAAACCGCGTGGATTCCTCCTCTGGGTGTCTTTGTGGTCGCCCTTATTCTCTTGCCGCTCGAGATGGTCCCACATCTTTTTCAGGATCCCCTCTCCATTCTTGCAATCACCTTTGTTTCCGTAAACTGTTTCTTGACTGCTCTTCTCCAAGTCTATGCGGCGAAACGGATTCAGTCGTCGGGCTCCTCCGGGCCCACATAGACATAGCGCGGGACACCAGTCTTCTCCAGCGCCGATGCATTCAGGCGATAGTATCCCGGCTTCATTGTCTCCGTTGCTGGCCCTGACGGTTTATTCCGGCGATTTCTGGATCCGAGGGCCTGGTTCAGTGTTGGAATCTCTTCAACTGATTCGTTGACCATAGGCGCCGCTATCATAGCGGATGCGAGCGGTACCACCGCTTCACCGACAATGAAGCGGGCGAGAACATAGCTGACAATGGCCCAAATAATGCAAAAGAGCCAGAAGGGGAATATCGTGCCGTCCTCGAGGCCGAACTCCTTCCAGCGTCCATCTTTGTGGAACATGAGATGCGGCCGGAAGAAGAGTACACCGGCTATTCCCAGAAGATACAGAACAAGACTAAAAAGGAGTGTCTTCATCTGTCTCTTTAATAAGACTTTTAGTTTGATTATTAAACTGATACTAACGAATACTGGCCCAGGCACTCTTTATAGGTATGCCATACAAAGATAAGATCTATTCTCAGATTCCATTGACGCTCCGTTTCAAGCTTCTTTAAAGCCTCAGATATCTCTTTCATGTCATTTAATAGACTATATACATATTCCTTTTTGGCCTCATTGACCAGATAAGTGGCTAACGCCATCTATTATCTCTTAATAATCCTCGGCAGCCATCTGATCAGCGTCATAGCCGCCCTCTTCACCTGTAGCAGGAGCCCCTGCGGCTCCAAAGTCCTCCATGCCCATCTCGGACCGCTGGGCCCGCTCACGCTCATACTGGTCCGGATCGTAGGCATAAATCGCCTTCGTACCACCAACGGCCCAATCACCCAAGCCCAGCCGCTTCTTCATGAGTTCCACCTTCTTCTCTTCCGGTGTCATGCGCGCTAGACGATTGATCATGGCCACCTTTTCAACCTCCGACCGGCGCGCAATCATGTCTCGCACCTGCTGCTCAGTGAAGTTCAGACCCTCGACCTGTAGACGGCCCAGGCAGACATCCAGAATCTGGATGGGCGCCCGCGCCCCAAGGTCAATCGATCCAGCCTCAGCCGTTGGTACGCGATTAGGATCAATGAATTCCGAAAGAATACCTGTGATGAGGGCCCCCAAGATATAGGGGCTTCCGAACTTGCCCCCAGGAAGAAAGGCCGCGCGCACCTCATTCTTTATGATGGGAAGGACCATCGAAAGAGCATTGCGCGCATACTCCAGCTTCGATAGGCACAGGCCCTGCACACGTCTCGAAAGGGGTTCCAGATAGTCCAAGTGCTTCTCTAGCCCAGCGTGCAGATCGTCCTCCGTGCCTTTAGCCAACTCATAGGAGCGCTGTACTCTGAGAGACCGTGTCCGGAACTTGACGATTAGGCGCTGGAAAGGAATGAGCACATAGGTGCTAAGCGACTCTACAATCTGGCCTGGGCTCTGGGTCATCAGCGACTTCAGCGCGGCCACTGATTTGGCGCCAAGGCGCCGCTCGAGCTCCGTATACTCATCTACCGCGGCATTCGAAAGGGCTCCATAGGCATCCGCCACGTCGATCTCTTCGGCTCCTGGGGGTAGGCGACTCACCCGCTCCACCGTCGAGGACATCAAGGCCCGCCAACCCGTAAAGGGCTCGGGCTCGAGATTGGCTAGGCGCATAAAGAGCTCGATGCCGGATTTGGGGGCCACGGGGGCCGTCTTCGGGATTATGAAGGCCGTGTGCGTGGCGTCGAGCACATCATTGAATGTCGTGCGATTCACCACCACCTTCTGGGTCTCGAGAGCCGTCTTTCCCTTTGTAAGAATGCCGTCGATCTCTGCCTGCCAGTCCTTAAAGAGGTCCTTGCCCTGGGGAGGGGCGGGCGACTCCGTGTAGGGGCTCTCTGGAAAGACGAAGCCGCAGTGGCTACAGGTGTTGGTGTAGCCCGGTTCGTGGGGGAGGCCCTTGCGCGGCCCGTCATAGCAGACACGTAGGAAGACGCGGTAATAGAGGTCCTCTGGCATGGCCGGTAGCAGGGTCGAGGCCGGCCGCGGCTTGAAATGGAGCGAGATCTGCGAGGAAGAGCGACCACGGGGCGGAGCCTTCAGCGGCAGGGTAGGCATGGCGGCCTCCTTTTCGGCCCAGAAGCGGCGCGGATCCTTCACTTCCGCAAAGCAGCAGCTGGCCTCCGAATAGGGCGATCCGCGCACATAGTTGCCAAACTGGCGGGCGTAGCCGTGACTGGTCTGGATCCAGGCCCGCGCCAGCTCAGCGTCCGTGGCAGCCGCGGGTACGACTACAGTGGCCACCGCCTCCTCCTTCGTAAGCGCGTAGGGAACCGGATAGAAGCCGCTGGGGATCGACTCTGGCAAGTGATCGGCGAACTCGGCCGATCCGTAGAGCTTGTCGAGATAGGCGCGCTTCTCCGTGATCCGCTGCTGGATGAGGGCCGTCTTGAGAGCCTCCGCTAGAATGGCCTCGATGGATTTTATCACCACCTCCTGGCGCTTCTTGTCGCTCGATTCTCTGAGGAAGCCAGTCAAGTTCCACGGCGTCTCATTGATCTTGATTCCGGCAATGGCGCAGCTGATATACTCGAGGCCGGTCCGATCCTTCGGCGACCCTACAGGGTAGCCGCTGAGGCCCGCGCGACAGCCAGGGAGCTTCGAGCGCAGCACGTAGCCCGGCACGTGCGTCTGGGCCTCTATGAGACAGTGGGCGCCGGCCGCGGAGACGAGGATACGATTGATGAGGACGTCGTAGTCGACGGACTTCACACCCTGCTTCTTCTTTTCGGCCACGCGCGCCGCATACTGGTCGCGCGAGGGCTGGCGCTGGATCTCGGCCTCCACGCGCTCCACGATCCGCTTGTAGCTGTCCTGGTCCGCGTAGATGCCGATGCGGTCATAGATTTGGCGCGCCGTCGTATAGATGAGCGTCTGAGTATCTGTGGCGAACTCGATCTTTTCTGTATTCTCGGCCGGCCCCCCCAGAATCATATCAATCTCGCCCTCGGCCTCCGCATCCTTATCTATAATGGCGGCCCGCCCCGACATCGGCTTTCCGGAGTCGTCGTATTCGAGGCCCTGGTCGAACTCGAGATCCTGGATGCCCTGGCCGCAGTTCTTGCACATGTACTTGCCCTGGAAGACGCCGCCACTGAAGGTGAGAAGGAGCTCCTTGTGCAGCGTCTCCTTTTCGCGCGGCCGCACCATTTCCTGCATCTGGAGCTCCTCGTGGTAGCACAGGAGATGCTGGTTGCAGACGGAGCAGTTGAGCCAGTTGTCCTTGCGCCCCGAGTTGAAGCGGGCAATGAGGCGGGCCATTAAGAGGATCCGCTCCACGGGGTCCTGGATCTTTCGGATGGCCTCGAGACTCTTCACGTGCGGGCAGCGATTGGGCTGCGGCGGCACGCCGGCCCCGAGCCGTTTCATGGACTTGGCCAGGCCGACGCGCAAAGCCTCGAGGAAGTTGTCGCGGACCTTGCGATGCCGCTCTTTAGCCAGGGGACCGGGCACGGCCGCAAATGCCGTCAAAAAGAGCTGGGTCGAGGTCTCCATGATGCCGGCAGTGGCGGCGATGTCGTTGTCCTTGTAGGCCGGCGTCCGGGCTCGCACCTCGGCCAGCCGCGTGGCCAAGAGGGGCTCCGCCCCGAGCACGGCCATGAACTGCTCCAGCGCCTCGCCCTCGAGAAAGGTCCGGTTCTCTAGACGGAGCTCGGACACCTTCTTTAGAGCCAGCTGCCGCTCCTCAGTAATATACTGCTTCGTAAGAGCCCGGGCCTGGTCGACCTTCTCTAGAATAACGGCCTGCTGGTCCTCCGTGAACTCCTTTTGAGACAGGCCCAAACTCTTCATCTCGACGAGGGCGTCGCCCATACCGTAGACCATAATGGGCTGCGACCGGATCCAGTCCTCTAGAGCAATGTTGCCGAGAGTGTTCCCGGTGCCTCCTATGGAGAGAATGCCGCCGGCCGAGGGCGTCGTGGAAACCCCACTCAGATCCTCAATAATCTTAAGAATGCTTTTAGAATCTATGTGACTGAAGACGATGTCCTTGGAGAGACGGCCAGTGCGGGTAGTTCCCAGGTCCCGCTCAGCAGAAAGAGGAAAGAGGAGCTGACCGACGACGGTGGCCTCGTCGCCCGTCTCGATACGCCGGGCATCGTTCGACTTGATGCGGGTATCACGGGGCCCGAGGCCTCTTAGAAGCGAGACACGGACCTTAGACAGGCCGATGGGAGGTACCTGTCTTACCTCACCATTCGCACTGTCAATGCCGAGAGCGGCCAGTCCATCGGTGGCTGGATCGATGCCGTCACTAAACTCGGCGCGGATGAACTCCTTGTCGGCCCGGAATGTGAGCTGCTTGCCGTCTCCCCCGTTTATCCATTGGCGTTGATACTGCTTGAAGAAGCGATCCCAGCTGATGTACCAGGAGGGGAGGGCGTTCGTGGTGACCGCCTGGCCCTGGATGCCGCCGAGCTCGCCCTCGAGAAAGGCATTGGACTCGTTGAGGACATCCTCTAGGTAGCGGACCTCGAGGCGGCGGCCGGGGATCTCTGTAATATCCCTGGTGGGCTCTTTCGAGTGGTCCATATAGAGCGAGCGCTTCACGTCAAGGATGGGGCGAGAGAGGGCTGGCGGGGCCTTGTCGAGGAGGTCAAAGATGGTCTGGAAGGATGTTGCGATGCGGCCGGCCGGCTCGCCCGTGGCCGCATAGGATACGATCTCATTACGAAGCAGCATGCACAGCTCGACAAAGAGGCGGATCTCGCGCTGCCGCTTGACGTTCTTTTGAGAGGCGATGGGAAGGGCCTCGAGGAGATTCTTGAACATGTCATTGCGCTGCACGATGTCCGGATAGAAGAGCTCGGTCGAGGGGCGTTCCTGGATGCCCTTGATCTCCTCTTCAAGCTCCTCTAGGAACTCGAACTCGTCGTCTTGAGGAGCCTCGGCCTCGGCCTCGACCTCCTCCTCAGTGACCTCTTCGGTTACCGTAGGTAGTGGCCTAGGTCGGAGGACGGCAAAGGGCTGGTCGCGCGGAACACCCTTGAAGTCGAACTGGAGTTCTAGGTCGCCCTCCGTCTCGTCCTGGAGGACAATGGTGTCCGCCGCCTCGTCTATGGACTTGACCGTGTACTGGATGCCGAAGTCTCCGTTTTGGCTGAAGGTGTCTACGAGCTGCCCTACTCGGGCGTCTATCTGGGCCACGAAGGCAGGGGCCGCTCGCTTCGATACTAGATATAG
>Ga0114974_10003953_pt1 | contig 11119 bp, 7 predicted proteins | sample S_130206_EF_Meta_FD_87318 | JGI IMG/M metagenome (GOLD analysis project Ga0114974, IMG submission 87318) | Freshwater microbial communities from Lake Simoncouche, Canada to study carbon cycling - S_130206_EF_MetaG | ecosystem: Environmental > Aquatic > Freshwater > Lake | place: Lake...
CTGCATGAGCATTCCTACAAAACGTGCTAATTCACAGACTGCCCCATCAAAGCAGATGGCAGTCAAAACCCGCGCAACCCTGTGTATGGTGGCCGAGCGGGCGGGTGTTTCTCCCAGCACAGTCTCGCGCATTCTGAACGGCACAGCCAAAGTCAGCGCTGAAAAACAAGCGCTGGTCAAGGCCGTGATTGAAGAGCTGGGCTTTCGTCCTGACCCTGCGGCCAGAAGTCTGGCGGGTGGCCGCACCATGAGCATTGGCGTGCTCACCCAGTTCATTGACAGCCCGTATTACGGTGAAGCCTTGCGTGGGATCGAAGATGAGTTGCACAAGGCCAATTACGTGCCCTTGTTTGTCAGCGGCCACTGGAACGAGGCCGAAGAAAAAAACCGCTTGTTCATGCTGCAAGAACGCAAAGTGGACGGAATCATTGTCCTGACAGGCAAGCTGTCAGATGACACCTTGGTGGACATGGCTGCCAGGGTACCTGTCGTGGTCACGGGACGTCAATTAACAGCCCCTAATTTGTTCAGCATTGACTTTGACAACACCGAGGGTGCATGCCTTGCGGTCAGGCATTTGCATGCTTTGGGGCATCGCCGAGTCGCCTTCATATCGGGGCCGCTTGACCACCCCGATGCGATGCAAAGGCTGGAAGGGTATCGATCCGAATTGCTTATTCGCGACATGGAAACCGATGAGCTGCTCGTGGTTTACAGCGACTACCAAGAGGCGGGCGGCTTCAGGGCCATGAACAGTTTGCTGGACCAGCGGGTTCAATTTACGGCCGTCTTGGTGGCCAATGACCAAATGGCCTATGGCGCCCGTCTAGCTTTGCACCGAGCAGGTTTGCGTGTCCCTGAAGATGTGTCGCTGATCGGCTTTGACGATCTACCGCACTCCGCATTCACGTTGCCTCCGCTGACTTCTGTCAGGCAATCGGTTTACGAAATCGGTACATCTGCTGCCAAGGCCATGTTTGATTTGCTGAACAAGGTGAAGCCACCGGCCAGGCTGATTGATGCCGAGTTGGTGATTCGTGAGTCGACAAGAATTCACAGACGTTGAGGCGCGGGCACTTTCAGTGGAGCGCTTGACAGGCCCTCATCGATCTGCACGGACGTGAATTCAAAGTCGCATGTCCAGTGTCAAATTGAGTTGAGGCTTGGCATAGCGCTCAGACCGAGAATATTCGCCATTGGAAAGCAAGGTTTGGGTGCTGCCATTGGGGGCGCCAAATTGATGGACGCCTGCGCTCGCAGCCGCTCTGAAGGAAGTGGTGGGGCTTAGGGGCATCATCGCAAACAAATCAATGCCTCTAGATGCAGAACGTTTGAAAAGTTGGTCAGCGGTCAGGCGAGTTTCGTAGGCTGGGGTGTAGCTCACATTGGCGCCTATATTCAGCGGCATGCCGCTGATGCGCTGGTCAAAACCCAAATTGGCTGACCAAGGTTGCTGACCATCTAAGCGGTTGTGAGGGCCTGCCAATGCAGAAATTTGGGAGCGGTAAATGCTAAGCGAAGACCGAAGGTTCAGTGCTTTGTGACCGCTGAATATTGCAGGTACCAAATCGGCGGCGCGTCCACGAATTTCAAGTTCAATGCCGTTGGTGGCAGCATTTGAAAAGTTTTGGGGCTCTGAAACCCATCGCGGCGCAGTGGCCCAACTGACATTACGCAATTCGGTTAAATTGCGAACCACATTGTTGAGCTCGCGATGAAAAAGACCGATCGTAAAAATACCATCGTTGGCCAAATAATTTTCATAGGCAATGTCTAAACCTGTGGCAAGTTCTGGCGTGAGTGAGGGGTTTCCAATGCGATCGGCGGTCAGCGCCGTATTGGTCAAGTTGGTATTGGTGTAAGCGCCGTTAATTTGCGGTCGTGCAAGCAGTGAGTTGAGTCCAGGGGCTTTGTAGCTGCGCGTCAAACTTGCACGCAACATGTCACGACTCTTGGGATTGAATTTGTAAGTCACATGCGCAAGCGGCGATAGCACGCTGCTTTCGTTGCGAACCGGGGAAGTGGTGCTTACGCTTTCCGAAATAATTCTTTCGTTGCGCAGTCCCAGGTAGAGTTGCCACTGAGGTGAAATTTCCCACTCATCTTGAACATAGAAGGCCTGACGCCTGACTTGTGCTTGAAAAGGCTGGCCTTCAAAGGCAGGCAGAAGTGCGACGCCTGCACCATCGGTTGTAGTGCGACGTTCTTGCCGTTCTCTGTTTTCAAAGTCCCAGCCAGCTGTCAATGTGTGTGAACTGCCCAGCAACTGGCTGTATTTGCCCGATTGGGTAATGGCATCATCGGCGTTGGCGGCCAGTGTATTGAGCTGCGTTGTGCCCGAGCGCAAGTTGCGTAATTCAAAAGAGGAGCGTGATTGCTGCACGCCCGCTTTGATCTCGATCCGCTGATCTTCGCTGAAGCGGTTGATCCAAGTCAGGTTGCCACGTCGGTTTTCCCAATAACCACCTTGAATCGAATCATCGTCATAAACCGGACTGCCAGAAACAGTGCGGTTGACATAGTTGTTGCGGTAGTTCCAAAAACCTTTTTGGAAAAAAGTAGCAATCGCCAACGTTTGCTCGTCGCTGAACTTGAAATTAAAACGTGGCGCAAGGTTGTAGCCCCAGCCCCAGGATGAGGCTGTGCCAAGTTGCTCCGAAACAGCGGGTAAGGCATTGGTACCTTCCATTTGACGGTCAACTTTGGTCCTGATGTTGCGATCCCATTCAAACAAAGATACGGGCAAGGACATTGTGAAGGGGCCCATCGATTCACTGATCGAATAGTTTGCGTTGACCAAGGGCCTGTTGGCTCCAGATGCCAGGCCTAGACGCAAGTTGCTTTGTGAGCGACGTGGTACCTCTTTCAAAATGATATTGATTGTTCCTGCAATCGCTTGTGCGCTCTGGTCTGCTGTGGGTGCTTTGATCACCTCGATGCGCTCAATTTGCGAAGGGCTCAATTGGTCTAAGTTGAAACCTTGAGGCGCAGGATCGCCATTGATGAGAATTTGCGTGTAGCCCGCACTCAGTCCTCGCATGCGCGGGCCGCCAGAGTCGACGTTGACCCCCGGTAGACGGCGCAGGACATCCAAGGTATTGGTGTCGCCATAGCGGTCGAGTTCTTCGCGACCATAAATTTGCTTGGCCACGCTGGCAGATCGCCTGAGATCGGTAGAGCCTTGCCGGGCCACAATCTCAACGCGTTGGAGGGTACTTTGCTGAGAGCCGGATCCGGCTTCTGACTGTCCACCCACGCTACTGTCTTGTGCCCATGCGCTACAGGAAAAAACAATTGCTGGTAGCACCATCGACTTGCAAAGACTGTGCTGAATGACATGTAGCGCACGAGGCAAAGAGCAATAAAGAGGCAGCCGGTCCATAAGATTTTGAGACAAAAAAACAAGCGAAAACATAAAGTCACCGCGAAATGTGATCTACCGCAAGCCTACCTTAAAAGCCAAAATCCAACAGAAATAAAATTTCCAACCCCAAAAAGTTGTGGCGATAGGCTCAGGGTCCCTCAGCCTATCGCCACAAGGCGCTACCGAATTATCTAAAATGAACAACCAAGCCAAGTTAAGATGACAATGTCTGTGATCAATCCTTTGAATTTCTAATGAAGCAAGTGGCGGTTCTTATTTGTGGTGCGGGCCCCGTTGGCTTGGTGGCGGGGCTGAGGTTGGCGTTGGCCGGTATTGAAACCTTGGTCATTGATAAGGAAAGCCAAGTCAGCGATGACTTCCGAGCTTCTACTTTTCATCCACCCACTTTGGAAATGCTCGATGAGCTGGGGCTCACCCAAGACCTGATTGCCGAGGGCTTGGTTTCGTCGACTTGGCAAATACGCCAGCATGAGTCGCATGACAAAGCACTGTTTGATTTAGATGTTTTAAAAAACGATACGCGGTACCCCTTTCGGCTTCAATGCGAGCAGCGCGTGCTAACCCGACTCGCCGATGCCAAAGCGCAACGCACGCCCAATTTGCAAGTGCAATATGGATGTGAGCTGACCGATTTGGTTCAAGACTCCTTAGGCGTCACCGCCACTGTCAATAAGGCAACAGGCCCCGAACAAATTCACGCCCGTTATTTGATTGCAGCAGATGGCGCGCGCTCCCTCTGCCGCAAATTAACAGGCATGACCTTCAGTGGTGAAACATACCCTGAGACCTCCATTCTGGCGACGACAAGCTTCAAGTTTGAGGATGTGCTGCCGGGCCTTTCCAATGTGAATTATGTGTGGTGCAGGGAAGGCACTTTTTCATTGTTGCGTCTCCCTGCTATTTGGCGATGTTCGCTCTATTCGGACGCCGATGAAACTGTAGAGCAGGCGTTAGAGCCGCAATCGATTGAGCGCAAATTGCAGAGAATTGTGCCTCGCTCAGAGCCCTATGACATTGTTGAAATTAGGCCCTATCGAATTCACCGCCGCTTGATTGACAACTACCGCGCAGGCAGGGTTATGTTTGCAGGCGATTCTGCGCACTTAACCAGCCCGTCGGGGGGCATGGGCATGAATGGTGGTATTCATGACGCCGTGAACTTGACCGATAAACTGATCAGCATTTTGAACCAAGGGGCTGCAGAAGACCTGCTTGATCTCTACACCCGTCAACGTCGGCCTATTGCAGAGGAGGAAATATTGGCGCAGTCGCATCTCAATCGAATGCGGATGCAGCGGCGCGATCCAGTTTGGCGTGCTGCTGAAATGACCAGACTTCAAACGCTCATTGGCAACCCGGAGGAGCATCGAGAGCACTTGCTTAAAAGTTCCATGATTTCCGGTCTGGCAAGAGCCGCTGCAACCCATTGATTAAATTGTCGATGGTGAATATTTCAAACATTCAGCCCTTGGACTTTGCGCGTGCAGGTCGCTTGGGCATTGGGACGCCCCAAGCCAATCCAACTGTTGAAGCAGAAATACGACGTTTGTTGCCATTTGAAGTTGATTCAGTCACGCTCAGATTAACCTCCGACAGCGCTGATGCCGTCACGCGCCTGAAATCATATTTAATTAATTTACCGCTGCATGCTAAGCAATTTGCGGGAATGAAAATAGACGCATTTTTATTTGCTTGCACAGCCACCAGCTATCTGCTTGAACCAGAAATTCAACAAAAAGCCATCGCTGATGCAGAGGCAGTTTTGGGTGCGCCAGTGATCACGGCGCCTGATGCCTTGGTGTCTGAACTGAAAGCCCTTCATGCGGAGCGCATTGCGCTTGTTTCACCCTATCCAAGCGCCATCATGTTGGCTGCCGTTCAATGGTGGACGCGACAAGGTTTTGACGTGGTGCAGCAGGGGGGTGTCGATATTCGTTCCAATGACACCGTCCAAATTTATCAACTGCAATCGGCAGATGCATGGCGTTCGCTGAGCAGCATGGACATTGGCAAAGCCGATGCCGTCGTTCTATCGGGTACGGGCATGCCAAGCCTGCCCATCATTCGGAAAGCGTCTCAGCATTTTGGTGTGCCTGTGATCTCTTCCAATTTGTCATTGTCTCGCCAAGGATTAAAGCGACTTGGTTTACAAGTGAATTTTCAAGATGGACTCTAATCATTTGAACTTTGAATTAAATCGACGCCAGTGGTGCGAAGCCTTATTGGGCGCTGGCTTGCTAGGGTTTTCGCATCTGTCATCTGCGCAAAGCTTCCCGTCGCGTCCCGTTAAACTGGTGGTACCTTTTCCACCAGGCGGCTCTACCGATGTGATTGCCAGAATGATGGCGTTGAAGTTGGCGGAGGCACTCAAAGTTGCTGTGGTGGTGGAAAACAAGCCTGGCGTTGGCTCCATTCTTGGCACTGATGCTGTGGCCAAGGCTGCACCCGATGGCTATACCTTGGTGGTGTCCGCCAATCCTGCCATAGCGCCTGGTCCCCTGATGCGATCTAGCATTCCCTACGATGCTTTCAAAGATTTCACTCACCTTTCCTTGCTCGGCACTTTTCCAAATGGTTTCGTGGTTCGCGCCGATCATCCCGCGAAAACCATGGCTGATTTTGTGGCCATGGCGCGAGCGCGACCAGGCGTATTGAACTATGCATCCGCTGGCTTGGGAAGTTCAGGCTTTCTGACGGGTGAGTTGTTAAAGCAGGCCGCCGGTATTAACATGGTTCATGTGCCCTACAAAGGCTCGGGCCCGGCCATCACGGACTTGATGGGCGGCCAACTGGATGGCATGTTTGAGAGCCTTGTGACTGCCACCAACTACGTTAGAGGCGGTAAATTGCGGCTACTTTCTGTGAGTGGCGAAGTTCGAAATAAAAACTTTCCAGAGGTGCCCCTGTTGTCAGAAGTTGTGCCCGGTGTTGTGGGGGCTGCATGGTTTGGAATTTCTGCGCCGGCCAAACTGCCTGCGCCCATTGCACTTAGATTGCAGACAGAGATTCAAATTATTTTGAACGCGCCCGATATGCTGATGCGCTTGAGTGAGATGGGAATGACGCCCATGCCGCTGTCGGGCCAAGAATTCGTTAGCTTTTTGCAAGCTGAGAACAGGAAGTGGGGCCCTTTAATAAGGGCTGGCAAAATCACAGTTGAATGATTGAGGGTTTCAGTAGGTGATCAGATGATTCGTATCAAGATTTTTATGGCAGTCGTGTTGATTGCACTTACAGGGTGCGCCAGTCATACGCGAAATATGGCAGACAGCATCAACCCGAATACACCGCAATTCAATGAGCCTGCTTGCCAGCGCTCTTTTGCTTTGGCGTCAATCCATGATGAAATCAAGTGGACGCGTTCAGTTGCAACCCCCTCTTTGTTGTTGCTCACAGGAGGAGGATATTTATTGCCTTTGTTGGGCCTGAATATGGGCCTCGATGCCGTAGACCATTTTGATGCATCGTATGTGTCGAAGACGTGCGGTGGTTTTGCAACGCCGACTCAGAATATTTTAGAAAAAGTGGTCATGGGCGCGGGGTTTAGCTTATTCACGGGGAATGTCAAGTAGGGCAAGAATTAATGTTGATCTGACCCCCATTAAAGTTTCACAACTTGGAGGGCGTTGGTGAGGGTGGTGACTTGCAAATCACTTGCGCAACCCAGTGTCTCGCCGTCAGCAGCAACTGGAAATGACAAGGTGCTTGTGATCCTGGCCTTTTCGAAGGAGTGGCTCTGAATGCGAGGGCGGCCTAAGTGCTTGCCAAGCAAGAGTTGGGGCAACATGAGAAGGGTTTGTAGACGGTTAAAGGCGCCACCTAGCAGCAAGTTGAGTTGACCATCGTTGATGGTGGCGTGTGGGACGGCAGGCATGCCACCGCCATAGGTGGGTGTGTTAAGCGCGGAAGCCAACAAAGTTGCGCCTTCGTGAATGAAAAGGCCATCAATTTCTACTTTCAAGGGCCAGTTTTTCAAATACGCCAGCTCACGCAAGGTGGCGAGTAAATAGCGCGGTAGACCTCTCAAGAATTTGGGGCCTGCCAGCGCACGATTGCCCACAGATGCATCGAATCCTACGGCCAGACTCGAATGAAAATAGTGAACTCGGTTGCGGTCTAAATCAACACGGCCTAAGTCAATGGCGCTAGAACTGGCGCGAAGTGCATGCGTCAAGGCTTGTTGCCATGACATTTGATGCAGGCCCCATGCGCGTGCACAGTCGTTCCCGCTGCCGAAGGGTACCAAGCCAACGATATGACCGCCTTGCAAAAGGCCTGACAAAATGCGGTTCAAGCTGCCGTCACCGCCCACCACCACGACGCGTGTTTGGGGGGGGATCTGAGCCAGAATATCGAGGGCCGCATCAATGTTTTCAGGGGCTAGGATTTGAGGCGTGTCACAGTTTGGCGGTAGTGCGCGAATCCATGCCCGAATCGGCTGTAAAAGTTGCCGTGCCCGACCGCCAGCAGCATGAGGGTTGATCAAAATGAGCGGGGCCATGCGGTGTATTTTCCAAGTTTATCTGTCAATCTAGGACACGTGCAAACCCTGTTATTTGACAATTTGCCATCGAGATAAGCTCAATTTGAGCGATTGGTGTGTAAATAGGTCCTAACTAATTAGTCGCTTAGTGATACCCTCTGCCCATTGTCTTTAAAATGTTTTTAATTGACTTCACCCCCCCCATAAAAATAGATTTTGCATGACTAAACTCGTTCAGACTGTTTTGAAGTTCGCCACATTGACTGCTGTCTTTTTCAGTCTGGGCTCACTGGCTGGCGCGCTAGCGCAAACGCCCCCAGCACCGGCGCCGTCTGCGACCAGTTCAGGCGCGCCCGCCACCAACGGTGCAGCACCCGCTGCGCCAGGCACGCCCCCCGCTGCACCAGGGGCTTTGCGTCCCATGAAAGATTTTCTAAAGGACACCCAGGCCATTCCCGGGTACTTCACGCTGCACCAAAAAGACGAAAAGGTCTGGCTTGAAATTTTGCCAAGCCAAATTGGAAAGCCGTTCTTCTTTTCTTACAATATTCCTAACTCGGTGGGTGAGCGCGGGCTTTATGGCAGCCAAATGGGAAGCTCCAAGCTGGTTGAATTTAAGAAAATTGGAAATCAAATTCAATTGATTGCCAAGAACACCCAGTTCTTTGCCAAAGAGGGTACGCCCCAAGCGCAGTTTGTCTCTGAATCTTTCTCTGACAGTTTGATGACCAGTGCGGCTGTGCTCACGCAACCGCATCCCGAAACCAAATCGGTTTTGATTGAGGCCAACAGTTTGTTGTTTACCGATATTCCTGGTTATCAAACCCGATTGGAAGCAGCCTTCAGAATGCCGTTTGCAATTGACACGCGCAACACGTCTTTTTCGGCCATTAAAAATACTGAAAAACTCACAGGTTTGGAAGTGAAGGTCCATTTTTCAGTGCCTAGAATTTCAGCGCCGCCCATTACGCCGGGTCCTGTGCCCATGACGCCGCCACCGCGCACAACTCCCGACCCGCGCAGTCTGTTTGTGTCCTTCTATTACAGCCTCATGCCTTTGCCAGAGCCCATGCAAACGCGCATTGCAGATGAACGTGTGGGCTATTTCACAGTGGCACGAACCGACTACACCACCGACCTCAACATCAAACCCAAAACGCATTTGCTCAAGCGTTGGCGTTTAGAAAAGAAAGACGCTACTGCGGCAGTGTCTGAGCCTAAAGAGCCGGTTGTGTATTGGCTCGATAAAAACATTCCAGAAAAATACCGCGAATCAATTGCGCAAGGTGTTTTGGAGTGGAACAAAGCATTTGAAAAGGCGGGCTTTAAAAACGCCTTGGTGGTGAAGCAGCAGCAAGCCACTGACGACTTCAACAACATGGACGCTAAGCACACATCCATTCGTTGGTTCACTGGCGCCGATGTGGGCTTTGCCATTGGCCCTTCTCAAGCCGACCCGCGTACAGGCGAAATTTTGGACGCTGACATTGGCATGTCGGATGTATTTGCGCGTGGCGCACGTCGGGCGGTCATTGAAGACTTGGGTCGTGTTCGGGGTGCCGATGGCGAGATGTGTGACCATGCACAATCTGCCGCACAAGAGTTGCACTACGCCCTCGACTTGTTAGAGGCCAGAGGCTTAGAACTTGACAGCCCGCAAGCTGATGCACTGGCCCAAGCCTATTTGAAAGATGTGATCATGCACGAGGTGGGGCACACCTTGGGCTTGCGTCACAATTTCCGTGCCTCAACGGTTTACAACTTGAAGCAAATTCAAGATCCCAACTTCACCAAGATCAACGGTGTGACGGCTTCTGTGATGGACTACACGCCCTATAACATTTCACCCAAAGGCGAGAAGCAGGGTGAGTACGTCATGTCTACTTTGGGCGCCTATGACTATTGGGCCATTGAGTTTGGTTATAGGCAATTTGCACACGGGGAGGAGCAGCAAGGGCTTGCACAAATTTTGGCCAAGGCCAGCCAACCCGAATTGCAATTCGACTCTGACGAAGATGCTGGCTTCGGCAGCATGGGCGGCGTAGACCCGATGGTCAACCGCTTTGACTTGGGTGCTGACCCACTGACCTATTACAAACTGCGCATGAAACTCTCGCGTGAGTTGTGGGACCGCCTACAAAATATGAACTTGGCCACAGGCGACAGTTATGAACGACTCACTCGCAGTTTCCGAAGTGGCTTCAATCAGTTGAACAGAGTGGCACCATTGGCGGCCAAATACATTGGCGGTGTGCACATTCGCCGTGAGCGCGCAGGCAGTAAAAATGCAGTGTTTGAGCCTGTCAGTGCTGCCAAGCAAAAAGAAGCATTGGCTTTGATCACCAAAGATTTCTTTGGCACTGACAGCTTCAAGTTCAAGCCTGAGTTCATCGCTCGTTTGGCAACAGATCGCTTTGAGAGAACCGAGGCCGATGGCAGCATGCAAACATCTGTGGCGCGCTTGGTAGAAGGTGTGCACAAACAAATCCTTGATCATGTGTATTCATCCGCAGTAGCCTCTCGCTTGGCAGAAGTCGGTATGAAGGTGAACGATCCCAGGGAAACCTTGGGTTTGGCCGATGTCTACGACACTCTGCAAAATGCCATCTGGGCAGAAGCCAAAACAGGCCAAGAAACCAGTTTGATTCGCCGCAATTTGCAACGCGAACAACTGCGTCGCATGACCGATGTGCTCGTGAAGCCTGCTGGCCCATGGCCAGCAGATGCGCGCAGCATCATGCGCGAGAACGCACGTCAATTGGCCAGCTTGCTTGAAAAGTCACTGGCCAAACCCGGCTTGTCCAAAACCACGCGTGCGCATTACGCAGATGCGCTTGATACTTTGAATGCCAGCTTGAAGGCCTCCATGCAAAGGGCTGCGCCCTGAGGTTTTTACAAAACAGTGCTTCGCACAATCGGCTGTTCGACCATCATCATGGCGGGCCGACCGTCAGTTGCTATGTAAACGTCGTAGGGATGAAATAAATTGTCTCGCGTTTGCCACCCATTCAGCATGCCTGTGGTGAGCAAGGTCCAGCCTGTGGTGCTGACCGTATCTTGGCTAGTCCCGTCGATGACAATTTGGTGATATTGCCAGGTGCTAGAACTCATTGTGGTGCTGCTCCCTGCATTGCGCCATCCGCCTTCGCCATTGATGCCAGACAAAGTGTCATTGATCCAATTGCTACCGGCCATGTCTAGAACATCGTCAACACGAATGGTCAATTGGTTGGAATACACATCTGTTTTTA
>Ga0114974_10003958_pt1 | contig 11113 bp, 8 predicted proteins | sample S_130206_EF_Meta_FD_87318 | JGI IMG/M metagenome (GOLD analysis project Ga0114974, IMG submission 87318) | Freshwater microbial communities from Lake Simoncouche, Canada to study carbon cycling - S_130206_EF_MetaG | ecosystem: Environmental > Aquatic > Freshwater > Lake | place: Lake...
AAGAAGGTCATCAACCGTATGGCTGCAAACAACAAGATTGCGCTTGAAATTACTACGCCTGCACGCGAGGCCGTGACAGCGCGTTGTACCGAGGTTGAAACTGGCGCGCGTAATATCGACTTTATCTTAAAGGGTACGGTTTTGCCTCTGCTGTCAAATAGTCTGCTCGAAAGCATGGCAAAAAATACCAATCCCACCACGGCAAAGTTGGATGTTGATGCTGCCGGCGAATTCGTTGCGACTTTTTCTTAAGGGCGAGATATGGCAGACAAATGCGCGTGGGTGATTGCGTGGGGTGAGGGGGTGGATCCGGCTGCCCAACTCATCGCGGGCGCAGCTCGACAATACGGTCTAAATGTGAAGGGGCAACACTGGCCTGAAAAAGAAAAGCAGGCGTGGTTGGCGTCGGCTAAAGAGGCGGCCGATGCGCAGACTGCTGTCATCCTTCTTGTGACGACGCATACCGTGTATGCGCAACCCGAGAATCGACGTGCCTTGGCGTTGTTTCGTTTGCGGTTGCAAAGTTTGTTAAATCGACAGGTCGATGGTGTCGTGCTGTTGCAAGGCCCGCCCCCTGCTGAGCCTTCACCTGAGTTGTTTGGTACCGCGGTGTTAGGTGATTGGATGGTGGTGGGGCCAACCGACAAGTGGGTTGCACGAGCTGTCGCACGGGCGCACGCACCGAGCAAGTTGTCGTTGCCCTTGCAGCTCTCGGTCTATGCCGAAGAGCGCTTGGGTGTTTGGCTTGAGTTGCGTCCCCGCACAACCGAACCGGTGCAAGGCTTCATCGCAGGGGTCTCAGGCACCGGAGCCGATATTACCTTTCATGCGGTGGGCCTGAGCGGACGCTTGCCTGATAAATCAGTAAACGAATACGAGCTGCGTGGGCTCAAGTTTGAGACCGAGGGTGTTGAATTTAACGCCTGGGGCCTGCAAAACCAGATCACACCAGAACAAAGTTATTTTATTCGTCTAGAGGGTGAGCCTGATGTAGTAGCGTTTGGCGCCTTACCTGGCGGCGAAATCTCGGAGCTTGAATTTGTTAGATTGGCTTGAAGGCCCGGCAGTGGCTGCAACCTTACGCCGAGTGAAAGAGCTGGGCCAGCCCGTGGTGGGCTTACGCTTGCGCAACGCTGATTGCAGTGGTGAAGATTTGTCTGGGCTAATGCTAGTCGAGGCTGAGTTGATGGACATTCGCTTTAGTCGTGTGAATTTTACGGGCGCCCTGTTTTCACAATGTACTTTTAACAAGGTTGTGCTGGATGAAGCGCGACTGGATCAAGTAAAAATCTTTAAAAGTACTCTATTACTTTGTAGCGCTATCGCTGCAGTCGGTCGCAGGCTGAGTGTTTTACAAAGTGAACTCAAGCAGTTTGATGCGTCAAACGCTCAATTCATCGAGGCTCGGTTTATTGAAACAAGTTTTGAAGCTGTGAATTTGAATGGTGCGAACCTCAATACAGCCGCGATGGTGATGACGACGCATGACAAAACTGATTTTTCAAATGCGTTGCTTGAACAGACCTCGCTCTTTAAACTTGATTTGCGTAGCTGTCTGTTCAAAGAGGTGCGCGGTGCTCGGATTGTTTTGACCTCTTCAAATTTAAGTGGTGTTGATTTGCAAGGGACTTATATGCCCCAGGCTCAATGCGGTGGTACGAGCTTGGCTGATGCCTGTGTGGACGGGGCAAACTTTAGCCGTGCAAACTTTATTGATGCAGATCTTTCTGGGTGCCAAATGCGTCATTGTGACTTGTCATCCGCGGCATTTTTGCGAGTTAATTTGTTCGGTGCGATCTTAGATGACTCGACTCTGGATCGTGCGAGATTTGTGCGTTCAACGTTAACAGACGCTTCGCTGCAAAATGTGAAAGCTTCGCGTACGGTCTGGCACATGTCGGATATGCAAAATATCTCGCTAAAAAACGCTGTGTTAACTGAGGCGGATATGATTGGATCGAATCTGACTCGTGCAGATCTGCGAGGAGCCTCAATGCGCGCCGCAAAACTAGACCGAACGGAGCAAAGCGAACTCAAGATTGATTCGACTGCTCGGGCAGTGCTGGGACAGGCCAATGAATCGTATGCTGAATTTGTTGTTGCAAATACTTGATGTGTTAGCTATTCGAATGTTATTACCATGATCCTTCAACTTTTCTGAGTCTGAACAACATATGGATGACCCTAAACTTCAGCATTTGACTGCGCCAGAGATTGCGGTCGAATTACTGCAGTCAACGATTATCGGTTTAAATCCTTTGCGCATAAAGCGCGGGGTAAACGCTCGTGTTGCGATAAGCTGTTTGATCCAGCCTGGCCTCGGTGATGTGGTGTTGTGCATTGCGTCGGAGGGTCATGACGCCATCATTCTGTCCGTAATCGAGCGACTTGAGCCAGAGCAGACTCTGGTTCTGCAAACAAACTCGCCAGTCGAAATGCGCTTCTCGTCGCTTTCGGTGTTGAGTCAGAAGATCGATGTGCAAGCTGATCAGGTCGATATCAACATTGGGGTCTTGAAGCGGTTGATTGATCGTGTAGATGATGCCATTGACTTTCTCTCGACAAGGATCGGCACATTGTTTATGCATGCCAAGCGTAGTATCAAGAGAGTCGATGAATTAGACGAAACGCATGCGGGACATTTGCGCCTTGAAAGCCCAACCCTGGTTGAGTTACACGGTGCCGTCACGGTCGTGAGCGGCGAAGAATTGGTAAAGTTTCAAAGCAAACAAATCCATATGGGGTAGGCGCGTGGCTGATTCAAATTTAGGCTGGTACGTTTTTAATCCTGTCACGTCGCAGCAGACTGATTTTCAGGTCGCTGCCATTGACGGTGTTGAATATCTGAGCGGTGCTTATCATTTTGATATCGATGTGGTCTCAACGAATTTCGACTTGGATTTGACTGAATTTATTGGGGCATCGGCCGCACTGAGTATGCAACCCTGGGGTGGAGCATTACGTTTTTTTCATGGCGTGGTCATGTCGGCTGAGATGCGTCGCGAAATTGCACAAGGCAGAGCGTTGTATCGGATGCGACTAGAGCCTCGTATTGCGCAATTCAAGCAGACGTTGCTGAATGAGGCTTATTTAGATTCTGCCAATGGTTTAGCGTTATCAGATCTAGTGCAAAAAGTTTGTGAACGCCAAGGCTTTCAGTTGGGTCAGGATTATCAGTTACAGCTTGGCACGCCTATTACCAAAAGAAGTTTCGTGATGCAGTATCGCGAAAGCGACTGGGATTTTTTGAACCGCTGGGTAGAGTTTGAAGGTGCGTTTTATTATTTTCAGCAAGGTAATGAGACGGGTAACGAGACGATTGTGTTCGTGGATGATATTTCAGCTTTACCGTCGAATAATATCAGTCTGAAATATCGACCAGGCGGCTCGATTGGTTCTGATCAGTATTCGACCGCACTCATAGCGTTTGGTGAACGGCGCGAGGGCGTGGCGCAAACAATATCGTTGCAAAACTATGATTACCGACACGCCCAAGACTTGGTCGAGGTGTCTGCCTCGGTGAACTCTGCTGGTTGGGGTTCGAGTATGTTTTATGGTGGTGACTTACGCAATAACGATCAGGCTAATTTCTATGCCACCCAGCGTGCGCAGGCACTTGATGTTCAGGCGCAATGCTTTCGTGGCCAGACCCTGGCAACCGGTTTGACGGTGGGTGCGACGGTATCGGTGCAAGACCATCCGCGCAAGGTGCTCAATGACAACTTCCGGATCACGAAGGTGCATCATCGAGGCTCTCAGTCTGGTTTTGGTATGTCTGTGCCAGAAGGAATTGGCGTGACGACTGATCAAAATTATTATCTCGCTGAGTTCGAGGCCATTGCGGCGCAAACCCCGTTCAGATTGCCGCTACAAACGCCGCGCCCGTTCATTGGGGGTTACTTACCTGCGCAAGTGGATTCTGATGATGGTGAGACGGCGGCCCTTGATCAATATGGGCGCTATAAAGTTCAGCTGCTTTATGATGCGGCGAATCACGATACGATGAAGGGTTCGGCGTGGGTGCGCTTGGCCTCGCCATACGAGGGGCCTGGTCAGTCGGGTGATACGGGGATGCATTTTCCTCTTTCGCGAGGCGCTGAGGTGATGCTTATGTTTATGGATGGTGATCCTGATCAACCTGTAATTGTGGGCACTTTAAACAATTCGCTTACCCCATCGTCGGTGAATGATCAGAACAATACTGTGAATCGCATCGTGAGCCGACTCGGAAATGAAGTCCATTTGGATGATACGACAAGTACCAGTGGTATCCGTATGCAGACGTCGAATGGCACGGCTTCGGTATTGATCGGTGCTTTCGGTGGGCGTTTTGGAAAGGGTCAATCGTGATGTCCTTTTCATTTTGTGCAACTGACAGAGGTGATTTGACATGAGTTGGTCAGATGTCGTCCCGAATTTTGATACCTTGCCCCCTGCGATGCAAGTATGGATCAAAGACAATATGCAGTCTTTGGTGGCTGCGGCTATGCAATCGGCTGAACAGATGAGCGCGTCGCAAAGCGATGCTGCCCATAATTATGGTGTTTCAGCAGCCGGCACTAGTTACCAACTCACTGGCCAAAATCACTTTTTAGCGGTGCAAGGTGGTTCGCAAGAGGTGGTTGGTCAAGAAAAGCAGCAGCTCTTGTCTGGTGGACTGACCACGCTAAATACTAAGCATGAGTATAAACAAGTTGATGGAATTGCGACCAAAAGTATCGGAGGGAATTCGTATCTGCAAGTGCTTGGTGATGCGTTTCAAAAATTGTTAAGCAGCCATAACTCAGTTGAAAAAGATGAAGTGACCATTATCGGTGGCACATCGACAAAGATCGTTTCTCAGTGGGAAAGTATTCAGATCGGTAGTGGTACTGCCGGTGGGAATGAGATCGTGTCCCACGAAGAGGTGTATGGCTCTGAAAACAAACTGGTTTGGGGTAATGGCTGGGAGCGCATTACCGGCAATCGTTATGCTGCCGTGGGGAAGAACGTACAGCTGCCAGTGCCCGAGTCGTCGCTTCAGGAGGGAAAGACTCAAGCGCCTGTAAAGCCGCCAGAGCATTCAACTCAAAATAAAAATATCCAGGATGGATTTAAGTTGGGGTGGACGGCGGTCTCTGGCTCGAACCCTAGCGTTTTAGCGACGGACATCACAACCACGATTCTGGGTGCGACGCCGCCAACAGCGGATCCCGTATCCAAGGAATTGATCGGTGGCGACAAAGAAGAATCGGTATATGGTAGCGAGACCGTGCTCATTACCGGGAACAGCAAAGAGACTGTTCTGGGGGGCACGAACCACTTCATCAGTGGCAATATGAGTGAGCTCAAGATGGGGATGTCTAGTGACACCTTGCTTGGGCTATCGATGGACACGGTAATCGGTATGTCGATGCCGTTTGAGACGATTACCATGGGACAGGTGCTGCTGAGTTTAGATGCAACGGTATTCGACGGCGAGTCGAGTAGTTTTCATCTGTCAATGAGTTCAATGAAGATTTTGACGACTGGTGCGGCGGCTGCAGCGGCCGATGTCAAGGCGGCCTCTGAGGCTGCCGATGTCACCAAAGACGCAAGAGCGTTTGAGGATGCGGCTAAGGCGTCCGAGGATGCTCAGGATAGTGTTGATGCGCTTGAAAAAGCCACAGAGGCAAGCCAAAAGGCAGCTAAAGTCTCGAAAGAACTCAAGGATGCAGCGAAGGCGGCTGAGGATGCCATGAATGCCTCGAAGGAGGTTTCCGAAGCCGCAAAGGCGTCTAAAACTGCAACTGAGGCCGAGAAGGCTGCCGCAGCGACCAAAGCTACTTTGGACGCAACAAAGGCAGCTAAAGCAGCCGAAGCCTCCGCGGCCGGTGAAAAGGCTGCTAAATCAGCCGACACTGCGGTCCAATCTGCCAAGGCGGCCGATGATGCGGCAAAAGCTACCGCTGAGCTTTTCCACTCGGCGGAGACGGAAGAAGAACTTGCTGCACTAAGTGAAAGTGTAAAAAACGCTGGCGAACTGGCAGAAACGGCGGGTAAAGACGCCACGACCGCTTCGAAAGATGCTACAGAGACTGCCGAGGCGGTGACTGAGGCCCAGAAGGCTGCTGAAGCGAGCGCCAAGGCCTCAGAAGAGGTCGTGGCCGCGCAGCGCGAAGCTGCTGAGGCTAACCAGTTTGCGAAAGAGTTGGAAAAGACGATCTCGATTCCGGACAGTTTTCTTGGCGCTAAGGGGTTTGACTGGCTGACAAAAGGTCCGGTTGCCGCATTATTTGATGAGGGTTTAACTAAGTTAAGGCTTTCGAAAAACGTGATCGCGGGCATTAAGGCGGCGAGTAAAGTCGCCTTTAAAACAGCCAGCGTCGGGGTTGCTGCGCAGGCTGATTTTTCAGTCAAAGAGCCACCGGGAGAAGCTAACGACGGTAGCAAAGACGCCGACAAAGCGGCTGCAAATGCGCAGATCACGAAGCACGAAACTGAAGAAAAAACTGCCCACGATGAGAATACAAAAACACTGGATGATTTAAAAAAGGCTTCGGGCAGCAAAGACAGCAAAGACGAAGGTAAATCGTGATTGAACTGACCGCGACTGATAAGCGAAGGAATACATATTTATGACCTCTCCAACCGCGAGTGCCTCTTCGTTTTCTAAGGCCGCTGCTGCGCCACGACCTAAGTTTAGTGAATTGCCGCTCGAGCGACAGTTGTTGGCCAGTGCCGCCTTTGCCGATCATCTGCTGGCGACCCAAAGTATTGACACGACGGTCTCGCGCGATGAGTTAATTGCGAAGTGTCATGAGTTATTGCTGTTGCTGCCTGACGAGACGTTCGACCAACTCTAATTATCTTTACGGATTCATCAATCTATTTTATGTTGACGGTTAAGCCGCAGTCGCTCAGTTGTTTGTCCCGACCAGTTCCTGGGCCAGGAGGGTCGACAACGCTCGTTGTGACGGTGATGGCCGGTTTCGACATGCAGGGTGTGCAGCCGCGACTATGCTCTGATCAAACGTTGTGGAAAGAACTGGCAGGTGTGCTTCCTGCAAAGACGGCTCCTGATCTGGGTTTTGCTAAGCCTCGCGCTGAGTGGCTTGCCTTTGGCCGAGTCTACCCTGCCACGCTCAATGCTGTTTCGGCGCAGGCGAGAGTATTAGTCCAGCGTCAGCAGCAAACTCTTTTTGATAAGCGCTTGCATGTCAGTGGTGCGCGTCGCTGGTTAAGTCGTGCGGGCTTTGCCTGGCCAAGTGAGCCCGAGCCGCTGGCTGGGCCGGTACGACTTGACTGGGCATCCGCCTATGGCGGTGCCGGGCACGGTTTGAATCCAGCGGGGCAGGGGCGCTATCGCGATCATTGGGTGGGCCAGTCACTCCCGCAAATCGAATACGCCGATGCGCTAGTTGGGTCTCCTGATGATGCGCCAAATCCCGCAGGCTTTGGTCCGATTCCACTTGACGCTCCAGGTCGCTTCAAGCCTTTTGGCACATATGATGCGCAGTGGAAAAAAGACGATTATCCCGCGTTACCTAAAGATAGCTCACTCGACGCCTTGATGGTGGCCTCGCGGGATCAGCAGTTTGAAGGCTTGTTTCTGCCCGGTGACATGTTTACCTGTGAAGGGATGACGGCGGATGGGCAGGGACGGCGATGGGTATTGCCAGATTGGCAAGCGCGATGTTTTATTCGGCGTTCCATTGATGGCAACGAGCTTCAACCTGTGGCCATGAGGCTGGACACCGTGTTAATGATCCCACATGCCGGAGTGCTAGGATTAATGTGGCGAGGCCAGATAGCAATCGCCGAGACTGACGCGCACGATGTTAAGTTGCTTTACGCCGCGCTTGAAGACGCTTCGTACCCTAAGCCCTTGACCCACTACGTGGATCATTTGGCGTTGCTCAGCGGTTCGCAACAAGATGCCGCCTTGGTGATGCTTGACGAAAGTCCGCTTTTGCCAGCAGGGCAGTATGGTTCGATTTTGCCGGCTATCCCGCCAGCGGCCAAGGCGCGCATGCTAGATGCACAGCGTGCCGTGCAAGCTGCTAAGTCACAAGCCAAACAAGAAGCCTCGCGCGGGTTTGAGCCGGTTGCTACGCCCGAGCCCTCGATGAGCTCGGGTGATGAGGCGACTCAAATTGCAGAGCAGTTGGTCGCTGAGCTCGGAGCGACGAATCCGGATTCTAAAAAACTGGCGTTACTCGTGAAGCGCGCACGCGAATTAGGGCTTGAAGCGCGTCAGGCCTCTATTAAAAAAATTGAAGACATGTCGGCTGCACACGGCGTGGATATTAAGGCTAAAGCTGCAGAAAAATTGAAGGACCTGACGGCAGGCCCTCCCTCTCGCCGCACGCCTGCCTTGCGCAAGGCGATACAGGAAGGTCTTAGGCAAGGCGCGATTGATGAGACCAGAGCCTCGCGGCTTGAGGAAAATTTACAAAAGACCGTTGCCGCGGCCGAGATGCGTTATCGGCAGTCTGCGCATTGGATGCCCGAACCTGCGGCACTTGCAGATCCCAAACAAATGGGTGAAAAAATTGCTGCACTTGCACGACAAGGGGCTCTCGCGCATCTCGCTCCTGGTAGCGATTGGGTGGGTGCGGATTTATCTGGGCAGCATTTGGACGGTGTCGATTTTTCGTTTGCATTCTTAGATGGGGCTAACTTTGCCGGCGCGTCGCTCATCGGCGCAAAGCTGAGTCGGGCCACGTTGGCGCGTGCAAATTTTGCAGACGCGAATCTGACCGGGGCCGACTTAAGTGGTGCGAATCTGGGACGCGCGAATTTGTCGGGCGCGAGGTTGGATCATGCGGTGTTATCAAGAGCAGTACTCGATTATGCCTTGTTGGATGGTGCTTCGTTTAGGCACGCCCAGTTGCCACAGGCGACACTGATTGGCGTCAATATTGGTGTCGCTGATTTTTCGGAGGCTAATTTGAATGAATGCAAACTGCTAGGCTTGAAACTTGATTCTGAAAAAGATCCTGCAGCCTTACTGAAGGGCCCTGTGCCTGACCTCGCCGCGATATTAGATCCGATTGATTTGAGTGGGATGAACGCGACTGGGGCGACGTTTCACAAGGCTGCACTGTTAGGCTGCAAAGCAGAGGCTGCCAAATTTTCGAGGGCTGATTTTTTAAACGCTACCCTTGCGCACTGTACCTTACCAAGGTCAGATTTTACACAGGCTAATTTTTCTTCTACAAGCATTGTGCTTGGCTCGAGCCTAGCGCGCTCGAATTTTCAGCAAGCTAATATGCAGGCATGCTTTTTGCGTGAAGTCGATCTTCAAAGTTCTGACTTTCGAGGAGCGAATCTGGCGAAAAGCTATTTTGGCCTGGCGGCTATGACAAACGTCGACGCCGTGGGCGTTAAAGCCGCAGGTGCGCGTTTCGAGCGTACTGATTTGCGGCAGGCAACGTTCGCTTCTGCGCAACTGACAGGTGCTTTATTTATGGGTGCTCAACTTGCAGGTGTAAGTTTCGAAGATGCGCGACTGACCTTGGCCGATTTCACCAAAGCAGAATGTGACGGTCAAACGAGTTTTTTTAATGCAAAAACGAACCAGGCAAAAATGCCTCGTTCGGCTTCTGATTAGGGCGGCGATAAGCGATGTTTGCGAATAATATGATGGTGATGAATATGGGTTTTCCAGACGTGTGTCTCGAAGGTCCAATCCCCGTTCCTTTCCCTAATATTTCTGAAACTGAAGAGGCGCTTCCGTCCGCACCGAACATATTGATTGAGTTCACGCCTGCCCAGACGCTGCTTTCATGGGTGGTCATGTCTGAGGGGGACGTGGGCCTAGGCGTAGCGAGCGGGATGTGCATGGGGCCGACGATTCCATTGGTTGGGTCGTTTACCGTGTTGGCCGAAGCGATGCCAATGACACGAATGACGAGTATGAATTTACAAAATTTATCGAACTGTCCCGGCTTGTCTTTAGTGCCCGGACAGTTCACTGTGTTGTGTCTTGCGCCTTAGCGCGTATGCGGTTTCAATTATGAGCGTATTGATCTATGAATTTTTCTAAGCCCATCTATTGGCGGCAAGGTATTTTTCTGCAGCCGCAGCATTTCCAGTACGGCGATGCCTATCATGATGAGGCTCGCACCCGCCTGTTTGACTTTACGCATTTGAAAGGTGGCGGTGTGGTTGCCCTGAAGTTTTCGCCTGACCGGCTGCAATCTGGTTTTTTAGCCTGTGGTGAGCTGCAAGCGCTAATGCCAGATGGCCAATGGGTGGATATCCGCCTAAACGCGCGTCTTCCTGATCGCGACATCCGAACACTCAAGGGTGCAGATGGCACGTATAAAGTGGCAGTGGGTTTGCCGCAGATGAATCCCGGTACGCCAGCCGTCGCCACGCAAGGGCTCGACGGTCGTTTCGAGACCGTAGGTTATAGCGAAGATTTGCCTGATTTGTTCGACGATACGCCTGACCTCGAGGTCGACCGGCTGTGGATGAAGTTGCGTTTTTTGGTTGGCGACGAAATCGAGGCGGCCCAAGAGATGACCTTGTTGCAAATCGCCCGGATCGTGGTCGAAGCGGGTTCAGTCAGTTTTGATGAAGCCTATGCGCCCCCCTGTTTTTTGTTGGATGAGCAGTCAACACTTGCGAAACGGATTCGCTTAATTATGGATGGCCTGCAGGCGCGCGCGACGCGTCTAACTGATATGGCTCGTCCGTGGCGCATGGATGGTGAACCCGTTGATCCTGCCTGGCTGCGCGACCGCATGGTGCATGCTGAGGTCGGCCAGTGTCTCATTGAGCTTGAGCATCGAGTCCAAACGCGCGTGCCTCCCGAACGACTGTTTGAGGCCTTGCTGGTTTTGTGCCAACGGCTGTCTGCCTTGGGTGGGCTCAAAGGCCCAGATTTACCAAGCTGGGATCGAGACGATCCTTATCGGGCCTTTGATCGAGTCGGGATTGTTGTTCAGGCGCTTCTTGAGCAGTTGCACAGTGGTCCGGATAGCGTCGCGCTATTCAAGGCGAGGGAGGGGTGGCTAGAGGCGCAGGTACCATCGGCAGCTCGCGTTGGCGAGCATTCGGTCTATTTGGTGTTGCAGCAAGTGTCTGAAACTCAGTTGCTACAAGCCTCGCCTGCCAAGCTCGCGTCGTTGGCGCGCATTGAGAC
>Ga0114974_10003960_pt1 | contig 11111 bp, 14 predicted proteins | sample S_130206_EF_Meta_FD_87318 | JGI IMG/M metagenome (GOLD analysis project Ga0114974, IMG submission 87318) | Freshwater microbial communities from Lake Simoncouche, Canada to study carbon cycling - S_130206_EF_MetaG | ecosystem: Environmental > Aquatic > Freshwater > Lake | place: Lake...
AGGGGAATGTTACCCGGCTGAGCACCACCGACAGCTCGAACTTGCCTGGAATTTTCGCATATTCATGCGCCAGCAGCCAGACGATCCCGGGCATGATCACCATGCACAGCGCGCTGAAAGCCAGCAGCACCCACAGAAACACCGAGAGTACGTCGCTGGCAAACTTCTCCGCCTCGGCCTCGCCGCCCTCGCCATGCAGCGCTTTGGAATACATCGGCACGAAAGCCACCGAAAAGGCGCCTTCGGCAAACAGGCGGCGGAAGGTGTTGGGAAGCGTAAATGCAAGCTGGAAGGCATCGCCCACCAGACCAGCGCCGAGCACCCGAGCGAGCAGCATGTCGCGCGCAAAACCAAACACCCGGCTGATCGCCGTGAGCCCGCCAATTGTGCCGACGTGGCGAATCAGGCTCATGTCGGGTTATCGGTCATGGAAGTCAGGCATTGCCTGCCGGTGCGCCCTCGGCGGCCTGTTGCTGTGCCATCAGCTGTTCCATGTAGAGCCCGTTGAAATCGAGCGGCTCGAGCATCAGCGGGGGATAACCGGCATCGCGCACGGCATCGGCGATGATCCGCCGGGCGAAGGGGAACAGGATGCGCGGGGCTTCGGCGAAAGTGAAGGCATGGGCCTGCGCATCATCGAGATTGCGCATGCCGATCAGCCCGCAATAGGCCAGATCGACGATATAAGCGGTGCCCTTGCTGCCCTTGGCAGTGACCGAAATCTTGAGCTCTACCTCATGCACTTCATCGGCGATCGGGCGCGCGGCGATGTTGAACTGGACGTCCATCTGCGGCGCATCTTCCCACTGGAAGCTGTCTGGCGCATTGGAATTCTCGACCGACAGGTCCTTGATATATTGCGATATGATCCCTGCCGCAGGCGCAGTGTCCGCGCCGTTGGAGGTGCCGAGATTATCGAGATTGGTGATGATGTTGCCGTCGTCGGCCATGGGTAACAGTTCCTGCAGCAATTGTGGAATTGGCGGCGCGCCTAGCACTGCATGGGGCGGGCGGCAATGGCCGACGAGATCACGGGCCTGAGCGCAGATCGTCTAATTTTTGCACCATCGTGTCGGCTTCTGCGTTGTCCGATTGTAATGCCTGCCTATCTAAGGTTACAATAGCTGTAACCACCCAGCATGCAGTCAGCGCGCGGGCCAGGAATTGGAAATGCACAAGTGACCATCCAGATCGTCATCCTCGCCATGATCGCGGCCTTTCTGGGGCTGCGACTCTATTCGGTTCTGGGGCGCCGTGCCGAGCACGAGGAAGAAATCATCCAGGGTCGTTTCGACGAGAAGCCGGGTAGCCCGGGCGCGCCGAACCAGCCAGCACCGCGCTTGCCCGCTTCCACGGCGCAGGCGCCAAACCTGCCGCGCCGTGAAATTGCAATCGGCGTCACTGCAACCGAACGAGGCCTGCGAGAGATTGCCCAGGCCGATCGCCAGTTCGATATCACGGCTTTCCTTGAAGGCGCGCGCAGTGCCTATCGCATGATTCTCGAGGCGTTCTGGCGCGGGGACAAGGAAGAACTAGCGCAATTGTGCGATCGCGATGTGTTCGAAGGCTTTGCCGCAGCCATTGATGCCCGCGCGGCTGCCGGTGAAACGCTGGACAACCGGCTGGTCCGGATCGAGGACATCACCATCACCGAAGCCAGCTATGCCGCGCCGATTGCCCGCGTGACCGTGCGTTTCACTGCCGATATCGCCACTGTAACCCGCGACGCCAAGGATCAGGTCGTGGCCGGCTCGCTCGATGACGCCATCGAAACGCGCGACGTCTGGACGTTCACTCGCAATGTCACGGCAGCGACGCCCGACTGGCTGCTCGACGAGACCGACGAAGGCTGACTTGTGGGGGCTTGCCGCGCGAGCTTAGTGCCTCTGCGCGGCCTTGTCGCAGGCCTGCTGCTGATTCTGCTCGCAGCTTGCGGAAAACTTGTTCCGCCCACCATGCCGCCGCCGCCCATCGATACCGCGAAGGGTGCCGGTGTGTTTCGCGGGCCCGACATCGGTTCGCTTCGGATCGCCAGCGATGATGCCGCCGCTGCCCTCGCGTCCTTTCGCGAGAGTTGCCCGCGCCTTATGGCCCGCAACGATGCCAGCCTGCTGACCAGTCCGGTCGACTGGAAGCCGGCATGCGATTCGGCGGCTAGCTGGCCTGCCGCCGCCGCGCCGGGTTTCTTCGGACGGTTTTTCGAAACAGTGCGGGTCGCCGATGGCAAGGCCTATGCCACCGGCTATTATGAGCCCGAGATTGCAGGCGTTCGCCGCCGCCAGCCGGGCTTCGATGTGCCGGTTTATGGCCTGCCGCCAGATCTGGTGCGGGCCAAACCTGGCGATGCGCCGCCCAATCCCTCAGGCCAGCAGCCGCTCGGTCGCTATGACGAGACAGGCAAATTCGTGCCCTATTTCGATCGCGCTGCCATCGAGGAGGGCGCGTTGATGGGCAAGGGGCTGGAAATTGCGTGGGTCGCCGATCCCCTCGAATTCTTTTTCCTGCAAGTGCAGGGCTCGGGCCGTTTGCGCGCGCCCGATGGCAGTGTGATTCGGATCGGCTATGCCGGGCAGAATGGCCTGCCATACACCGGTATCGGCTCTTCGATGCGCGCGAGGGGCCTGATCGGCAGCGGGCCGAGGCAGTATTCGGGCTCGATGCAGGGCATCATGCAATATGTCCGCGAACATCCCGATGAAGGCCGCGATCTGATGCGCGAGAACAAAAGCTGGGTGTTTTTCAAGGAGGCGACTGGTGACGGGCCATTGGGAGCCTTGAACGTGCCTGTTCGCGCACGTTCTAGTGTCGCTGCCGATCCCAAATTCGTGCCGCTCGGCGCTCCAGTGTGGCTGGCGCTTGATCGCACTGTGGCCAATGGACTCTGGATTGCGCAAGATACAGGCGGGGCGATCAAGGGCGCCAATCGTTTCGATACTTTCTGGGGCGCCGGCGCCGATGCCCGCACCATTGCGGGTGGCATGAGCGGGCGCGGGGAGGCCTGGCTGCTGCTGCCCAAAGGCACGCTACAGCGCCTTGGCCGCAAGTGAAGCGGGGTCTCTCGCGCGAGGAGGCGGCGCTGTGGGCGCGGGTTGCGAAGACGATTTCTCCAATTGCCGGACGAGTCCATCCCCCCTCCAATTCAGGGGAGGGGCCGGGGGTGGGGCATGTCCGGATTGCTCGAAATTTGCCGACAGCCCCCACTCCACCCCCTCCCCTGAAGGGGAAGGGCTTGGACGATCTGCGCAGCCGACCACATACCTTGGACGCCAACTGGGATCGCAAGTTGGCACAGGGCCTGGTCGCGCCAGAATTCACGCTCGACCTGCACGGCTATTCGCTTGATGCCGCGCATACCCGGCTCGATCACGGATTGGCGCTGGCATTGGCCCAGGGCGCGCGGCTGGTTCTGCTGATTACCGGCAAGCCGCGAGGTTCCGAAGGAGCGGGGGGGGGACGCGGCGAACGGCGCGGGGCGATTCGGGCCAAATTTCTCGACTGGCTGGCGCATGGCTCGCACGCCAGTCGGATTGCCGCGATCCGCCCGGCGCATCCCCGGCACGGTGGGGCAGGCGCGGTCTATCTGGTGCTCAGAAGGCAGCGCTGACTTATCAGCCACAAAGTTCAACCGCACTGGCCCCGGTGCAGCAATTTGTGATCGGCCAGCACTAAGGCCATCATGGCCTCTACCACTGGAACGCCGCGAATTCCGACGCAGGGGTCGTGGCGCCCCTTGGTTTGGATTTCGGTGGCCTCGCCGCTCCGCGTGATGGTCTCGACCGGTGTGAGGATCGAGCTTGTCGGCTTGAAGGCAACGCGCACCACCACCGGTTGGCCGGTGGCAATGCCGCCAGCAATTCCACCAGCATGATTGTCGAGAAACGCGGGGCCATCTGCTCCGGGTCGCATCCGGTCGGCATTCTGCTCACCGGTCAGCCGCGCAGCGGCGAAGCCATCGCCAATTTCGACGCCTTTGACCGCATTGATGCTCATCATCGCAGCGGCGAGATCAGCATCGAGCTTGCCATAGAGCGGCGCGCCCCAGCCTGCGGGAACGCCCGTGGCGATGCATTCGACCACAGCGCCGACGGATGAACCGGAGAGCCGCGCATCATCTACGATCTTCTCCCAACGCACCGCTGCTTCAGGGTCAGGGCAGAAGAACGGATTGCGGCTGATTTCGCTATCGTCGAAATTGGCATTGTCGATCCGGTCGCCGCCTATCTCGGAAACATAGCCCAGCACGCTGACCTCGGGGATCACCAGCCGCGCCACGCCGCCTGCCGCGACCCGCGCTGCCGTCTCGCGCGCCGAGCTGCGTCCGCCGCCGCGATAGTCGCGCAGGCCATATTTGGCGTCGTAGGCATAGTCGGCGTGGCCGGGGCGATAGGCCTTGGCGACTTCCGAGTAGTCCTTCGAGCGCTGATCGACATTGTCGATCATAAGGCTGATGGGCGTGCCGGTCGTCTGGCCTTCGAACGTGCCGGACAGGATTTGCACCGCGTCGGGTTCCTGCCGCTGGGTAGTGTATTTCGATTGGCCCGGACGGCGCGCGTCGAGATATGGCTGCAGATCCGCCTCGCTCAGCGCCAGCCCCGGCGGGCAGCCATCGACCACGGCGCCAAGCGCAGGACCATGGCTTTCGCCCCATGTGGTGAAGCGCAACAGGCGGCCGAAAGTGTTGATGCTCATGGCAGGGCTTTGTCGCGAATTTGCCGAAAAGTCCATGGGGGCAGGGCGGAGCTTGTCCCTCGACAGGCTCAAGATGATCGGATCATGCGCAAATCCCCCAAGTCCGCTCAGCCTGAGCTTGTCGAAGGCCCCTCGCCAAGGCTAGGAACCTGCCCATGTATCTCGTCGTCTTCCGCAACCGCAAGCGCCCCGGCATCGACGCCGCCGCCTATGCAGCCGATGCTGCCCGCATGGAGGCCCTGGCGCGCAGCCAGCCCGGCTTCCTGTCGTTCAAAAGCTATCAGGCCGAAGATGGCGAAGTCGTCGCCATTTCCGAATGGGCGAGCGAGGCTGCGGTCCATGCCTGGGGCAGTCATGGCGAACATGCCGAGATCCAGCAGCGCGGGCGCGATGCCTATTATGAGGAATATACCCTTTTCTCCTGCGCCGGGCCACGCGTGCGACAGTTCGAGAGGACCAGGCGTTGAGCAATACCATGTATGGCATCCCCAATTGCGACACGGTGAAAAGGGCGCGGGACTGGCTGGCAGCCAGGGGCATCGATTATGCCTTCCACGACTACAAAAAGCAGGGCGCAGACGCCGCGCAGATCGCGGTATGGGTCGAACAGGCGGGGTGGGAGAAGGTGCTCAACCGGGCCGGGACGACCTTCAGGAAGCTGCCCGAAGCCGACAAGCAGGACCTCGATGCTGGCAGGGCCGTCGCGGTGATGGCTGCCAATCCCAGTTGTATCAAGCGGCCGGTGCTGGAACATTCGGGCGGCTTGCTGGTCGGTTTCAAGCCCGACGAATGGGAGTCGGCGCTGGCATGAGCTACGAGCAGTGGATCAAGGTTCTGGAATGGACTGCTGCCGGCCTCGGGCTCATCAACATCGCGCTGTTGGTGTTCCGCTCGGTATGGAATTACGCTTTCGGGATCGCCTCGGTCGCGATTTACATCCTGATCTTTTGGGAAAGCCGCCTCTATGCCGAGAGCGGGTTGCAGGTGTTCTTCGTGCTTGCGCAGCTATGGGGCTGGTACATGTGGCTCAAGGTTGGCGGCGAGGACAATCGAGTTCCGGTGCGCTGGCTGGACGGGCCCAGCCGCGCGGTCTGGCTGCTGGTTTCCGCCTCGCTCAGCCTAAATCTTGCCTGGGTAATGGAGCGCTACACCAACGCCGCTGCGCCCTATGTCGATGGACCGATCGCGATGTTCTCGATAGCGGCGCAGATCCTGCTGGGCTTCCGCCGGATCGAGAACTGGTTGCTGTGGATCGCAATCGATGTCGCGGCAGTGTCGCTCTATATCCATCGCGGGCTTTACCCCACGGCAGGGCTGTACGGCGGCATGCTGGTGATGTCGCTGTTTGGGCTCAAGGAATGGGTCGAGGCATGGCGCCGTGAGGGTGAGCAGAAGCCCGCGTGATCCGGTTATGTTTCCATGGCGCGGAAAGCACCGGAAAGTCAGTGCTGATCGAGAAGCTCAGCCGCGAGCTTGCACTGCCCTGGGTGGCCGAATATGGCCGTGCCTATGCCGAGCAGCACGGCACGCATTTCACTATGGACGATCTGCTGGCCATGGCCGAGGGCCAGGATGCGGCAATGCGGGCGGCTGCGGCGAGCAGTCCGGCGCTGCTGCTGCTCGACACCGACCCGCTGATGACCGCCGCCTGGGCGGAGATGCTGTTCGGACAGGTGCCGGACATATTGCTCGGCTACGAAAAGGCGGAGTTCTATCTGCTGTTTGAGCCGGATGTGGATTGGGTCGAGGATGGCACCCGGATGTTCGGGACAACGGAGCTTCGGGCACAGTTTGCAGCAAATGCGGAGGCGATACTTGAACGGGCGCAAGTGCGCTATCAGCGGGTGAACGGAAACTGGCTTGAACGCGAAAGGACGGTCCGCCAATGCATTGAGCGGTTCGTAACGACGTGATGGGCTTCCCCAAGGGACATCACCCAGCTATACTGGTCGGGAATTGGGGGGCTTTGCCATGATTGCGCTGTTTAAGGGCATGATTCCAGCGATCCTGCTGACCTGGGTTGTCTCGGGGATTCTGGGATCTAACGGTTCGAAGGGCGGATTTCTCTATATCCACATGATCCACCTCGCTGGAAACAGTGCCTTCTCTGTGTCGTCGATGAACTTCTACTGGTCGTGGCCGCTGTTCATTGCTGCGACGGTGTTGGGTACAGCCATCTTCATGATGCTGGATTGACCCTGACGCTTACACGCCTTTCTGTCTCGCTGTGACGATATAGTTGAGCGCCAGATCGCTCGATAGATGTAGATCATTCATTGGCGACCAGGCGATGCCTTGCGGCTCGCCCATTACCAGGCCGGCGTCGGCCAGCAGCTCGTCCAGCTCATCGGGGGTGATGAAATCATCCCAGTGATGCGTGCCGCGCGGGACCATGCCCAACCGCTCCGCGCCCTCGACAAGCAAGGCACGGGATTTGAGGGTGCGGTTTGGGGTGGACAGGATCATCAGGCCGTCCGGCTTGAGCGAGGCGGCGAGGGCTGAGAGGAAGGCGCACTTGTCGGCAACATGTTCGATCACTTCCATCGCGCAGACCAGATCGAACTTGCCGAGCCCCAGTTCGGCCACGTCGCCGCAGCGATAGTCGACAGCAAGCCCCGCGCTCGCGGCATGCTCGCGCGCCACCGCAACATTTTCTTCCGCAGCATCCACTCCCGTCACAGCCGCGCCAAGCCTTGCCAGCGGCTCGCAAAGCAACCCGGCGCCGCAGCCGACATCTAGTGCGGACTTGCCAGTCAATGGCTTCGCTGCGCGCGGATCTCCCCGCCAGTGCGCGTCGATAGCCGAACGAATGAAGCCGAGGCGCACCGGGTTGAGCCGGTGCAGCATGGCGGACGAGCCCTTCGGGTCCCACCAGTCCGCGGCCAGCTTGCCGAAATGGGCAGCCTCGTCGGGCCGGATAGTCTTGCGCGTGGTTGCAATCGTCATGCCACCTCCCTAACAGGGCCGCCGCCCAGCCTCCAGTGCTGGATGTGAATTCAGGGAGCTTACAGACTTGGCCCGCATCGTGATGAAATTCGGCGGCACTTCGATGGCCGGATCCGAGCGCATCCGCCGTGTTGCCGGAATCGTCAAGCGGCAGCAGGAAGCCGGGCACGAAGTCGCGGTCGTTGTCTCGGCGATGGCCGGCGAAACCGACCGGCTGGTTGGCTTCTGCCGCGAGGCCGATGCGCTCTATGATCCGGCGGAATACGATGTCGTCGTGGCGAGCGGCGAGCAAGTGACCTCGGGCCTGCTGGCGATGACACTGCAGGCGATGGGCTGCAAGGCGCGCTCGTGGCTCGGCTGGCAATTGCCGGTGCGCACCGATGATGCCCACGCCAAGGCGCGGATCGAGAGTATCGATTCGCCAGAATTGCTGGCCAGCATGGCGGCGGGCGAGATTGCGGTGATCCCCGGCTTTCAGGGCCTGACGGCGGACAATCGCATCACCACGCTGGGGCGTGGCGGGTCGGATACGTCGGCCGTGGCGGTGGCGGCGGCCATCAAGGCAGACCGCTGCGATATCTACACCGACGTCGACGGCGTCTATACCACTGACCCGCGCATCGTTGCCAAGGCACGCAAGCTCAAGAACGTGACCTATGAGGAAATGCTCGAGCTGGCCTCTGTCGGCTCGAAAGTCTTGCAGACCCGCTCTGTCAGCCTTGCCATGAAGGAAGGCGTGCGGGTTCAGGTGCTGTCCAGCTTTTTGGGCGATGATGCGCCTGCCGCTGACACGCTGCCCGGCACGATGATTGTCAGCGATGAAGAGTTAGAAGGATTGGATATGGAACGCCAGATGATCACCGGCATTGCTGCCGACAAGAACGAGGCGAAGGTCACGCTGACCCGCATCGCCGACCGGCCGGGCGCCGTGGCAACCATCTTCGGCCCGCTCGCGGCTGCCAACATCAACGTCGACATGATTATCCAGAACATCGCCAAGGACAAAGGCGAGACCGACGTCACATTCACCGTCCCCGCCGCCGATCTCGCGCGCACCCAGGCGCTGATCGAAGAGAACAAGGATGCCATCGGCTATTATAGGATGATCGCAGAGGGCAAGGTTTCGAAGATCAGCGTTGTCGGCGTCGGAATGCGCAGCCACGCCGGGGTCGCCGCGACGATGTTCAAGGCGCTGGCTGACCGTGGCATCAACATCCAGGCGATTTCCACCAGCGAGATCAAGGTTTCGGTATTGATCGACGAGGATGAGACGGAATTGGCAGTGCGCGTGCTGCATACGGCCTATGGACTTGACGCAGTGGATCAGGCGGCTTGATTAATTCCAGAAATTACCAGAACTTCCACTACCCGTTCGTGTCGAGCCTTGTCGAGACACGGTGCCGGGGCCTCATCTGTTCACTCGAGGCGAACGGGATCAGAATATGAGTCTCTATCCGAAAACATCCGCCCTGATGCAGCGCGGCACCGCATTTATCGGCAGCGAATATGCCATCTTGTGCGGCGCGATGTCGTGGGTGTCGGAGCGCAATCTGGTTGCCGCGATCAGCAATGCCGGCGGTTTTGGCGTAATTGCCTGCGGGGCGATGCCACCCGAATTGCTCGATGCCGAAATCGCCGGGACCAAGGCTCTGGCGCAGAAGCCGTTTGGGGTCAACCTGATCACCATGCACCCGCAGTTGTTCGATTTGATCGAGGTCTGCGCGCGCCACGAAGTAAGTCATGTCGTGCTGGCTGGCGGCATTCCGCCCAAGGGCAGTGTCGAGGCGATCAAGGCCTTGGGCGCGAAAGTGATCTGCTTTGCGCCGACTTTGGCGCTAGGCAAGAAATTGCTGCGCTCGGGCGCCGATGCCTTGGTGATCGAGGGCAATGAGGCCGGCGGCCATATCGGACCAGTGGCAACTTCGGTGCTGGCGCAGGAAATCCTGCCCGAGCTTGCGGCGGACAATCTGGTGTTTGTGGCAGGCGGCATCGGCCGGGGCGAGGCGATTGCTTCCTATCTCGAGATGGGCGCCTGCGGGGTTCAGCTCGGCACGCGGTTCGCTTGCGCCACCGAGTCGATCGCCCACCCCCACTTCAAGAAGGCCTTCTTCCGCGCCAATGCACGCGATGCGGTGGCATCGGTGCAGGTCGATCCGCGACTGCCGGTGATCCCGGTGCGCGCGCTCAAGAACAAGGGCACGGAGGAATTCACCGCCAAGCAGATTGAGGTCGGAAAATTGCTCGATCAGGGTTCGGTCGACATGGCCGAAGCGCAGTTGCGCATCGAGCATTTCTGGGCCGGTGCGCTGCGCCGTGCGGTGATCGACGGCGATGTCGAGAACGGTTCTCTGATGGCCGGGCAATCGGTCGGCATGGTGACCAAGGAAGAGCCGGTCGCCGTGATCATGGAAGAGCTGATGGCACAGTGCGAAGCAGCGCTGGTGGCGCGCAAGGCCGCCTGACCCCATGCCCGGGGTGCATGTCCTGACGCTGGCCTGCCGCGACCGGCCGGGAATTACCGCGAAAGTTACGTCCTACCTGTTCGAACAGGGCGGCAATGTCATCGAGGCGCAGCAGTTCAACGACACCGAAGATGGCGACTTCTTCATGCGCGTCGCCTTCGATGTCGGCCCCGCCGATCCGATGGCGATCCGCGAAGGATTTGGGGCCATTGCAGCCGAATATGGCATGCGCTGGAGCCTGCGCGGCCGCGAACGCCTGCGCAAGGTCTTGCTGCTTGTCAGCAAGTTTGATCATTGCCTCGCGGACCTGCTCTACCGCGTGCGGATTGGTGAGCTGGCGATGGAAGTGGTCGCTATCGTCTGCAATCATCCGCGTGAGGTGCTGGTCCATTCGATGGTCGGCGACATTCCGTTTCACTATCTGCCCGTCACCAAGGACACCAAGGCGCAGCAGGAGGCACAGATCCGTGCCTTGGCGGAGGAGACCGGGGCCGAACTCATCGTGCTCGCCCGCTATATGCAGATACTCTCGGACGAGATGGCTACATTCCTTTCCGGCCGTTGCATCAATATCCACCATTCCTTCCTGCCTGGCTTCAAGGGTGCCAAGCCCTATCACCAGGCCCATGCGCGCGGCGTCAAGATGATCGGGGCGACGGCGCACTATGTTACGGCAGACCTCGACGAGGGCCCGATTATCCATCAGGATGTCGAAGCAATAAGCCACGCCGACTCGCCCGATGATCTGGTCCGCAAGGGGCGCGATATCGAGCGGCGGGTGCTGGCTGAGGCGGTGCGGCTGCATCTGGAAGACCGGGTTCTGCTCAATGGCGGCAAAACTGTGGTGTTCAGAAGCTGAAGCGCCAGCACGGGAGAAGAACAATGCAAGTAAGCGCGATAGATCACGTCAATGTTCTTACGGATGATCTTGATAAGACGGCTAATTTTTATGCCGATGTTTTGGGTCTGAAGCGCGGCGAATCCGTCGGCGCGGCGATGGGCTACAAGGGCGCC
>Ga0114974_10003961_pt1 | contig 11109 bp, 6 predicted proteins | sample S_130206_EF_Meta_FD_87318 | JGI IMG/M metagenome (GOLD analysis project Ga0114974, IMG submission 87318) | Freshwater microbial communities from Lake Simoncouche, Canada to study carbon cycling - S_130206_EF_MetaG | ecosystem: Environmental > Aquatic > Freshwater > Lake | place: Lake...
CCCAGGCGGTGGCGGCGGAAGGGCCATCGACAGGAACGGGTTTCGCGTCATCGCCTGCTTCCGTGTCCATCTTCGCCGTCGGTCCGGTGACGCGCCAGCCGACGCCGCAGGGGCGGTCGAAACGCCCCAGGGAGACCATTCCCTTCTGGATCGCCTCGGCCTCGACCGGCACGCTCGTCCAGGGGCCGCGGAGGCTCGTCTGCACCTCCACTCGCAGTCCCGGAGGAATCAGATCCAGGGGGAAAAGTCGCAGTGCGACCGGTTGGCCGGGCCTTGGCACGGCCGGCTCGGGGGTGGCGGTGAAGGTGTCGAAGACCGGATCGGCCAGGGGGGCGTTGGCGGCGCCGTCCGCCGTGAACCCGAGCCGCTTCTTCTGCCCCGCCTCGACCCACGATTGGGCCAGAGCGCTGCGGTACTGCCCTTCGCTCATCACCGAGCCGTCGGCGGGCTCGGGATGGGGGAGGCCGATGGCATGGCCGATCCCCTCGTGATAGACGACGCAGTCGCTTCCCCGGCAGGGGACACGCCATCCGTCGCCGCTGACGAGTCCCCAGCCACGCCCCCGATCGGCGAGGTAGACCGCGCGCGAGCCCCCGGCGGCGGCACCGGGGACATGGAGCCCGCCGTCAGCGAGGGCGCCGTCGAACTTCCAGCCATCGCCGGCGGGCGACTGGCGGGAGAAGTCATCGAGCGGGCGCCAGTTGATGTCGCTCAAGACAAGGAGGACGGGAAAGGCGTCATCGGCATCGCGGCCAACGTCGATCGTCCGGTCGACTTCGGTGAGGGTGCGGAAAAACGTGGCGTCGCCGTCGCCAACGCGGAGCGCGCCGGTCGACGCGGCGGAGCGGAAGGGCTCCGGGTGGATCTTGGTCACGAGCCGAGATCGGCCCGCGAACTCGCGGTGGTGGAAGCGGCGCACGCGCTCGCAGAGCCATTCGACGCGCTCTTGCCAGTCGGGAAGCGGTTGCCGGTCGGAGGGGACAAAGTAGACGACCGTGGCACGGATCGTGTCGATCGAGTGGCGGCCATCCCAGGTGGTGAGGCCGGGCGCCTGCTCGCCGTCGGCGGCCGATGCGGAGGCCGGAATCGCCATCATCAGGCAGGCAAGCGCCATCCAGGCCGAAAGCGGTCTGATCGATCGGTCGATGCGGGGCATCTGGTGAGTTTTCCTCGAGATGATCGTGGGCAGGCTCGGTCGAAAGCCGCTCAGTATAGCGCCTTGTCGAGTGCAACCGGGCCGCACGGCGCGGTCAGGCGGGGCGTCAGCCGCCGCGGAAGCCCGCCTCGATCCGCTGACGCTCGCGGTCGATCTGCTCCGGGCTCGCGCCGAGTCCTTCGAGGATCCGCACCGTGAGCGCCAGGGCCACTTCCCCTTCCCCCGAGAATGCCTCCTCGGCCCCGGCCCGGCGGAGGCGCGGCACCTCGAGGGTCGTGTGCGTCCGGGCGAGGACACGGACGTGGGGATTGAGTTGCTTGGCTTGGCGGATGATCTCCTCGTCGATCCGGCCCGAGCCGGAGGTGAGGATGAGATTGTCGGCCCTGGCGATCCCGGCGCGCTGGAGGACCTCGGGGCGGCTGGCATCGCCGTAGACGGCGCGGACGCCGAAGGCGAGGAGGCGACGGACCGTCTCGAGGTTGAGCTCAATGACGGTCGGGTCAATTCGATTATCGAGGAGCAACTCGGTCACCGTCCGCCCCACCGGCCCATAGCCGACGACGATCGCCCGGTGGCTCGGCTCGATGGCGGCGGGGCCGGCGTCGGCACGCGGATCGTCGTCGCCTGTGCGGGAGCGGGTCAGCGACGCCGCGAACCGGTCGGCGAGCCGGTAGAGGAGGGGATTGAGGGTGATCGTCACGATGGCCGCGGCGACGAGGATCTCGAGAACGGCGGCGGGAACGATCCCCAGATCGCGACCGAGATTGGCGAGGATGAAGGAAAACTCGCCGATCTGCGCAAGCGCCGCGGCGACCGGGATGGCGATCGACGGCGACACCCCGCGGAACCGCATCACCGCCAAGGCCACGGCCGGCTTGAGGAAGATCACGATCAGCACCGTGGCGAGGATCGCCAGAGGGGAGCGGACGAGCGTGGATGGATCGAAGAGCATTCCCACCGACACGAAGAACAGGACGGCGAAGGCGTCGCGCATCGGCAGGGCCTCCGAGGCGGCCCGGAGGCTGAACTCGCTCCGCCCCACCATCATCCCGGCGAGGAACGCCCCCAGCGCCATCGACACGCCAAACACGCGGGCCGCTCCGACGGCGATCCCCAGGGCCACCACGAGCACCGCGAGCGTGAACAGTTCGCGCGAGCCGGTGTCGGAGACAACCTCGAAGATCCAGGGGATCACCTTGCCGCCGGCGAACACGACGACGACCACGAGCGCCGCGATCTTCACCGCTGCCAGGAGCATCGACATCAAGAGCCCTTCGACCGTCGGCGGGCCGCCCGCGAAGACGGTGGGGAGGACGACAAGCGCTGCGACGGTGAGGAGATCCTCGACGACGAGCCATCCGACGGCGATGTGGCCGCAGCGCGTGTGGAGCGCGCGATGATCGGCGAGCACGCGGAGGAGCACGACCGTGCTCGCCACCGCCACGCAGCCACCGAACACCGCGGCGGCCGGCCACGGCCAGCCGATCCAGTGGCCGACGAGGGTGCCGATCGCCGTCGCCACAGCGCTTGCCACAAGGGCGCCCGGAACGACGATCGAACGGACCGCCAGAAGCTCTCGGAGGTGGAAGTGGAGGCCGACGCCAAAGAGGAGGAGGACGACGCCGAGCTCGGCGATCTCGCCGGCGAGTTCAGCATCGGCCTCGAAGCCGGGCGTGTGCGGGCCAACGACGACGCCGGCCAGCAGATAGCCGACGATCGGCGACAATCGGAGCCGATGCGTGATCGCGCCGAACACGAGCGCGGCTGAGAGCGCACCGGCGAGCGTGAGGATCAGATCGACGTCGTGCATGGGGGCGTGGCTGATTGGTGTCAGGGACGCCGCCAACAGAACCGCTCCGCCCCACCGGGGCAATCCCGCCGGCTCTTTCGACGAGAACATGGATCACTGGATCGGCTCTTGCATCTCGACGGCCCGTGGCCGCGAGTCGCAAAACGAATCACGAGCGTCAGCGTCACTCGTCGATGGGCACCTGCCGGACCGTCATTTCCCGGAGCAGCCCTCGGCTCTCGGGACCGAGCGACGTGTCGGCGGCACGCAGATCGCTCTCGGCCCGCCAGAACTCCTGGCGGGCCGAGATCTCGAAGATCTCGGCATCGAACTTCGCCTGCTCGCGGAGGGTGACGCGGAGGACGTCGCTGCGTCCGAGGCGGAGCTGTTCGCGCTCGGCTCCGGCCACGAGGCGGGCGAGTTCGACGCGGGTGCGGGCCTGCTTGTGGAACTCGTAAGCCCGCTCGAGGAGGGAAAACGCGTCCTGAACCTCGGCCCGCACCTGATCCTCGGCGTAGCTGAGCTGGCGGTCGATCTGCATGAGTTGCGACTCGGCCGTCTGCAGCCGCCCGCGGGCTTCGCGCCGCTGGGCCGGCAGTTGGAAGATCAAGGACGCCTGCAACACCTGCCGATCGAGGCCGTCGTTCCCGGAAAGGGCACTCTTGCCGAAGCCGGCGTCCTGATTCCCGGTGAGCTGACCATCGAGGTTGGGGAGCGTCTGGTTGGAGGCGAGCCGCCGTTCGACGAGGAGCTTCTCCCGCTGCAGGGAAAGCCGCTGGAACTCGGGCCTCGACCCGAGCGCCCGGGCGAGTGAATCCTGATAGAGGAGGACGGTGGGCTGCACCGGCTCGGGCACCTGCCGCATCCGGCTGCGGCGGGCGAGCAGCGGGCGGCCAGCGTCATCGCGGTGAAAGAGGGAGAGGTCGATAGCGGCCTGCTGCATCGCCCGGTCGGCCTGGACGATGAGACCGTTGCGGAGGGCGATGTTTTGCTGGTTGTCGATCCGTTCGATGTTGGCCGTCGCGCCCCGCGCCACCTTCTGTTCCAATTCACGGTCGCGGCGGACGGCGAGGTCGAGCAGCCGCTCACCGGCGCCGTAGCGTTCTCCGCTCCCCTGCCATGCCCAATACGACCTGGCGGCGGCACGCATCCAATCGAGGCGGCCACGCTCGATGATCGGCTCGGCGAGAGCGACATCGAGCTCTGCCTGGGCGCGTGTGGCACGCGGGCGATCGATGTCGCGATTCTTGGCGAACGGGAGCGTGATGCCGCCCCGCCATTCCCCGGCGTTGGCCGTCTTTTGGGCGAGATTGTAGGTGGGGAAATCGCCATAGCCGGTGCGGAATCCTCCGAAGGCACTGATGCCTCCGGTCATGAATTGCTGCGAGAGGCCGAAATCGGATCGGTAGTTCTCGTAGGTCCCCGGCGCGAGGGCGTTGCCTGCCATGTTGACGTTGGTGTCGAAGGCGCCCATCGCGGAGGTCAACTTGCCCGAGGCGATCCCCCGTTCGCGCTCCACCGCCTGGAGGAGCGGGTAATGGATGAGGACGCTCTGGAGCACCTCCTGGAGCGTCAACGGTTCGTCACGGTCGTCGAGCGAGAGGTCGGGAAGCTCGAGGGCCGCGGAGGGCTTCGGAGGCGCGACGGTGATTCCGGCAATGGCCTTCGGGGCAGGGGCCGGGAGAAGTTCGCTTTGACGCTGCGGAGCCTTGGGTGCAGGGGTGGCACTGACCGGATCTGGTCGGGGGTCAACCTCGGCCCGCGGGCGGGGCGGGGCGTTGTCTCCGCTGATGGCTTCGGAGCTAGGATCGGAGCCTTCGGCTTCGGAGCCTTCGGCGGCGTCGACGAGATCGAGGAACGATTGCGTGATCACCGTTGGCGGCAGGTCGCCCCGATCTGGGGCGACGGGGGTCGGCCGGCCGGCGGGAACGAACCGTCGCGGTTCCTTCGCCGCGACGGATGTCGCGAGGAGGAAAGCGAGGGCCGCGGCGGTGAGGATCGGCGTGAAGCTCGGCACGCCTGGTGTCGAAGTCATCCGACCTTGACCTTTGGTGGCTTGCTCTCTTTCCCCCCCGACTCCTTGGAGGGGGGGGCGAGGACCGGCGGGAAGCCATTGAGTCGCCGCCAGACCTCGTACCCGAGCGGGACCCGGTTGAGGAACACCCAGCCGATCGCCTGGTTGCCCTGACGGAGCATCTGCTGATCGGGCCAGGTGTCGCCGGCGAGTTGGGCATCGGGTTCCACGAGGATGCGGAACTTCCCGGTGCTCCCACTGGCCGAATCGATCTGTCGGATCTTGCCGCCGAACGTACCGACGGCGAGTTCCGGCCAGCCCGAAAACTGCACGGCCGGCCAGCCCTCGAACTGGAGTCGGACATGCGGGAAAGAGCCCGTCTGTTCCGCGTAGGCGAGGACCAGCGGCGCGTCGTTGCCGTCGATGAGGAGCTCTACGACCCGGTCGTTGGTGAGGGGGACGATCGTGCACAGCTCATCCCCTTCCTTGACGAACTGGCCTCCCCGGCTGACGTTGGAGGCCACCCTGTAGACGGTGCCGTCACAGGGAGCGAGCACGATGCGGTCTTTGAAACGCTCGATGCGGGTGTCGATTTCCTGGAGATCGCGCTGGATCGTGAACAGGTTTTGCTCACTCTTGCGGAGGTTGCCGCGGGCGACGGCGATCGCCGACAGCCCGGCCGCATCGGCCTGCACGAGGAGGGATTCCTGAGTGAGGAGGAACGCCTCGGCCCGCTCGATTTCCGCGTTGGCTTTCTCGGTGTCGGTGGCTGCCCGATCGGACCGCATTCGGGCTTCGTCCCGGGAGATCCGACTCTCCAGCCCGCCGAACTGCGGGTTGGTGAACAGATCCTCGAACATCTGGAAACGGTTGCGTTCGTACTCCTCGGCGAAGGTGGCGTTGGCCTCCACGTGTTGGGCGACCTCGATCGACTTCCGGGCGGCATCCCGATTGGCTGTGGCGGCACGGATCGCCGCCTCGCGAGCCGCCACCTGCGCTTCCGCAGCCGCCCGTTGCTCGTCCACCTCGCGCTCGGCGGCCGTGAGCCGGTCGGAAAGAAAGCTCCGCTGCTCCTCCAGTCTTGCCGCAAGCTGATGATCGTTATCTTCGATATCGACCAGCGGATCGTTTTTCTTTACCAGGCTTCCCTCGACGACGTGCCACTTGCTGATCTGTCCGGGGATCATCGCCTCGATGACCTGCATCCGATCGACCGGTGCAAAAGCCATGATGTCCCCCCGCCCCTGAATGGTCTGTTGCCAGGGGACGAAGGCGAGAATGAATGGAGAAGCAGCGAAAATCAGGATCGCCAGCGTGGCGAAGCGACGGACACTCCGTGGCGTGGCCACGCCGGCGGGAAGGGGGGCCGCGGTGGGGGAGGCGGGGGAAGTACGGGATCCCATGATCACGAGGCCTCCAGGGTCGAGTCGCATCGCCGGCGGACGTCGTCACGGGTACTGGCGATGACGAGGGTCCAGGGAGACGACGGGCCGAAGAGTGCGTCGATCAGAGCGGCGTCCCCTTCAAGATCGAACCCGTCGAGGAGGCGGTCGATGAGGAGGAGTCGGGGGTGGCCGGCGATCGCCCGGGCGAGTGTCAGCCGGGCTGCCTCGACGGGATCGAGGGGGAAGCCGTCGGCAGCCAAGGGCGTCGCCATGCCGAGCGGCAGACGGGCGATCCGGGAAGCGAGCCCCACCTTCTCGAGCGCTGCGCGGAGATCGGCGGCCGAAATCGTCGTCCTGCCAGCGCGGAGATTCTCGGCCACGGTGCCGGTGAACGTCTCGGGGGCGCCGACGAGGGCCACCTGCTCACGGGCGGCGGGCCTGTCGAGCGATCGCCCGTCAATGCCGTCGAGTTCAAACGTCCCCGCAGGCGGAGAGCGGAGGAGTGCCAAGGCCTCGAGCCAGGCCGTGCTGCCGGCGTTGGTGTTCATGGCCGCATGGCCTCCGGCAGCCAACTCGACGCGCCGTTGCGGATCCTCGCCATTTCCGGCATCGATGGCCACCGTCATCGGCCCGAGGCCATCGGGGAGTTGTTCGCCGCCGTCGACCTCGGCCTCGAGTTGGTCGACGATCGCCAGCTTCGCGAGGCCGGCGTGGAGATCGTAAAACACCTCGGCATATTTCCCGATCTTTGACACCGCCGAGAGTACGAGCGTGACGATCAGTTCTCCGGCCACGAGTTGGCCGAGGTTGAGCTGCCGTTGGATCACCAGCCATCCGCCCAGACCGAGGAGAGCGGTGCTCGCCAGGGCCTCGATCGCCAGGGCGAAGACGACCTGCCGCCAGACAACCGAGTAGTGGCGCCGTCGCGCCGTGAGATAGGCGTCGATCCGCTCCTCGGCCCGCTCGGCCGAGAACGTCAGGCCGCTCTGGCTGCGGAGCGAGCGGGGGCAGCGGGCCAGATCCTCGAGCCAGGCCGCAAACTCGTACTTCGCCGCGCTCTCGGCGATGCTCGTGCGAATGCCGCCGGTGCCGACAACGAGGAGCAGGAATGCCAGGAGGAACACCATGACGACGGCAAACACGAGCAGGTAGGGATGGTAGAACGCCAACACGGCGAGCCCGACGATCGTCGTCGTGGCGATCTGGACGCCGTCGACAAGCAACGTCGCCACGCATTTCTGCACCGAGGCCACCTCGAGGAAGCGATTGACGATGTCGGTCGGATTGCTCCGCGCCAGCGTGTCGGCGTCGCAGCGGAGGAAGGCCGTCACGAAGGCCCTGGCGGTGCGGACGAAGACCCGGCGTTGCACATACTCGGCCACGGCCGATTGCATCGCCCGGAGGCAGGCTGCAAACGCCAGGAATCCGAGGGTCACCAGCGCGAGGACGATCACCGGCCAGAGCAGCACCCCGAAGGCGACGGTGTTGACGAGGGCTTCGATCGCGGCCGGCGTGACCACCGACAACACCCCCACGCCGAGGGCAAAGGCGAGGATCGTACCCACGTCCCGGCGCTCGCTGGTTAGGAGTTTGGCCAGCTGCCGCCAGGTGTCGGCGTGCGTGTGTGGACCGTGATGGTGTGGCTGCGACATGGCGACATTCACGGGGGCGGAGACGAGCAGCCGACCGGCCACGGTCTCTCGACCACGGCAGGGACCGAAAATTACATCGTCATTTGTAGGGCCCCTGGATTCATCGAGCAAGTCGATGAATACTATTCGAATGATCTAAAAAACCTATTCAGCGAGGTCCGTCATGCGCTGGTTGAACTACCACCACCTTCTTTATTTCTGGACTGTCGCCCGTGAGGGGAGCGTCACAAAGGCCTGCCGGAGTCTCCATCTCACCCAACCCACCATCAGCGCCCAGCTGAAGGCGCTGGAAAAATCGGTGAAGACACCGCTCTTTGAGCGGCGGGGAAGGGCAATGACCCTCACCGAAGCGGGAAAGACCGTCTACCGATATGCCGACGAGATCTTCTCGCTCGGTCGGGAGCTCGAAGATGTCGTCCGCGGCCGACCGGCCGGCGGGGTCCTCCGCCTCGTCGTGGGCGTTGCTGACACCCTTCCCAAGCTCGTCGTCCATCGTCTGCTCCACCCTGCCTTTCATCTCGAGGGGGACGTGCGGGTGACTTGCATCGACGGTGCCCCCGACCGGCTGATGGCGCAGCTGGCCCTCCACGAACTCGACGTCGTGCTCAGCGACAGCCCGGCCAACCCTCAGATCGGTCTGCGTGCCTACAACCATCTCCTCGGGGAGAGTGGCGTCACGTTGTTCGGGACCGCCAGCCTCCTCAAGCTCTACCGCCGGGATTTTCCGGCTTCGCTCAATGGAGCTCCATTCCTGATGCCGCTGGGCGACAGCGTGCTCGGTCGATCGCTCGAGCAATGGTTCGACGACAACGGCATCCGGCCGACGATCCGCGGCGAGTTTGCCGACAGCGCGCTGCTCAAGGTTTTCGGGGCTGAGGGGGAGGGGGTGTTTGCCGCGCCGTCCGTCGTCGAGGAGGATGTGCAACGGGCCTACCGGGTCGGGGTCATCGGCCGCGTCGAGAAGCTCCGCGAACGTTTTTACGCGATCTCGGTCGAGAAGCGGATGCAGCATCCAGCCGTGGTGGCGATCTCGAAATCGGCGCGTCAGTTGATGCAGCCGTCCTGATCGCCGTGCTACGGCTGAGAGAGTCGCAGGAGCGTGAGGGAATCGGCATTGAAGGAGACGCGGCCTGCGGTGGCCCGTAGTTCTGCGACCAGCTCCACGGTCGCCGCGGCCTCGAGCGCGAACTCATACCCAAGCGCCGTCCATTCCCCTTCGCGATCGACAGCTTGGCGACGTTGGCCACCGGAGATCCGCAAGCCCGCCCCGCTGCCGGGCTCGTCCTCCGTGGCCTCGATCCCCTCTCCGCAGGCCAGCCCCTCGAAGCGATATCGGCCCGCCGGCAGCGGCACCGTCACGCGCCACGACGCGATCGCGGGGGGAGCGCCAGTGACGGCGATCCGAAACACTCTCCGGCCATCGTCTCCGGTCGTCTCTTCGAGTTCAGCCTCGCCGCTGTCGACCCTGGGGGTCCATCCGGCAAGCCCGGCGCGGCGGGCGCCGTCGAACTGGATCGGCTCTGGTTCGGGGGCCTCGGCCTGCTCAAGGAGAGAGGCGTCGCGGGCAACGATCCGGTCGCGGAGCTCGCCCACGGCCCCTTCCCAGGCCTCGAGCGCTTCCCTTCCGGTCGCCACGACGGCGGGACGGAGGCGCTCGGCGACGGAATTGAACTGCGGCAGGATCGCTGCCTCGGCGGCGAACAGCGGCAGGAGCTCTCGGAGGCGATCGCGAAACGTCCCCCGCCACTCCGGCACCCCCATCACGGCGGCGGCGACGATCGTCGGCGGCATCTCGAGGATCGGAGCGCCGGGATCGCCGAAGATCTGATCCATGCCATGGGGGAGGAAGCGGATCCGGCCGCCGCTCGCCGGATCGACGTAGACGCGGTAGTTGTTGTGCGCGGTGGTGTAGCCGTCCCAGTGGCCGGTCATCAGCTCGAGGGCCATGAACGTCACGAACGCGTCGATGTCGAGCCGTTCGCTGATCGCTGCCTGCCGTTGGGCCGGATCCGTCACGCGGCAGGCCTCGACGAGTGCCTTGAGATCGGCGCCGGGCACGCCCCGCTTCCCTGCGTCGCGCTCGACGAGCTCGTCGAGATCGACCCCCGTGCCGCCGTCGTAGAGATTGCCGCTCGAGTCTTCGAAGTGGCGGTCGAGGAAGTCGCGGTCGATCGCCTCCTTGAAGACGTAGAGCCCGAGGTCGCGATCATCGAGGAGCACGTGGGCGTGCGTGACGCGCGCGGCAGGGATGCCCGCCGCGAGAAAGAGGTGTGCTCCGAGCCATTCGGCCAACAGCGTCGGATCCTGGGCGGCATTGTTGAGGTGAAACTTGTCGAGCCCGTGAAAGCGTGCGCCAGGGTGGAAGCGGTCTGTGTTGACGGTGAAGCCGGGCTTCTCGTCGAGCCCTTGGAAGCTCCCCGCCGAGCCCTTGAGCTTGATGGCGACATCCTCGAGGACGGTGTCGGCATCGATCGTGAGCGTGCAGGGGACGTAGCTCCGCGGATCGTCGCGAAGCCGGTCGGCAGCGCCTTCGGCGAGGCGGATTTCGATGCGGGGAACGTGTCCGCCATCGAAGAACGCATCGGCGTCGGTGTCACGCGCCACGGATGCCGAGGCGGCCAGTGCGAGCCACGCCGCGGCGGCGGGAACGAGGTGTCGGAGCAGCGGGAGGTTGAAAGACATGGCGGATCTGCGCGGCGGTGGGGCGGGTGGGGCCGCTGGGAAAGGTGTGGCGAATCGACCCCCCGGTAGGATAGTCGCAGCTCGACGGGGGCGGATGGGGAAGGATCGGAGGAAGCGATGAATGGTTGTGGAGAGTCCTCTTGTCTGGGGAGGCGGCGGACGGGACGGCGCGGCTCGATCGTCGGGCGGCTGCTTGCGGTTGCGGCGGTCGTTGTCGCCGCCGTCATCCTCCTCCTGCCCGTCACGCGGGGAGGAGCGAGGGGAGCGGCGCGACGGTCTCAGTGCGCCCAGAATCTCAAATCGATCGGCAGGGCGATCGACGCCTATTCCCGCGAGAATGGAGCCCTCCCGCCGCCGTTCTCCGTCGACGCCGAGGGGCATCCGCTCCACAGTTGGCGGGTCCTCATTCTTCCGTACCTCGACGACGGGGC